>Ga0268262_10005254_pt1 | contig 12910 bp, 15 predicted proteins | sample TergutNc150P3_FD_190354 | JGI IMG/M metagenome (GOLD analysis project Ga0268262, IMG submission 190354) | Nasutitermes corniger P3 segment gut microbial community from laboratory colony in Florida, USA - Nc150 P3 (SPAdes) (version 2) | ecosystem: Host-associated > Arthropoda: Insects >... | reverse complement strand
CAGAAAAGGGGTAAAAGAAAGCAAATTTCGTCTTTTTTTCCTCAGCTTTGGCAGATTGGTTCTTGATGCCGCAAAGTTAAGTTTTGGCAGCCTTGTACTTGGGACTATCATAAAAGGGGAAATTCCACAAGCAACACTGTTGACTGTTGGGATTATTGCGTCGGCGGCTGGTGCGCTTGGCGGAATTCTTTTAATAACATTATGTGAGGAGAAATAGCATGGAAGCAGCAGTAATCGTTATTATCGGTTTTATGGGGCCTTTAATAGTATTGTGTATAGTCGGTATATTTGTGGTACATCACCTCAACAAAACAGGAAAATAGACATAATGGCATGGCAAATCATTTTAACGGTAGCTTTATTAATCACCAGCGCGTTGCTTTTTTACATTACCAATAAACTAAAAAAACATCAATAAAGAGAAGTGTTGAAATAATTAGGAATAGCGCATTATGTTACAAAATGAATTTCCTATTTTAGAATTTGACGAGGATAAAAACGCTTTTATAAGACCGTCCAAAACAATCCATGCTATAGCTGGCATACCCGAAAGGTGCGTTTTATGTTTTTTTTCAGAAGCAATTGAAAAAATTCTTTCGGAATATGCGCATAAAATTATCACTTATTTTAAGTCGGAAGCTGGAAATTATCCCCTGTATGAACTGGATTATAAAGGTGAAAAAATTATATTAATGCAAGCTTTTGTAGGAGCGCCTCTTGCGGCAGGCCAAATAGAAGAGATTTCCGCTGTTGGCTGTAAAAAAATTATTGCCTGCGGAATGTGCGGAGTTTTACAAAAAGAACTTGCCGTAGGGCATTTAATAATACCAACATCGGCTGTCAGAGACGAAGGCACGTCATACCATTATGTAAAACCTTCAAGGGAAATTACCGCTAATGAGCGTATTGTAAAGATAATTGAAGATTTCTTGCTGGAAAACAAGATACCTTACATTAAAGCTAAAACATGGACTACGGACGCTTTTTACAGGGAAACGCCCGCAAAAATCGCGCAGAGAAAGAGCGAAGGCTGTGTTACGGTTGAAATGGAAAATTCCGCGTATGTCGCCGCTTCACAATTCAACAACGTGGAATTTGGGCAAATTCTCGGTTCCGGTGACAGTTTAGCCGGTGAAGAATGGGACAATAGAAATTGGGATAAAAGAACCGGTATAAGAGAGTTTATATTAAGGCTTACACTTGATATATGTATAAAAATGTAAATATAGTTAATCATGGAGGAAATATGAATATAAGCCAATTTGAGGGAGGATTGTTCTATTGGTTAGACTTTTTATTAATTCTAATAATTATTATGTTTCTAATGCTTTTACTCAGTATACTTTTTATAATAATGTTTATTCACGGCAAAAAATTTGATAATGTAAACGGCATATATAAGAATGGCATTATCGCTTCCTCTGATAAATAATTAGAATGGAAAGATGTTCATTCATATATTATTACGGATAACAACATTTTTGGATATTATAAAAACGGAAATATTTTTGAATGTAAAAACGTGTCAAATATTGAAGAAATTAAATGTTTATTTGAAAAAAACAGAATTATAGAAAGAAATGAAAGATAGGTGATTATACTTTTTTTTGAAAGAAACAACCAAAGCTTTCATACAAAACCCACTCCCAATTTAAACTTTTTTTATTTTTTTTTCTAAAAATGCAAGCAAAATGATCTTTTGCGCCATATATAGGGTGGAGGTTTTTATGATTAGCAGAGTTAAGAGTTTTATCGGCCGCCGGTTCAATGATTATAACGGCGGGCTGAAACAGGGCCATGAATTCAGGACCATCTATAACTTTGAAGGAAACGGGGACATGGGCATTATCCTGCGCTGGAAGAACGGAAGACTGAATGACGACGGTAATTACCCGGCGGTAGAATTCGAAGATTCCCATGTCGAGCATTTTCTTGATGGCCTGCTGCACAACGACGAGCGCTGGCCGGACGGTTCGTTAAAACCGGCGATAGTCAGCATGTACGGCGTACCCGTTGAATACTATATCAACGGAAAACAAATTAATCCATAAAAGGAGTAAATTATGGTTTATACCAGACAAAATGACCACTACGATGTCAGGCTCGCGGGAAATCTGTTGAAAGCCTGCGAAAACGGGACGGCGGATTTTCTTAATCCGGCGGCATTTCCCTATTACACACAGGATATGTTTACCAGCCAGGTATTGCGCGACGCGGGACAGCTTCAAACCTTGCTCAATAACTGCGCGCGTGGAACCCAGTATATCAACTACGCTCCGACTTATATCTTCCAGGATTCAAAAAAAGAGTGGCTGGAAAATGATAAAAGCAACGACAGGGATGTCGGCTGCATTATCTATAAGGGCAAAGATGAGGACGGCAATAAACGCTATGAAATGATGAGCCCCGCCAAGAAATATAATCTGGGCGGCATAAACGAAAGCCCGATGACGCAAAACCCCGTTCCCAATGTAGGCATTTGCCGTCAGCCGACAGGCATGGATCCGGGCGATCCAAAAAACATTGAAAAATATATCACCGACGTTATCGGAAATTATTTTAACGCGGCTTTCACAAAAACACCGTACTTCCCGCCGCTATGGGGCGCTCAGGAAACAGAAATGCTGTCAAAAGCCCTGAACGCCGATCCGTCTCTCGCCCTTAGAATGGCCCAACAGGCTTTCGCCCAGGCGACTTCCGTTAAAATGGAAAACACCGTTAACCCGGAATTGAATGACAATGTAAGAGAGGCCATGAAGCAGGGCCTTCCGCCGTTTAATACAAAAAAACAGGATGCAATAATCGGCCCCGTTAACGTCAATGGCATCGGCGTTCCTGTGAACGGCGTTGACTTTATAAATTCTTATTACAACGGCATTAACGGCAGAAACGGCGCGGCAAACGGCTACATACCGTATCAGACCCATAATGAAAGCCCGAAAAACATCGATAAATTCCTTATTGAGGAGTACGGCAACATAATGAACGCCTCATTGACCGGCACGCCCTATTCCGGTTCTGTCACTCCCGCCCAGCTTAAAACTCTTGTCTCCGGCATTGAATCAAAAATGGCGAAGGACCCGGCTTATATGTCGGGGATTGTCAACCAGGCGCAGCAGAATGTCGTCGGCTTTAATTACATGCCTTTTAATAAAGACGATTTCATAACCAGGGCCCAGGATCCTTCAAGCAGGGAATACAAATTATTGGACCAGATGATTGCAAGCCATGTAAATGACATTTGCAAAAATAATAAACCGTCTTTCAACGGGCAATTTCAGGAACTAAGCAAGGACTTGACGGATAAAATAAAAACCACGAATGTCGCGGCAAAGGCGGCGAAAGCGCCTTCAACCAGGGCAAGCGCCTCGGGGCAGACGAAAAAACCTTCAACCGGAACAAGCGCCGCCGGGCAGACGAAAAATAGTTCAACCAAAACAAGCGCCGCTGGGCAGGCAAAAAATTCTTCAACCAGGACAAGCGCGGCAAAGAAAGATGTAAATACTTCCGCAGCCGCAAGCGCTACGAATGAAGTGAAAAAAACTTCAACCAGAACAACTACCGCAAAGAAAGATGTAAATACTCCCATAACCGCAAGTACCGCAACACAGAATGAAAACCCTTCCGTCAGCGCAAGCGTTTCAAAACAAAATGAAAATCCTTCCATCAGCCCGATGCCCGAAAAAAAGGAAGAAAGGCCTTCCTTTGTGAAAGAAGTAAGTGAATTTGTTAAAAAGAATATCATAGAAAAAAAGCCCGCGCTGGTCCTGGTTGACACTTATCTTGGAACCCTGGTCGATAAGGCGAAAAAAATCGTCCGCACCGGAAAAACAATCGCCGCTGCTTTTGTTATAGCGACAAATGTATTGGCCCCCAATTTGCAGATGACAGCCGCCGATCATTTGGCAAGTATGCCCGCTCCCAACGCGGTTACCATTAGCGTTAACCAGAATGATTTCAAATCAACAGCCCAGGGGACTGTTAAGGCGGGGGGACAGGTACGGCAAAATCAGCAAGTTAAATCAGCCGCTAGGAGGTAGCTGTTACTTTATCGTGAATCTGACAGGATATCGGTAGCGCGATGAGACCGGCTCGCCGTTCGCGTAAGCCGGGACTCCGCGCCTTCCGGTGAAGACTTTCACGGCGGCTTCGCCGAAGCCCCTGCCCTGGGGTTCTTCCAGCAGAATCGTTATCTGTTGAACCTGGCCGTTACGGTCAACGAAAAGTTCAAGAATCACCCTGCCTTCAATACCGGAACGTTGGGCAATGGGAGGGTACACAAGGTCGGCTAATAATTCCCTTTCATTGAACCTTGGCACAGTCGAGACCTTGTATTGGGGAAGGTAATCGTCCCAGGAAGGAGCCGTATTAACGACAGGCGCGGTAATAGTGCCGGGGGCTACAATGATCTGCTCCGGCACTTCGTCCGTTTCAATCATGGTTTCGGCAATGGATTCGACCATGGGTATTTGAATTTCCTGGGGCGGGGGCGGAGGAGGGGGAAGCTCGGGTTCGATTTCGGAGAGATCGGTCAGCCTCATCATGCGGGCATTCTCGCTCGGGGTCTGGAAATCTATTTTCAGATTGAATGACAGAAAGAAAATGAGGACCATGTGTATTGCGGCTACTAAAAAAAATATTAACAACCGTATGCGGTTTTCATTCAGCTTCAGCATTTTTCACCACAAAACTTACCGTGCGGTACTGGAGTATCTGGAGTACTCCCAGCACGGCGTTTATTTTTTCATAAGGGGTATTTCTGTCGGCCAATATATGTATGCGCGTGTCAGGCGCGTTGATGTACAGATCAGCGACTGTATGTTCCAGAAGCGGAATATCCGCGGGATCGCCCGCAATGTATATATTGCCCTCAAGGTCAACCCATACCTCAAGGTTCTGCTCCGCCCCGGTGTTCAATACGGTTTGCGCCGTGGCATACTCAATATGAATTTCCTTGCGGAAATTTATCAGGGCTATTACCATGATGAAGATCAACAGCAGAAAAGCGACATCGGACATGGAATTAAGGGGGATGGTAAAATTTTTGTCCCTGGCCCTTTTCAGCTTCATTGATTATCCTTCTTCATGGAAAACGAGAACGAGTCGATTCTCTGCTGCTGCGCGAGTTCCACAAACGATACCACCATTTGCCATTTTGTTTGCGGGTCAATGGTCAGCATTACCGCGATGCCGGGATTAGCGGCCCTTGCCGCCCTGATTATATTGCCCGCTTCGGGAATGTCGATAATCACGTTATTAAAAATAAGATACCCGCCGCCGTCCAGGCTGAAACGCAAAAGGTCTTCCTTGTAGATCATGCGGGTAGAATCTTTGGCGGGCAGGTTTACAAGAAAGCCCTTGTTGATGTTAAAACCGGCAATGACAATAAAATAGATAATCAGCAGGAAAGCGAGATCGCTTGCCGCGGATGATTCCGATATGCCGGTTCTTTTGGTACGCCTGAGTTTCATTATTGTTGGACAGCGATTTCCGCAATCAGGTCGGAGCAGGTTTTTTCAACTTCGGCGGCGAATTTATCGACAATGTGGGTAAAAATTGAATGGAATACCATTGCCACTATCGCGATGATAAGGCCGAATACCGTAGTTATCAAGGCCTCGTATATGCCGTTGGCGACGATTTGCGCGTTTACCTCGGTCGCCTCGGCTATGGATCTGAACGCGCCGATCATCCCCGATACGGTTCCCAAAAAGCCGGTCAGCGGGGAAAGCGAGCCAAGCGCGACAAGGAAGTTAAACCCGCTCTCCAGGGAATTGATGCAAACCATAGCTTCTGTTTCAACGGCCCTCTCCACATTGCGTTCGGAAAAAGGCTTGCCCTGGACCGGAGCGGCGCGTTTTACCAGGGCAAGGAGTATCCTTGCCCCCATAGCCCGTTTTGTAAGCGGCGCAAGGTAATCCGCCGCGCCCTGATAGTCGCGGTTTTTGATATATTCCGAGACTTTCACGTCAATGACTCCCATCCGCAGATTATGGTAGCTGAGGTAAAATAAGCGCTCAAAGCCGATAGCCAGGGTAGCGACGGAGAAAGCCGCGAGAGGCCACATGGCCGTCCCCCCCAGTTTGAATAGTTCCATAAGCGAAAATGAAACGGTACTGCTTTCCATTAATAACCCCTTTTTTATAAATATATACAAAAATATACGATTACTCAATGGGTTGGGGGAGTGGGGAGTAGGGAAGAAATAGGAATGTCCGTCAACAGCTTGACATAATCCCACAAAAGGGGTATAGTGTGATATATAAACGGAGGAAAGATTTATGGAAAAGCGTGTAAACAAGTATTTTTTTACAGTATTCGGTGTGTGGCTTTTGGGTATAATTGGCGGCGATAGGTTTTTGAGAGGTCAAGTTGGACTTGGTATTCTCAAACTTATCACATTTGGCGCCTTCGGTATTTGGTATCTTATTGACTTGATTATTGCTTTAACGCAATTTACTAAATACGAAAAAGATTTTGAATTTATTAACGGTGCCTGGAAGTAAAGGTACTATAATTTAAGTTTAGTAGACCTGTTTCCAGAAGTCACGCCCGGGTGTCACCCGAATTCGGCAGACAATAAAGGGCTTTAATTACGGTTTATTTTCTCTTTTGCAAGACCGTTTCCCGGGCCAGCGTTTCTTTAATCCGGCTCCATTCGTATTCGTTGTAGATCCAGTCAAGGGCCTCTTCCCAGTCGCGCAGCATGGTTCCGGAATTGCGTATCTCCCTGAGTTCTTCGGGAAATAACCTTTCGGTATAGCCTTTGTTCCAGTTTATGCTCTCGGCTCTGGCCCATTGGTCGTTTTCCCGCTGCCAGTCCGCGGGCCTTTTTTTCATTAAGACAATTTCAGGGAACAGTACCGGTTTCCAGTATTTTTCAAAGTCTTTTACACTCATTTCTGTGGGGGCATCCTCGCGGCTGTTCATCCATTCGGCAATTGTCTTTATCCGCTCGTGGCGGTTCCGCAGACCTGTAAGAGCTTCGTTTCCCGAAAGGCGGGTGTCGTAGCGTTTAATTCGCGCAAATGATATTTGTATTGGTTCTATTTCAGGCAGCACGGAAATTGCCGCGGTTTTTCCATCCAATATAAGATTGCCGTCGCCCGCGAGATCCAGGCGGAATTCGTTCCAGCCCTGGGGACTTCCTCCCAGGTAATCCAGCGACACCAGGTTGAATTCCCCAAGCTCATTCGGAGCGGATGCGCGCAATTTCATTGTGGGATATTTACTCAGCATGATGATAAGGGAATTCTCTCCGGCTTTATTCCGCATTTCCCATAATTCCATGCCCGGAGCCCTGTACACGGCGGTTTTTTTCTCGGCAAAAGCCGAGCCGTCAAGCGCCCGTCCCGCAATTTCCACCAGCGAAACGCAGCTTGTACACAAAAATAAAAGTATCCCGCAAAATACACGCAAAATAATTAACTTGAATTTATACACGTTCATAGCTTCCTTTTGGGGACAGGGGTACGGGGTATACCCCAGTCCCTGTTTATAGCTTATTTTAGCACCAAATGACTGTATTGGTATAGGTATAAATTGTCACAGAGTGCGGACTCTGTGGATTTTTTAAAGATTTGAGCAGAAATTCCTGGTCTTTTAACGGAAGTATTAGTATGTTATATATATGGGGATTTTCTATAAGCTGAAGCTTTAAGCTTCAGCTTATAGAAGTTCCATAGTTAAAAGGGGGCATAAGATGAAACTTAATTCAAATCTGGTCACATGGTCAACCACATATTCGGTGGGAATAAAACTAATTGATGATCAGCACAAGGAGCTTTTAAACCTGGTCAATGACATGTACAATCATGTGAATGATGATGAAGAGGCGGAACGGGCTTATTTTCAGGGTGTTATCAGGCAAGCGGTCGACTATGTAAAAATACACTTCGCGACGGAAGAAAAAATTATGAAAAGAACCAATTTTCAGGGCTATGCCGGGCATAAAAAGGCGCACGATTCCTTTATATTGAGCGTGGTTAACGCTATAAAGGAATTTGAAGAAGGGAAAAGGGTTCCCCTGATATCTTTTACACATTTCCTTAAAGACTGGATTTTAACCCATATAGCCATAATGGACAAACAATATTTTAAACACCTCATGAAAATTGCTACCCGCAAGGCCAATGGAAAACTGAGTGTCACTCAGGCGGCCATAGCCTGTTAAACCGGGGACCGGGGTTCAGGGTATGAGGTTCGTTGTTTGATCCTCCTCTTCCAGTTTCCGTTGCTCTATAAGCAGCTTCAGATCTTCAACAGCCGACATATACTCAGCCTGTACATTAGGCGGTTTACGCGGCTCTGACACCTTTGAAGAAATATCTTTCTTCCCTTCAAAACGAATACACAGATAACCTCTGTCATCGCTTATAACGCATTTTGCATTCCCCGCAAAACCGGTCTTTATGTAAATGCCAGGATCTTTACTTTCCCAGGGTTTTTTCAAAGCGTCATACAAAGCATCCAAATCCCTTTCATTCCATAAGCGGACTTCTGCTTCATACGTGTCGTTACCGTTCATTTGTTAATAGCTTACCTTAAACCCAAACGAAGGTATAGGTATAGGTATCCCGTAACTCGCGGAATTTCTGTCGGTATTAATCTCGCCTGTGTATGAGTTGAAACCGATGTTTCCCTTGCTCATATATACAAGCGAAAGCAGATTCTCCACGGCAAAATACATTTCATAACGGACTTTCCCGGTCGGGTTTTTTCCAAAATAAGAAAATTTAATATCCATTGACAGGGAAGGGGTAGTGCGGTTGTTTTCATCCCGCACATACGGCCATTCGTACTTTTGAACAAATTTGAGAGCGCCGGAATCATCATACATAAGCACCGGATACGTTGTCGGGCGGTCGGTGGTGCGCCGGGAAAGCTGTGTTCCGCCGGCAAGGCCAAAGCGGGTATAAATATTGAATTGGGGTGCGGGTTTGATATTGACAACGAGGTTCAGATTATGGAAACGGTGAAAACCGGGGAAGTACCAGCCATTACCCCGCGTGCCTCCCGAAAAACCTATAGTCGCGTCATCGCTTGAGGGATCGCGGTATTTTGCCCAACTGAAGGAATATGAAAGCCAGCCGTCCCAATACCTTGACTGCAATTTTTGCAACATCATGTCGATGCCCCAAACCTTGCCTTCGCCGTTGAATTTGGGCCTTATATCAATATCATTAATGTTAATATTTACGGGAACATACATCCTGTTGAATATGTATTTATAATATCCTTCAATATTTAGAATTAAACCCTCGGGAAACGTTATCTTTGTTCCAAGTACGCTGGTCCATGACCGGTTTGGTTTTACATCGTCAAGATTATGCTTTTTTTCCGCCATGAACACTGTATTGTCTATTGCCGAAAAAAGCCCGGTTCCCGCGCTTATGTCCAATGATTCCAATATCCATTTATTTTTAAGCAGGTTATAGTCCGCGTTGAGCCGGGGATTTAAGGCGGGTTTTGTCCCGTAGGAAAAACCTTCGCCCAAAAGGTAATATTGATCGACGCGCAGGCCGAGTTCCGCGTTGAATCTCTTGTCAGGCGCAGTATATTCAACAAGGCCGTAGCTGGACGTGGTAAAAAGAAAATTTTCCGCATTGGGGGAATAAGTAACAGGAAAAGCTATTCTGAGGTCGTTCTTGAATTGATCAGTTAATATAACCGATAACAGGCCGAACAAGTCCGTAATACTTTTCTGGTCTTTTGGCTCCATGTTTTTAAATTTTACCTCATAGAACCCCTGCTGATCGCCTTTCATGCCGTACCTGGTAAACATTTCCTGCATGCCTGAAGCGACAAGAAAGCCCTTGCCCAATTCCCAGTCATAGTCGGCTCTTGTCTGGACATTGAAAATAAGATCGGATTCCCGCATGGATTCATGTACGTCATAAGGCGACGGCGGCGGGAGATAGGACGAGAAGCCCGGATATTTATCGTAAAAATCATCAGAAAATACATTTTTCTTTACACTATTCTGTGAATCGGCGTCTACCACGGAGTCTTCATAACCTGTTCCCAAAGAAAATTTTACCAGCATGTCATTGCGGGGATTCCAGTTAAGCGCGGCGGTAATAAAGCCCTGGTAGTTTGTCCAGTCAAGCGTTGTCGATGACCGGCTTGAAAGCCCGTTTGCTTCCGGCGACTCGAATTTAAAGGTAAAGCCGACGCCGTCCATGCCCCAGAAGCCGGTGGCTTTCAATTCAAGGTTATCTGTAAAACGGTAATTCCCGGTTATTGTCGCGCTTCTGATGTATGGGGCCACACGAATACCGTTTAGAAGGTCCACTTGTTCCTGGGTAAACAATCCCATCTCATGGGAGGCTTTTGCAAGCTTCTGCGCCAGCCAGACAAAAGGGTCATAATACGTTACACGCCCCATTACCAGTATTCCCCCCTTGTTCACAAGGGAACCCTTACCCGCAAGGGGAAACGAAAGATTAAAATTGGCGGCGCTGGAACTGACTGCCAAATCAAATTCGGTATCGGAAGGGGAGGGGTTTTTTGAGGTAATGTCCAAAAGGCCGGAAATAGTGTGTCCGTATCTGGCCGAGAACACCCCGTGGCTCAACTGGGCGCTCTGTACTATGCGGGGATCAAAAATCGAAAAACCTCCGCCCCAGTGGTAGGGGTTCATGACGTAATAACCGTCCAGCGACGCGTTCATGTCGCCGGGAAAGCCGCCTCTTATGCTCGGCTGGGCGTTAAACAAACCGGTATAGCCTACGCCGGGCAGCAGCTTGATCGAACTCATCACGTCTTCGATGATCCCGATCTCGGCGGTCTGCGCGATTTCCCTTCCGGAAACGGCGACGCTGCGTCCGGTTCTTGTTTCCCCGGTCCCGGGCCTTTCCGCTTCTATGACAAGCTCCCTGCTTTCCATAACGCCGGAAAGCCGCAGGCTAAGCGTATACGAGTCGCTTCCCGGCGTTATGACAAGCCTGCCGTTTTCATAGCCCGGATAGGCGGCCTGGATTACAACCTGCCTGTCGTCCGGCACGGTTATTTGCGCCTTGCCGTCAATCCCGCAGGTATACTGCCTGTTGTCCCATGAGCGTATAACAGCCCCTTCCAGCGGCAGGCCAAGATCAGTGTCTTCGACGAGTATCCATACATCGCGGGCAAAAAGGGGGAGGGTGACGAATAACATTAATGCCGCAGAAACAAATCTCATTTCTCCCAGCTTATCTTTTTTCTCGCTATTCTTTCTCCGGAGTCATTGTCAGCGGAGGCATTTTCTCCGGAAGCGTCAGGGTTCTCGGATTCTTCCGAATCTTTGTCCGAAAGGTTTTCCAGTTTCTCCGCGTATTCTTCCGCGGTATTTTTCATTTCATCTATCTCGGTCTTTACGCCGCTAACCTTGTCGGCGATATATTGATACGCCTCGTCCAGGGCTTCCTGTATCAGCTCCTTGTTCCTGACCCATTTGTACAGATCCTCGTTTTCTATATATGCTCTTTTTTTTACCAGGCATTTTTTTATCAGGCTGTTCCCGTACCGTATGCAGACATAGCTGCCCCCTTTTACCCTGTCGCGGTCATAACTCCACCTGTATTTGGAATATTTGTTAAACTCCTTAAGCCCGCAGGTTTCCAGATAATCATAGTATCTGCCGATTATCTTTAGGCAGACCTTGTAGTCGTCTTCTATTGTCTGCATGGCTACGTCAATGTGTTCGTGCATATATCTACCTTACCTTTGTTAAGAATATCTGGCTTTCCTGGAGTTCCTGGATACCGGCGGAGCTAAGACGCACCCTGATAAGGCTGAAATTCTCCTCGGTTTGGATATCTCTGCCGCCGGTGTTGGCGGAAAGCGCAATCCGGTAAATCATACGGTCTTCATTGTTTTGCGCCGGATGCGGGCTTGCGCCTCTGTCGGGACGAAGCTCAAGCATATCTTTGTCATTTACCCGGAAGAAGGCGTACCTGCCCTTCACGGATGTGTCGGAAGAATTCAACTCATAATCGCCGTTAGGATAGAAACGCAGCCTGCCCATCGAGCTGTCATAGCTTGCATCGGTATAGGGGCGGGGAGGGGGATCATTCGCGTAAACCTTCCCAGCCCGGCGGTAAGTCCCGTCCCAGGAAGCGCTTATGCCGATTTTTAATCTGACGTCTTCAAAAACCTTCATCCGTATGCTGTCAAGGGATTCCAGTTCTATGTCAAGAAAACGGCGCAGCGTTGTCACCGCTATATTCTGGCTGGTGACATAAATGCCGTACCGCGTGGCGTTGGAACTCTGCCAACTGAAGATCTGCTGCGTTTCCTCGCCGAAAAAAATTATTTCCCTGTTCGCGGGATCAAAATAGAGGTACTGGCTTTTATCGATAGTCCCCATCGGGCCTACATGGTACCACAGATCGTTGATGAACTCCTCAAAAACCTTAGGCTGGCCTGAAAGGATTTCCCTCACGCGGCGCTGTTCAATCTGTGATCCGGGAATACGGGTTATTCTGCCCTGTTCGTAAAATCCCTTTCCGGGGTTATACACATATTCGATCTCAATCCTGTCCAGCATATTGTCCGATTCGCCGTCCTGACCGTAAGCGATTATGGAAAAGGGCTGGCCTTTCGCGATACCCTGCCTGTATGCCAGCGGACGCTCCGTCTCCTGTATATTGATTAAGCCGTCCACCTGTATTTCCGCTATTTTTACGAATGGCTTGTTATGGTCTTCCTTCTCAACCTTGTGAAATGCCGTCAGGGTATGTTTTCCCTCGGCGTTCATGCCGGTCAGAATAACGCAATCCCTGCGGTCTCCAAGCAGATCGAGGGTATACATTGAAACGGTTCCCGGCATGGAAGCCGCAGTCGGAACGTTCCAGGACCGGCGGTATGCCCCGGTTTTCTCGTCATAGGAAAAATACGCGATGGAGACCTGTCCAGAGTCAAGGCGGCTGCG
>Ga0268262_10005253_pt1 | contig 12911 bp, 7 predicted proteins | sample TergutNc150P3_FD_190354 | JGI IMG/M metagenome (GOLD analysis project Ga0268262, IMG submission 190354) | Nasutitermes corniger P3 segment gut microbial community from laboratory colony in Florida, USA - Nc150 P3 (SPAdes) (version 2) | ecosystem: Host-associated > Arthropoda: Insects > Digestive... | reverse complement strand
AAGGAGCCGCGTATGCATAACCCGTGTTAAACATAAATCCGGTTCCCTTTTCCGACAATTCAATGAGTTTTTTCTGCCGCATCTTCATTGATGCTTCACGGCTGACAAGCCTCTTTTCATGGTAGTCTCCTGAAAGTTTCGCGCCCATGCTTTTAAACGCGATATTATGCAGATTAAACTTTGCGGACTTACGCGTAAATTTGTCTATCAGTGACATCATGTAGGCGGGGCGCGCGAGGTAACTGAGTTTGCCCCAACGGATACGTTCCCCGAACCAGACAAAGCTGAATGGGTATTTTTCTACCCGTTTACGGTTTACATAACGCGCAGCGTCGCGGTAAAGATCGAAACCGTCAAACAGTTTGACATTCCTGATGTAAAGAAAATCCGCTTCGGGAAAAATTTCATAGCCGTTTTTTTCCGCGGCGGATGTCATTTTATTAAAATCTTTTTTACTGCCAATCTCGCTTATCAATTTAATTTTTCCCGGTATTGAATGTTCAACACTGCGGTTAAACCAACCGGTAAGTTTTATCCGCACATTTTTCCAACCCCATTTGGCAAAGTCGTCGATCATGCCTTCAGTTTCTTTATAGGAAGTAAGTTTCAGCGGCAGATCAATCGGCACGCCAAGACGGTGCTGCGTCTTGTTCACCGCGCCGACAATCTCTACGGCGATGGGTACGCCTTTTTCCTTGCGCGTTCCCAAAGACGGATACTTTTGCATTAGCCATGAACGGTATTCTTTCGCCATTCCCACATATCCGTCTTGAGCGCATGGGGTATAGCGCAGGGTGATACCTTCGCCCGCAGGCAGATTTCTTTCGTACAAGTATACCGACCTGTCGGAGCGGCCTGAAATATCCATTTTAGCGCCATGGACTATGGTAAATTGTGGATATACATTGTTCCATGAACTGTTCCTGCCTGATACATCGGCACACACACTGGCATACGAAGAGCCTTCCTCAATTATACATAACATGGCTTTCCCATTTTTCTGTATGCCAAAAACGGGGAAAAGCGCTTTGTTGTCATTGATTACTGCGTCTCGTGGCATCGCCTCATCCCAACCGTACACATCAATGTTATACGCCAACTGATTCTGCTTTTTATTGTTAAAGTATATCAGCGCCCCACTGCCGTCAGGAACAAACAAATAACCTTTATCATCGACTCCCCCAGCCCCCATATACGGCAGAAGGCTTAATTGGGTTATGGGATACGCCTGCCGATACGCTATTTTGTCAAAAGGCACATTAAGCAAAAGCGATCTCCCGTCAAGCGTATAACGCAATGTTATGTTAAACGCGGGTTTGTCCGCGCCTTCCGACACCGTATAGAGGGAAGCGTCTTCAGAATAGTCATCAATGGTATATCCCGCCTGCGCGAAAAGTCCTTCCATCGCTTCCTTCATATATTCCTGAGTAGTATCGCGCAATACATACATTTTTATTCTGCTAAGATCGGGAAACTCTGACAAAAGCTTTGCTTTATCGTCGCTTGAGCGCAGATTGTTAATGTCGTAGAGACGGTAACTCGCTTCAATCTTGCGCCTGTCTTCAAGTTCCATTTGATCCAAAAATGTCAACATTCTCTGTTCCGAAGCCGCCGGGGGAATTAAAAAACTACGGGCGATGTCGCCGATTGAATACCGCACTTCAAGCGTATTATCCGTCAGAGAATAACCATAAACACCTAACACAACGCTGTTGAGGCTAGAAAACAAAGTCATGCCAACACCGGCGACATCCGCGTATTCCAGAGAAAACTGAGAGCCTAAAAAATCTTTTGTTACCACGTCGGCAAGCGTATCATTTGCGAAATTCTCAGGATTGGAACGCCATTGCACGCCGCTTGCCTTGTCAGTAAGAATTATTTCCGAGGTTTGCGGCAAGAAACGCAGATGTAAATATTCATTTTCAAGAACAAGCTCTTCCGTACTGCCGTCATTTTCAAAAAGAGTGACTGTTCTTGCCCTATGGGTCTGTCTATTACACGATACAAGCATAAGGAGAACGAAAATCAAAGTACTTAACTTAAATAGCTTTTTCACCATCCCTCCTAAAGTACCCTGAAAAGTATTTCTTTATACAATGATACAAAGTAAGCGACAGCATCGCTGACAAGACTGAAGAAAATTACAAATATAAAAACCATTATGCCCATTCCAATTATGGTAAGCAAACTGGAACCTATTGTTTTCGCCAATGAATAATCGTGAACCATCATCATCGCGGCAAGGAGCAGTATACCCGTCCATACCGCGGAAAAACCCGCAAGTACGGTGTAAATCGCGCCTTCTTCAAAAGTGATTATTTGGCTTAACAGGATCATAATCGCATTGATGATTACATAGGGCGTAAGCGCGTAACAAACGGCCATATAAATTTCAAACATTCGCCCTTTGCCGTCCATAAGCGTTGTAAGACTCCAGTTTGCCACGGTCCATAACCCGACAGGCAATAAAATTCGCAGGGCGACAATAACAGAGTTAAAGTATTCCAAGTTTATTAAAACAAACTGGAAATTGGTTAGTGTAAGGCGAAGAACTTCCACCACAACGGCAAGGGCGATTATAACATTTGCCGCGCCTATGGAACCGCGTTTTTCATGAGTTAAATCCCAAAAACCGTCAAGCGGACGGGTACACACATAAAGTGAATATTTAAGCGTCTTTCCCAAGTGCTTCCACCATTCTTTATCGTTAAGGTATTTCATGCTTCCTTAATCTCCTTGATGGTTTTAATTGAGATTCTGATAACAGGCGGCAGAAAAATCACAATTCCTAAAATTAAAAGCATCCACCAAAGGTTTTCTTCCATCCATTGTTTGCGGTACAACTGGAAAGCTTTTCCGTAACCTTCGCGGTAATGTTTTAACTTATAGTATTTCATGGCTTTTTGAAATTCTTTTTCCCTAAGCGCCGCCCGGCCTATTCCAATGTAAGCCAAATCATAATTTCCGTTCATTTTTAAAACTTTTTCCCAAACTGCCGCTGAAGATTCATAATGACCGGCTTTGTATTCATTTAACGCCTCGTTAATTAACGCGCCATATTCGGTAAGATCAAAGCGAGTAAGGGTGGCGGCCCCTGAATCAAGGGCATACAAAGCGTATCCCATTTTATCAAGCGCGGTTGGCTTGAGAAAAGAACCTTTGCGGTTGCCGACTCCGCCAAAAGCGTATAACAGATTTCCCTGAAAATCGTACATAAAAATACGCCCGCGTGTTCTGTCAAAACAGGCGTAAGAATCGTTATCAAAAGCAACCACGTCTATAAAACGGGAACGGCCTGATATGCCGCCCGCGTTACCTACGGCCAAATCGCCTACAGGATCTTCATAACCGTTACGAATTAAAATATCCTGCCCCATCGCGTTAAGCCGCCTGATAGGATCCGTCTGCCCCAAAGAATTGGTAACATAAATAAATCCTTCCTTATCCAGGGCGACATTGCTGTACTCGGTCGGGATAAAAAGGTCCATACGTTCTTTCTGCGCCTGAGTGGAAATAAGCTTCCATATATAATCAATGGGATTAACGGACACCTTATTCGCGCCCATATAACCGGAAAATTCCCAACGGTTATCAAACTCCATAAGCCCATTGAAAATGTTACGCGCTTGAATAAAAACACGGTTTGCAAAATCAACAACTATTTTTACAGGAAGAAATTCAGCAATCTCCTCGATGCTCTCATCTTTAGGTTTATCAATCGTATGAATATATTTCCAGTTATTATCAAGTATAAGCACGCGCTTATTGTTGGTGTCTGTTATATAAAGATTACCGTCCCTGTTTTCAAAAATATCCATAGGATAATTAAACGGCGATTCCTTGCCATTAATGATTACGGAAGAAACATTAGCTTTAACGGTATGTTTGCCATTTTCATCAACTTCAATTTTAATTATCCGGTTATTGCCTGAATCGCAGATGTAAATGCGGTTATTCCGAATAAATAACCCTTGAGGATCCCTAAAATGGCCTACTTCCAAATCAGTTCCAAGTATATATTCACTTACCCGATACGCGTCAGGCGAAGAAACCTGCTCAAACCAAAAGTCATAATTGTAAGTGTAGTTGGTGGGATCGGCGTTAAGCGAAAGTACGGAGGTAAATAACATAATGGAGAGGAGGAAGAGAGGGAATGAGCAATGGGCAATGGGCAATGAGGAATTAGGGGAAGATTGCTTATGTTTAAAAATTAAATTAAATTTTTTCATTTTTATTCCTTTATTCCTGAATTTGCCATTGTTTGTAAAACATTGCTTTGGGCGAATATAAACATTACTAACGGAACAATCATTACAAAGAGCGTTACTGCGGCTCCTACGCCGGCGCGGGCAATGCCGCCTGTGATTATTTGCCCTAGGGCGTATGGCAGCGTTTTTAATTCTTCCGAATATATAAAGTTGGATGCCCTCGCGTTCCATAGGTTCTGAACGGAAAAGATCATTACGGTAAGCCATGCCGGTTTAATCATCGGTAGGACTATCCATATAAAAATACGGAATTCTTTAGCGCCGTCTACCTTTGCCGCTTCCAACAGCGTATCAGGTATTGTGTCAATGAACTGCTTTAATAAGAAGAATCCCATAGGCATTGCAAACGCGGGAACAATTACGGAAAGGTAAGTGTCCACCCAACCAAGACGTGCCATGACAAGGTAATTGGGAATTGCCGTTACATAGCCGGAGAACATAAGAGTTATGATTACGCCGTTAAAAAATAATTTTGAACCGGGAAATTTGTATTTTGAAACAACAAACGCGCCCATGGAAGCTACAATAATTAATCCGGCGGTTCCTACAACCGTAATAAATACAGTATTAAAAATATAACGTGAAAACGTAACCCATGATTTACTCATAAGAATAAACATATCCTGAAAATTATTTAATGTGGGACGTTGTACAAAAAGAGTGGGCGGAAAACGGAAGATTTCATTCAATGGTTTAAAAGCGTTATTAATCGCAAAAACAAGCGGATACGCGAAGAAAAGCCCAAAGAGAGTGAGGATAACGACAATAAACGCGTCGCCTCCGAATGAACGGTTAAGTCTTCTGCCACCGATTAATTTTTTGGGCTTTTTTAACATATTAAGTCCCTACCCGTTTAAGCATTTTTTGAATAACCGTATTAATTACAATCATTGTAAAAAACAGTATTGTAGCAATGGCGGAAGCGTAACCCATTTCAAAACGCACGGAACCGTAATCAACAAGATGGTTGACTACGGTATGCACGGCATAATCCGTACTTGGAGAACCGGCAAGCGCGACTGTAACATCCGCCACCCCGAATGATTGCGTAATAGCCATGACCGCGCCAAACATCAACATTCCCTTCATGTTAGGTAAAGTAATGTACCACAACTCCTGCCAGCGGTTGGAAATACCGTCTACAAGACCGGCTTCGTATAGGGTCGGATCAATCGTGGAAAGACCGGCAAGGAAAGCAAGGAAGCCCGCGCCCAAACTCATCCACAGGATAACTATAAGCATTACAGGCATCATATATTTGGGATCGGTCAGCCAAAATATAGGCTGATCAAGAATACCCAAGTTCATTAAAATACCGTTTATGTAACCGTAAGCGTCGCCTGAAAATATCAATGTCCAGATCATGTAAACAGCCCCGGAAATTGAAGGCGCGTAGAAAATTAAAGTTACAAAAGCGCGAATATAGCGCGGCAGTTCGTTAATAAACCACGCAAACAGGAAAGCGGCAATATAGCCGATTGGTCCCGTTATTGCCGCCATAATAAACGTGTTTTTAAGCGAAATTAAAAACACATCGTCGCCTAACAACAGGTTGATATAATTACGCAGTCCTAAAAACTTTGGCGGTTCAAGAATGTTATAATACGTGAAACTGAAAAATATTGATATTGCAACAGGAGCGACAAAGAAAAGAAGGAAAACAATCGCATAGGGAGCCAAAAAAAGATAACAGACCCTATTCTTGTATATTTCTTTCGTAAGGCTTTTGTTCTTTTCTTTTATTTTGTTAAAATATCTTACAAAACTCATCCTTCCCCCTATTCCAAACCAAATTCTTTTCGTTTTTTAATTAACTCATCGTTAATCGTAAGCGTATAATCCAACAGGGTTTCCCTTGTATCCTGTCCTTCATTTAAAATTTTACGCACGGCATTTGTAATGTGGCGGCTTATAAAGTATCCGCCGGGAACCTCAGGCACGCCTACCGTCCACTTGCGTTGCTCGTCAAGAACCGCCATCTGTTCCGAGCCCCAGGAAAGCCGTCTGAATGCGGCATAATTCGCGGTGGGATAACGCGCCGCCGCCCCCATTATGCTTTCAAGCTCCCGCCCGTACCTAAGCTGAGTATCCGCACTGATCCACCATTTCATAAATTTCCACGCCGCTTCCTTGTTTTTTGTATTGGAAAAAATCATGGAAGCGAGAGTTCCCGTTGATACGGAGCGGTTTATTACTCCATTTTCCCTGGGCAAACCCGGCATTCTGGAAAAACCCCAAAGACCCCGAAGTTCCGGCGCGAATACTTCCAGTGTATTAAAGTTTGTATAATCCGCAAACGCAAGCGGCATCTCGCCGGTACGGAAACGGTTAACAAAATCGTAAACAACTGGCGTTTTATAGTGGGTGAAAAATTTTGTGTAAACATCAAAAGCCTCTATGGCAATTTCATCGCTTAAAAGAGTCCGTGAATTGTCTTCATTGTACATGCGTCCGTCGCGCTGGAACAGGTGCGCAAGAAAGTTTGAAAAATCGATATTAGCCTGAATGTTAGTTGCAACGGAAGGAACGCCCACATTCATATTGTTTTTTTGAATAACAGGCAGGATATTAATTAATTCATCCCACGTATCGGGGATTGGAAGATTTAATTCTTCAAAAATATCCTTTCTGTAAAACATTACGTGAAAATACTGCGTTTCCGGCAAACCGTATACGCCGCCCTGAAAGGTAAATGGAACAATCACGCTTGGGCTTAAATCCTTTACCGCCTCATCAAAATCAGGAAATTTTGAAATATCCACAGCCGCACTGCGAATTGCGTAATTGACAGGATCAACCTGCGGAACGGTAAGAGCCATGTCAGGTCCCGTACCCGCCACAACCGCGGGCATAACTGCGTCCGCGGCTACAAGTTTTACGTTTACTTTTACCCCCGTTAGCGGAGTAAAAGTATCGTCTATCATCGCTTTTAAAATAGTACTTTGATCGCGCCCGGCAAGAATCCAAACATTGATAACATCGGCGCTTTTATGGTGAAAATCGCCAAGGTTATTGTAATCAACAAAGAACGACGCAAAAAATGAGCGTATCTCATGCGAAACCGCGACAAAGAAATTTTCATTTACCTTAGGCAATTTTGCGTCAGAAGCACTGATTGTAATGTAATCAATATCAAGCTGCGATTGGGAAAGGGCAAGCAAACTGTCGCCAAGGGAGCTTATATTAGTTTTAAAATTGACAAGCGTTCTTGGAATTTTGTCGGGACGTTTTACAAAAAGTTCAAGCTGACGGGCAATAGTCAACGCGACCGCCGCCTGCGCGCTTCGCTCTCCTGAATAGTTTGTCAAATCATCCACAAGTTTAAACAGTATTTTGCTCTCCAGTTTCATCGCTTCAATAACTTCGGGATATACGACATCAACGCGGTAATCACGGTAAATATCCGGCTCAGGTCCCGTCAATACAAGTATCTTGCGGTATATCGCGTTCAGGCGAAAAACGCTTTCTTCCATTACGTTAAGCATTTCGCCCATACCGCCTAAGGTCGCCTGAATACGGATGGTATTTGGACCCGCTTCCAACGGAAAGTAAAAAAATCCGCTCTTATCACCTAACGTGACAAGACTCCACTTGTTACTGTAGACAAAAGGCACGGCGGAAAGCTCTTGAACCGGAATCTCCCCATTTATCATAACAGTACGGTTTGAAACAAAACCACGGTTATAATTTTGCCTGCCCTTAATTGAAATACGGTACATCCCGTTTTCAGGCGCTTCAAATTCCCACTCAATCCACTGACCCGCGACGCGCCAGCTCTGACCGCCAATCATGTTAAGCCTTATCCTTGCCACGCTTGGAGTTTCTGTCGCGCCTGAAGAACGGTCATAAATGGGATACAGGGAAGGATCGGATCTTCGCGTTGATTTTTCTCCCTGAATCCTCAATAAATAATTACTGCGGTTGTTTTTATATTTATCCAAATTTACACTCGAAATATAATCACGGTAATTCTGCGTCTTAATCGGGGCTTTTATTAAAAGAGAACGGATCACTACAGGTTCATTTACGCCCGTAAGCCTGATGGTATTTGCGCCTTGCCGCAAATAGAAAGAATAAGGCTCCGCAAAATAACCCAATGAATCCCTGAACCATTCCTTTTCCCAGCGCGGCTTTTCAATCTGAGAAGGACGTATTTCATTGCCCTGATTATCAAAACGACTGCTGGATTTGTCGCCCCAGACGCGCTGGAAAGAAAGCCTGTCGGCTCCAAGAAAGGGAATCTCACCGTTAATGGAAAGAGAGCGTTCTATCGCAATGCCCCTTGACTCAACTGGGAAATATTCCATTTTTATATAATAAAGTCCGGCCTGCTCAACATTGACCGTGTACTCAACATAACTTACTTCTTCAGTGCGCAGAACACGCGCCTCATTCTCAAAATTTTCAAGCGTGGAAACTCCCTGCGCGGAAGTCCATGAAAAAAGATTGATGGGAATGTCCCTCTGTCCGGCAGGCGCGTTAATGTAATTTTCCATGTAGCGGGAATATGTATTTGTTCTTCCGGTACTCGCGCCGCTAAGATCAAAGCCGGCATATTTTGCGGAAAAATCCTGTTCTTTCCTTGTACCGGCAAAAATGATCAGCGTCACGGCAACGATAATAACGGCGGCAATTATCAAAATCCTGACTTTAAAATTATTTTCATCCATTTTTATAACGGCCTTTATTCATAAAATTTATCTATGTTATTTTACGCTTTTAATCATAATATCGATAAGAACGGAACTGTCCGCCGAATTGGCCTGACCCGTCATCCGGTCAAAAAGACCGTATTTTTCGCCACTACCCCTTATAGCCCCATTGTCCCAGTAAATTGGAACAAGCCCGTATTTTTTCGCAGTAACAAATATGTGCGTAATGTAATTTATTCTGCTTTGACGCGCCTGATCTTCAAGCGCTTTGTCGCCCGGATGCAGTTGCAATGCCGCGCCCGTTTCTCCGATAATTACCGGAATATTATTATCAATATATTTTCCCTTAAAGGGGGCAAAATCATTTTCTACTTTTCGCTTATCGCCATCCGTTCCCCATGAGGCACGTTTTCCTTCTATGGCAAATTCACTTGGCTCATAATAATGAAAGGTAACAATCTGTTTGTTAGGGACGCTGTCAGGCGGCAACCAAAAATAATTGGCGACAGTGTGTCTGGCTACCGTACAATAACCGGGAAGAACCAGGAAACGGGTGGCGTTATTGGAACCTGTGCTTCTTACAACTTTCGTAAAAAGACGGTTCCATTCGTTTACAATATCATACTGTGAACTCTGCGCACTATCACTGCCCCAGCCCCAGTTACCGTCATGAATCTCGTTCATGGACTCAAACATCAGCCAGTCGCCGTAATTCCTAAAATACTCCGCTATCTGCTTCCACACGCGTACAAATTTAAATGTTACTTCTTTATAACCATCCTCGTTTGTCCGGGCTTTGTTAACGGAAAGCCAACCGTTGTCCCTTCCTTTTACGGTTGAGCCGTCGTGGTGCAGATTGATAATAGCCTTGAGACCTGCCCTATGGGCCATTGCAACCACTTCAGCAACGCGCTCAATATAACTTTCTTTAATATGATAATCCGGCTCAGGACCGATGTAGCCCATCCATGTTACAGGAATGCGCACCAAATTAAAACCCGCCTGTTTAACCCCGTTAAACAGCGCCTGATTTATTTTTGGGTTTCCCCAACTGGTTTCGCTTGCCCGTCCGCTGACATAAGCATCCAAACTATTCCCGACATTCCAGCCGACAAGCAGTCCTTCATCACGAAAATAATCGAAGGCTGTTTTATCAGACATCGGTTCAGGAGTAAAATCATTTTTCGTATCGGAAACTTTAGGCTTATATGAAAGATCAACTGCCTCTTTCCCCTGCGAAACGGAAGCCGAATGGCAAAATGCCAACAGCATAGGGAACAACAAGCATAATATCAATTTCTTCATTATTTACAACCTTCCATAAAAGCTATTAAAACTTACACAACCTTTTATAGCGTCTGACCACTTTAAGCGGTCAGACGCTAAGACAAGCGACATAGCACTGCAAAGCAGTGCTTTAATGTCGCTTATCCACGCTAGATGTTAGAGAAGGTTATTTATCTTCAGTAAAAACAAATTCGGTAAAGTTTAACGTTACCGCTTTCTGTTTGCCGGAATTCGCAACGCCTTTCTTACCCTCGCCTTTGGTTAAGAACACCAACGCGTTGGCGCTGCCGGATGTACCTGTAGCCGTCGCTACAGTCTTGAAGTTTATCGTTGCGGTAACTACTTCACCCGCCTTGGATTTTTTAACTTCCGCCATTCCATCATCACCAACCCATGAAAGAGCTTTCCAGTAATTTGCCGCCGGAGTGGTATCAACCAAACCAATCAATACAATGTCTTCCAGATCGCGGCTTGTCGTGTAAGTTATTTTTAATGTATAGCTCTCACCCGGAACAATTTTATGTCCGTTGAACAAACGTCTGTCGGAGAGTACGCCCTGATAACCGTCACCGTATTGGAAATTGTCATTTAAATTGAGCGAAAAAGCGCCTAAATCGCCGCCAATTCCCTTAGCCGCCGCAGGAGCCGCCGCTTTTGGTTTTGATTTATCGATATCTTTTACAAGAGGAACTCCGCCTTGGTACAGTCTGACATCCCACAACTTAAATTCATACGGACCGGGACTGCCATTGCGGGTGGTCTGGAACTCAATAAATTGGGCTTTATCAAGATTGATAGATGTCCCTACTGTTTTTCCCCATGAAGGTTGCATAAGGAAATCTACCGGCACAACAATAGTTATAGGCTGACCTTCTACAGTATCAAAAGCATATTCGTAATACGCATAATCCGTTACATCAGATGTCGTGATTTTTACCGCATAACGGTCGCCGTCGCCTAAAATCCTGAATGAAAATGCGGTAATGGTTTTAAGTATGTCAAGGGTCTTTGGATCAGGATAAAGTTTAACATTAACAAAACCATACTCGTACTTGTTGGTTATGTTGCCTTTAAAACTGTAGGCGGGCATACCCTCCTGAGTGCCTTCGGTCATGGCAATAGTGGATGTTCCGCCATTATCTTTGTCGCCATTGACTAACCAGTCCCAGCTTGTCGCCGTCGAATCATAAGTAACAATCTTGCCGGTGGAAGCACAGGCAAAGATAATGGCACAAATAGCAACAAAAAGAGCCAAAATACACAAATTTTTTGTGTTTTTCATAAAAAACCTCCATAAAGAATTAATTTAATTTTAGAACTGCGCTTGTTTCAAGATCAATTCTATTATGACAATAATACCCCCATTATCTACTACCGTCAATAAATATATCTATAATAAAGTATATATTTTTTGAATTAACCTATGATATTTTCTATGAAACCCGGATATGTAACTGCCGCACATTCGGCAGTGGTTATTTCGATGGGACAAGGACTGCCAAGGGCGGCGACGGCAAAAGACATCACAATACGATGGTCGCCGTAACCGTCAATAACCGGGGGGTTAGTCACAGACAATTCGCCTTTTCCATGAATAACCATACCGTCCGGTAATTCAGTACAGCGTATTCCAAGCTTTGCTAACTCTTGCGTCATTACGGCAATGCGGTCTGTTTCCTTGATACGCGCATGGGCAACATTGACAAGTCTAGTGTCTCCGTTAGCAAAGGCGGCTGTAACCGCCGCCGCAGGGAGTAAATCAGGCGTTTTGTTAAGATCGAAGTATCCGCCGCGAAGGGAGCCGCTACGGGAGACTGTAATGGACTGACCATTTTCGCCATCATCGTTGTATTGAACATCACAGCCCATTTTTTCCAACATTTCAAAAAAATATTTGTCTCCCTGAGTGTCCTGCGGAACAAGACCGAGCAATGTTACAGGACCTCCTGTAATCGCGGCGGCGGCGGAAGGAAATGCGGCAGATGAAAAATCACCCGGTACTGAGGAAGAAAACGCTTTCCAACAAGAGCCGCCGGGAATGGAAAAAAATGAAAAATCCGGCGAAGCACTGTATGGAATAGCGTGGGCTTTTAAATAGGAAAGAGTCATCTCTATATATGGTTTTTCGTTAAGAAGGGGAACTTCGATCTCGGTCACTATTCCGGCGGGAGCCAATGGGGCGGCAATTAAAAGCGCCGACAAGTATTGGCTTGTAGGGCACGGAAGGCTTACCTTACCGCCTTTCCATCCGCCGCTAATCGTTATTGGGGCGCACCCATTGTTACTCTTTGAATTAACGCCAAGACCGGCCAATGCGTCAAGAAGAGGGGCCGCGCTGCGTTTTTGAATCTGTTCATCGCCTGTAAATTCAATGGGCTGTTGTTGAAGGCCGGCAACTGCAAGCGCAAGGTAAAGGGTAGTCCCTGAATTGCCCACGTCGATTACAGTGCGCGGATCTACCCCTTTTTTAAAACCGTTATTACCCCGTATTTTCCAACCGACTATTTCGTCGCCGTTACGTTCTTCCGCTATTTCCGCGCCGAAAGCCTTGCAGGCGCAAAGACAGGAGCGGGTATCCAATGAATCAAGCGGGTACTTTATTATTGATTCACCGTCCGCAAGAGAGGCGATCAGTAATTGCCTGATAGTGTGGGATTTAGAGGCGGGAATTTTAAAAGTGCCTGTAAATCGGCGCGGAGTTATG
>Ga0268262_10005252_pt1 | contig 12915 bp, 11 predicted proteins | sample TergutNc150P3_FD_190354 | JGI IMG/M metagenome (GOLD analysis project Ga0268262, IMG submission 190354) | Nasutitermes corniger P3 segment gut microbial community from laboratory colony in Florida, USA - Nc150 P3 (SPAdes) (version 2) | ecosystem: Host-associated > Arthropoda: Insects >... | reverse complement strand
GGCCTATAATCGTCGCGATGGACGTGGCGAAAATAGTGGCAATAATAGTCGCGATTCACTTCACAGGAGGATTGCTATGACAGAAACTTTACATCATTTGAGATAGAAAATTCTACCCCTCTACACTCCGCAATTGTTCAGCGGATTGCTCTGGAGGGGTTGTGTTTATGTATATGCCAGTGCCAAGTTCAAAACCGGCGGGTCTCATTAAGCGCGGAGTAATTGCTATATGCCAATGAAAATAGCGCACATCGCCGTCTGGGGTTGGAACGGTTCTAAAATAATAATTATAATCGGGGTCTCCTAGCAGGATATATATCTTTTTTAATATCATCTGCAAGAAACCGGCTAAATCTTCCATCTCTTCCGTGCTTATAGTGCCAAATAAGGCTGAATGTTTTAATGGGCATATACGTACCTCATAAGGGTATCTGGCGGCAAAAGGGCAAAACGCTATAAAATGCTTGCTAACTGCTACTATCCTATCCCCCGCTTCAAGCTCTCTTTTTATCAAGTCGCAAAAAATGCAGGTGCCGTATGTGTTAAAAGCACGGCGAGCATAAGTTAAACTGTCTGTTATGTGCGTGGACAAAACGTGGGTGGCTATTATTTGCGAATGCGGATGTTCAAGAGAAGCTCCAGCCGTAGCTCCATAATTTTTGAATATATTCACCATTGCAATGTTATGGTCATTAGATAAGGCGTTAAATCTTTCTCTATACGCTTTTATTATTTCATAAACTTCGGATTTTTCCATAAACACCAAATTTGCATTATGTTTAGGGCTTTCAATGATAACCTCTGCTGCCCCATATCCTTTGGCGAGCAAATGTATTTTGGAAACGCGCTGCCTAGGCAAGGGTGTATCTGGAATTTGCTCTGGACGGCTCACAGCGGCAAAAATATTTGGCACTGCACGCAATATCCAAGAACTTTCGTTCTTAACTTCATAAGTGGATGTTTGGCACTTATGCTCGTTGCCTTTGCAAAAAGGGCAATCCGAACTATGCTCCGGCACAGCAGTTTTAATTTTTGCGGTAGAGCTGTAATCCTCAGGGCGCTTGGCTCTCTCCGATGAGATTATAACCCATTCTCCGTTTACTACGTTTTGACGGTACTCAGACATTGTATTTAAGGTAGAAAAAGTTTCTATATTAAATGCAGTTTGGAGAACTAGGCTAATGGTAAGTCAGCGGTCTTGAAAACCGCCGCCGTCAGGCTTGGGGGTTCGAGTCCCTCGTTCTCCGCTAAAATGCGAATTATAACCGGAGATTTACGGGGGCGCGCACTGCCGCCTCTGAAAGAAAAGGGGGTTCGCCCAACATCTTCTAAAACAAGGGAAGCTCTTTTTAATATTTTAGGCTCGGTTGATGGCTTCAATGTTCTGGATTTGTATTCGGGAACCGGTTCCATAGGCTTTGAGGCAATATCAAGAGGAGCAAGCCAAGTCGCTATGGTTGAAATTTCAAGCAAGCTCTTGCAGGCGATAAAAGAGACTGCGGAAAAATGGAAAATTTCAGAAAAGGTGGTTTGCTTTAGGAACGATGTTCTGCGCTTTGCCGCACAAACAATGCAATCCCCGGAAAGATATGATTTGATTTTTGCCGACCCGCCTTTTGGCAAAGAATACCCTGACTTGAGAATTTTTTTGCCAAGATTAAATGAAAGCGGCTTTGCAGTTTTTGAAATGCCTTCCAGAAATATGCCAAAGTGGGCAGACGAGGCTGTTAAGGTGAGGAATTACGGGGAGTCCAGCTTGGCGGTGTTTCAATCCTCTTTGTGCTCACATATATCAATTTCACGCTCGGTTTCCAATGTGCAGTGATTAATGCCAAGATGCAAAGCTTTGTGGCGAATTTCATCTTTGATTTTTGGAATGTCTCCGAGCGATATTTCATTTTTGAGAACTATATGCGCGGTCAATGCGTTTTGCGTTGTGGAGAGCGCCCATATATGCAAATGGTGAACGCTTTTAACGCCCTCTACTTTTGCTATGTCCTCCGCAACCTCTGCGGAATTTATACTGTACGGCACGCCATCCATGCTAACTCTGAGAGTTTGCTTTAAGAGCACCCAAGTGCTTATGAAAATCACCGCCGCAACTATGATGCTCATCGCACTGTCTATCCAGTAAAAACCAGATAGCATTATTATAGCTCCAGAAATCACAACGCCAACGGACACAAGGGCATCTGCCATCAAATGCAGATATGCGCCCTTTACATTCAAATCCTTTTCCTTGCTGCTGAAAAAGAGCATTGCGGTAAAGCCGTTTATAAAAATGCCTATGCCCGCAGTGAGCATAACAATTTTTCCATCTATTTCCACAGGCGAAGAAACTCGCTCAATAGCTTCATAAACTATAGCGGCTATTGCGAACATCAGGATAACCGCATTTGCAAGCGCGGCTAAAATGGTAGCTTTTTTGTAACCATAAGTATATTTTGGAGTGGGCTTTGCCAGTGCGAGGCGGAACGCCAAAAGCGCTATGACAAGGCTTGCGGTATCTGCCAAATTGTGACCCGCATCTGCTAAAATTGCTAGCGAACCGCTGAAATAGCCAACTATGGCTTCTGCCAAAGTGAAGGTTATATTTAGCGCAATACCCCATACAAAGGCTTTTCGCACATTTTGAACATCAAAATGCGAATGGCTATGTCCATACCCGTGCTCGTGGTTGTGTTCATCTTCCATTCAAATAGTCCAACACTTTTTGAGTTAAATCGTTTTCGTTTTTCCAAAAAAGCACAGCACCTGTGGCTCTATCCAAAACATAATCGTAACCCTCGCTCAAAGCTATTTCAGTCACGGCTTTTTTTATCAGGGCTATTATAGGGGCGCTCACTTTCTCGTTCTCTGTTAAAAGCTCGCCATTCCTGCCATAAATTTTTTCAATGAATTTTTTCAGTTCTGTATCTCTGCGGGCATATTCCGCTTCCAATTCTCTTCTTTGTTCATCCGAAAGCATTAAGCTCTGTTTTTCTAATCTCTCTTTTACAAAGCCAAGCTCTTTTTGCAATAAATTTGCCTGCTGTTCCCACTTTGCCACTTGGCGGTCATATTCAGCCTGAGCTTTTTTTGTGCCTTTATAGCCCTCAAATATGAGCTTGGAATCTATATGGGCAATACGCATTCCATCTGCTGCCTGTGCTATGCAGGCAAGCAAAAAAACAAAAGCGATGAGTTTCTTTTGCAGAAGCATAAAGGGAAGATAGTTATTAGTTTGTTCTCTTAGTTAGACTTTTTGTATTATTGGCGATTGAAGCAAAGGCAATTATGATTTCTGCGCAAAATTTTGCTACCGACATAATTACATACCCTAAAATTGCCAAGAAAATCGGGATAAATACAACAGTTATTCCCACGTGGATATTAGGAATAGTGCTTTTCGCAATATCGTAGGCTACAATTACAAGCAATATAAAGCACGGGAACAAGCTTATGGTTACAATGCCTATAAACTCACCTGCTGTCTTGATATAGTCGGCAATTAGAGGTATTGCCACAAAATCGCAGTCTTTTGTAAACAGAGTATCAATTTTTTCCATTCTGTTCAAAAAAACCTGAAATCCAAGCCAGAAAGAAAACGCAATGGAAACCCATATAAGAGCAAAACAAAGCAAAATATCAAACGACTGGTATCTAAAAATGCCAATGTCAATTGCAAATGCTAGCAGAAATAAGGGGATAAACAAGCTAGCAATGGCATGTAGCAAATAAAACACCCAAAAACCTTTGCGATAAATTACCCCATTGTCAATCAAATCCAATAAAGGTTTAATAAAACCCATGAATTTATTGTCTTGAATTTTATCAAGATACATAAAGCACTCCTTTTTTACTTCTGTGTGAATATAGAAATATTCTATATTTACTACTTACATTTTAGTTTTCAGGAGGGGGTTCAAATGAAAGGACTGGGCTTAAAAATTAAGTTCACGTTAATAATGATTGCTATCAGCTTATTTTGCGCCAGCGCAGTAGGCTTGGTAATACTGTTCAAAGCGTGGGATAGCATAGAAGATCTATCTACGCATTACGCTAAAAATGCTTCCGAGGCAGCCGCTTCAAACATAGGGAAGTATTTGGAACCTTACTGGTTTACCGTGGAAACCATAGGGCAGATAATGGAGCGTTACAGAGATTTGCCGCCAGATGAGCGGCGAAACTTTTTCAATGTCACGCTTGAGGCTATGGTTCGGGAAAATCCAGATATTCTGGCTGCCTGGTGCAACTTTGAACCCAATGCTTTGGAGGGCAATGATTCGCGATATATAGGCAGCCCAGGAACTTTGCCCAGCGGGCGTTTTACACCTTACTGGTTTAGAACGTCATCGGGCATAAAATTGGAAACGCTGGAGGCCTACGACAAATCCGAAGATGACTTCTATTATACGCTGGTCAAAAAATCCGGAGCCACAACGCTTTTTGACCCATATTTCTATACGGTGAACGGAAAACAGATTTTGATAACTTCGCTCGCCGTGCCAATACGCTCAGAAAAAGGCGCTATTGTAGGCATTGTTGGCCTTGATATTCAAATTGAGGAGATTCAGAAAATTTCCCAATCCAGCAAACCATACGAAGATGCTTTCACTGCGGTGTTCAGCAACGATGGCACTGTGACAGCCCATTTTGACCCCAGCCGCATAGGGAAAAAATTGCTGGAATCAGAAAGAGATATGATTGGGCCATACCTTGAGGATTACTTAAAAGCTCTCAAAGAAGGGAGGCCATTTTCCTTTGTCAGATATGCTCCGGCAGTAGGTTCAGACATGACCTTCTTCTTTTCTCCCATTCAGGTTGATAAATCCACCACCCCTTGGAGTCTTGCGGTGGCGGTCTCAACCAAAACCGTTATGGCGCCGGTGTACGATATGATACGCGTTGCCGTTATAATAAGCATCGTTATACTTGCAGTGGCAATCATAGTGGCTGTGCTTATGTCGGACTCCATCAGCAGGCCTATTGTCAAAGTGACCAGCACCATCAAGGATATTTCCGAAGGCGAAGGCGATTTGACGCAGAACATCAAGGTGCAATCCACGGATGAGGTAGGCGATTTGGCTCTTTACTTCAACAAACTTATGGAAGCGTTGCGAAAGCCAATCGGCGAAACCAAAAAAGTTGTGGAGCAACTGGCTTACTCGTCCAAAGAGCTTTCCGCCGTTTCCAGAGACCTTTCCGCTTCATCGGAAGAAACGGTGAGCACGGCTGCTACTGTAGCTAGCACCGCTGAAGAAATGTCCGTGAACATCAATGCTATGGCAGGCGGTGCCGAGCAGGCGAGCGTGAGTGCTAACGAAGTGGCTGGCGCGGCGGAGCAGATGTCCACAAATATGAACACCATAGCCGCAGCTATAGAGGAGATGAGCGCGAGTATTAATGAGATATCCAACAATGCCGTGGATGCACGCAAAGTGGCTGGCTACGCAACAACTAAATCCAGCGAGGCAACTTCCACTATGAACAGACTTGGCGTAGCCGCCAAAGAGATAGGAAAGGTAACCGATGTGATTAAGAAAATCGCAGATAAAACCAACCTTTTGGCACTAAATGCAACCATAGAAGCGGCAAGCGCAGGCGAGGCCGGCAAAGGTTTTGCGGTGGTAGCGGGGGAAATCAAGGAACTCGCCAACCAAAGTGCCACCAGCGCGGACGATATAGCCCGTAGGATAGACAGCATTCAAGATGAGACGAGCAATGCGGTAGAGGTGATACGGGACGTTTCCGAGATAATAGTCAAGATTAACTTGTCTATTGAGGCCATAGCCGGGCACGTTGGGCAGCAGACAAAAGCGAGCAACGAGATAGCGAGCAATGTTTCCCAAGCGAACACCGGTGCAAAGCGTGTGGCGAGCGCTATAGGCGAAGTTGCCAAAGGCAGCCGCGACATTGCCCGCAACGCAAGTGAAGCGGCAACCGGCGCAATCAACGTCAGCCAGAATGTATATAGTATGAAGGAAGTGGCTCGCAAGTCCAGCTTGGGGGCCTCTCAGGTGAATGGCTCTTCAGAAAATCTATTCAAGATGGCGGAACAGTTACGAGTTGTGATGAACAAGTTCAAGGTGTAGAAAATTTGTATGCGGTTAATTTTCTACCTTCCTCCCTATGCCTAAATATGCACCGCAAGATATAGAAATCAAATGGCAAAATCATTGGGAGGAAAACAAAACTTTCCGCACCGCAGAGCCAAAAGAAAAAGCAAAAAAATTCTACTGCTTGGATATGTTTCCATACCCAAGCGGAGCTGGGTTGCACGTTGGCCATCCAGAGGGCTACACCGCAACAGACATAATTTGCCGCTATAAAAGAGCGAATGGTTTTCAGGTTCTGCACCCGATGGGCTGGGACGCCTTTGGGCTGCCAGCCGAGCAATACGCCATACAAACCGGAACACACCCGGCAGAAACAACGCAAAAAAACTGCGACACATTCCGCAAGCAGATAAAAAGGCTTGGGCTTTCTTACGACTGGGAAAGGGAGATAAACACCACAGACCCAAAATACTACAAATGGACACAGTGGATTTTCTCAAAACTCTACAACACCTGGTTTGATGCGGAACAGAACAGAGGGCGGCCCATTAGCGAATTGCCGTCAACAGAAAACATTGAGGAAAAAAGGCTTGCGTATTACGCAAATGCACAGGTGTGGTGGTGTCGCAAATGCAAAACCGTGTGCGCAAACGAAGAAGTTTTGGCAGATGGCTCGCACGAAAAATGCGGAACTTTTGAGGTTGAGCACCGCAACTTAAAACAATGGCTGCTCCGCATACCTCTTTACGCAGAACGCCTTTTGAGCGGTTTGGAAAATATGGATTGGCCTGCCGGCATAAAGGATATGCAGAGGAATTGGATTGGCAAGAGCAAAGGAGCGGAGGTGGATTTTGCCGTGCCTGCCGGGAAGTTGCGCGTTTATACCACACGCCCCGATACTTTATTTGGCGCAACCTATATGGTAATCGCGCCCGAACATCCGCAAACAGATGCCTTAACAACACCAGAGCAAAGAGAAAAGGTTGAAGCCTACATAAAAGCCGCCGCGCTAAAAAGCGAACTTGACCGCACCGAGCTTGCCAAAGAAAAGACCGGAGTGTTCACAGGCTCTTATGCGATTAACCCGATGAATGGAAAAGAAATTCCTATATGGGTTGCGGATTATGTTTTAACGGGTTACGGCACAGGCGCGATTATGGCTGTTCCTGCACACGATACCCGCGATTTTGAGTTTGCGCAAAAATTTGATATTCCTGTGCTCTGCATAATGAAACCCGACAATTCCTGCCCGCCAGAACTCAAGGAAAAAGTTTTGGCTGGCACTGCTTGCTGGACAAGCGATGGGAAATACATTCGTTCCTCAAATGATGAATTGAGTTTAGATGGGCTTTCAAAAAAAGAGGGCATAGCAAAAATAACGGAGTGGCTGGAAAAAAAGCAAATTGGCAAAGCCACAACCAATTATAAAATTCGCGATTGGCTCTTTAGCCGCCAGCGTTATTGGGGAGAACCGTTCCCCATAATTCATTGGGAAGACGGAGAAATATCTCTGGTTGATGAGTCCGAATATCCTGTGCTCTTGCCGGAGCTAACCGATTACAAACCAGGCGATGGCGGAGTTTCGCCGCTTGCCGGAGCAACAAGCTGGCTAACGGTTACGGATAAAAATGGCCGCAAGGGAAAAAGGGAATTGAACACGATGCCGCAATGGGCTGGCAGTTGCTGGTATTACCTGCGTTATATAGACCCTAAAAATGATAATGCCTTTGTCGCCAAAGATTTGGAAAAATTTTGGATGCCCGTTGATTTATATGTTGGTGGAGCGGAACACGCCGTTTTGCATTTGCTATACAGCCGCTTTTGGCACAAGGTTCTTTTTGATTTGGGTTTTGTTTCCACAGACGAGCCTTTTCAAAAACTCTTTAACCAAGGGATGATTTTGGCATTCGCTTACGAAACCTCCTCTGGCGCAAAAGTTCCAAGCGACGAGGTGGAAGAGCGAGACGGCAAATTTTATAGAAAAGACACAAGCGAAGAGTTAAAGCAAATCATAGCAAAGATGAGCAAGAGCCTAAAAAACGTGGTGAACCCAGACGACGTGATAAACCAGTACGGAGCGGATTCCCTAAGGCTTTACGAAATGTTTATGGGCCCTCTTGATGCGGTTAAGCCGTGGCAATCGCAGGGCATTGAAGGGATGTTCCGCTTTTTGAGCCGAGCTATGCGTTCCATTGCAGGCGATGAAGGCACGCCCGAATATACCAGCGACACGCCTCCCGAAGAGTTAACTCGCCTTATGCACCAGAGCATTTTGAAAGTTAGCGATGATATTGAAAATATGCGTTTTAACACAGCGATTAGCCAACTGATGGTATTCAACAATGAGCTGATAAAGCAACCCGTGCGCTACCGCGAGCCTTGCGAAATTTTTGTTAAACTCCTGCACCCCTTTGCTCCGCACCTATGCGAGGAATTGTGGCAAATTCTTGGGCACAAGGAGAGTTTAACCAGTGTAGCATGGCCTGTAGGCAATGCGGAACTCGCTGCGGAAGATGCTGCGGAAATAGTGTTCCAGGTGAACGGCAAAGTCCGCGCAAGGGCAAAGCTTTCCAAAAACCTTGGCAAAGACGAGCTGGAAAAAATCGCTATGCAAAACGAGGTGGTTAAGGCGAATATCGCTGGCAAAAAAATTGTAAAGGTTGTGGTTGTGCCCGCAAAGTTGGTGAATATAGTGGTTAGTGGTTAATAAGTAACCTCTTCCAATACCAAACCATTTGGCGGCGCCCAAGTTCGCTCGCCTTTGAATTCCCCTTTGAAAATTTTATCCACCGCTCCTAACTCATAGCGTCCCCTTCCAACATCAAAAAGCAAGCCCACCATAGACCTAACTTGCCTATGCAAAAAACGGTTGCTATGAATATGCCAACGTAACAGCTTGGATATTTTTTCCAAACGAAATTCCGTCAAGGAACATTCTGTGCTTTTGCCATCGTTTCTGGGAATTGAAAAGGGATTAAAATCGTGCGAACCCAAAAAACTCTTTGCCTCTTGTTCCATAAATTCAGCATTTAATTCGTAGCCGCACTGCCAAACCAATTCCTTCCCCAAAACCACTGGTTCTGTGCAAAGCGTGTATGTGTAATATCTCTCCTTTGCACTGTAGCGAGCGTGGAAATTTTCAGCACAGGGTTCTAAATTCCTTATGCAAACATTTTCATCGCTCAAGGCATTCACGGAATTTTCCAGAACACGGCAGTCAAGCGCTTCTCTGGCTTCAATGTCAAAATGCACAACCTGGCCCCTAGCGTGTACTCCAGTATCGGTTCTGCCTGAGCCAACAATGTCAATTTTTTGCCTCAAAGCGGTCAAAAAAGCGTTTTCCAGTTCCGTTTGCACGGTTTTTTCGCAAATTTCGCCGTTTTTTAGCTGTTTTTGCCATCCAGAAAAATGCAATCCGTTATATTCGCAAATAAATTTGTAACGCATAGGGGAAAAATATATATATTAGGCTACGTAAATTTCTAAATTTTTCAGGAGGTTAGTGCTATGAGATACCCTTTGCAATTAGGACGTAAACCAAAAGGTAGCGGAGATGGCTTTTTGCCCGTGTCCGACCAGAGCGATGACTTAGATGAATTTGATGAACTTGGTGAGGAAGAAGACGATTTGGTTGAAGAAGAAGAAGCCTTGGACGAAGAGCTTAATTTCGACAAACCGCATTTTCACCGTTTAGGATTTGATTATGAAGAAGAGGAAGAGGAATGAGATTTTTTAGAATTTTTACAGCTTACCTGCTGGTATCTCTGCTCTATGCGGTAGCTAGTCCACAAGAGAGCACGCTGTTTGAACCTAAAGGGGCAGTTGGCAAAGCTTCTTGGGCCGAGTACAAGTCCGGTATGCAGGCTCTTGAAACAGACCCTTTAACCGCCATACATTATTTTGACCTTGCCTTGGATGAAATCTATTCCGAACAGCAGTTGGATTCTCTCGGCTCGCCAGAGGATTCAATTTATTTTTCCGAAATGCCCAAACATATAATATTTGTATTGGAGAGCCTCTACCCTAAGCTCATAAGCCAAGGGACTGAGCAATCCACTTCAATGCGAAACGACTACGAAGGTTTTGACGATTTTGACGATTTTGATGGTTTTGACGATTTTTTTAACGATTTTGCAGATGTTCCTCTGGACAGTATGGAAAAAATAGCCATCGGAAATTTTTTGGATACAATGGATTTATCCAGATTTTCATTGCCAGTTGTGATAAATGACAGAGTGATGCGGGAAATTCATTTTTTAACCGTAAGCACAAGAAAATTTACAGAAGCCGCTCTTTCTCGCAAAACCGCTCTGGACAGCATGATTTATTCCAAGCTCCGCAAGCGAGGCTTGCCGGAAGATTTGATTTATTTAGCGTTTGTGGAAAGCGGTTTCAAAGTAAACGCCTATAGCAGAGCAAAGGCAGCCGGTGTGTGGCAGTTTATACCGGCAACAGGCAGGCGCTACGATTTGCCTGTGGATTTTTGGCTGGATATGCGCCGCAACCCAGAAGCCGCAACAGACGCAGCTTTGGATTATTTAACCGCTTTGTACAATGAATTTGGCGACTGGCATTTGGCAATGGCAGCTTACAATTGCGGAGAAGGCAGAATCAGAAGGTTTGTTAAGGAAGGGCAGTCAACAGACCCTGCTAAAAAAATCTCTTACTGGGATTTGAAACTGCATCGTGAGACTATGCATTATGTTCCGCGAATTTTAGCCGCTACCATCATAGGGCATTTCCCTGAGCATTATTCATTTAGTGTTGAAAAACAGGACCTTATTCCTTATGATACGGTTACGGTTAAAGACTGTATTCCTTTGGATAAAGTTGGCACGGCTGTTGGCTCTAGCGTTAACACCATACGCGATTTGAACCCAGAACTTATTCGCTTTTGTACACCGCCAAATCTTAAATCTTACACGATGAAAGTTCCTGAAGGCACTAGGGAAAAATTTTTAGCTGCTTATGATAAAATGGATAAAACACAGACTGTGCGTTGGCAGCAGTATAAAGTGCAAAGAGGTGATAACCTTGGCTATATATCAAGGATGTTTGGCGTAAAGGTTGCGGACATCCAATCCGCAAATAATTTGAGGAACTCAAAACTCAGCGTTGGGCAAGTTTTGATTATTCCTATGTTTGTGGGTGTAAAAACGCCCGCCCCGGCTATTGAGTCTGCACAAGCGCAAGTACAAGCAGATGGTATGCGTACTTACACTGTTCGCAACGGAGATAAATTGGCTTCAATTTCCAAACGGTTTGGGGTATCTCAGCAAAATCTAACGGCTTGGAACGATTTGCGGAACAGCAAGATTGTAACCGGGCAAAAACTTTATCTTCAAGACCCTTCTAAAAAAGTTGCAAAGAAAAATGATTCTTCGGTAAATAACGCTTCGGGTGGAAGCTATGAGATTAAACAAGGTGATAATCTGTGGGATATAGCCCGTAACCATAATGTGACCGTTCAGCAACTATTGGAATGGAATCCGGGCTTGGACAAGAAAATATATCCCGGAATGAAAATTAAAATCAGCGAATAAACCAGGAATTTATATCCTCTCCTTCTGGCAATAAACCAAAAGAACGAGTTTCAAATCCTGCTTCTTCAAACAGAGCAGTGATGCGTTCTTCCGCTGCTCTGCCTGCGACATCGTTATCTAAGCACAGTATAACTTTTTTGTTCTTAAACATCTCAACCCATTCCGGCTTAAAGGAATTTGCACCAGGAATGCCAACCGCGCTAAACCCATACCCTAATAGCGTCAGGGTATCTATTGCCCCTTCGCATAAATAAATTGTTCCCGGCTTCCCATCCAAGGCTTCTCTGTTGTAAGGGAATGGAATTGTCCCTTGAAAATTCAATTCCTTTGGTGTAACGTTTTTATCTATGGCTCTTGCTTGGAAAAAAAATGGACGTCGTTGCTCGTCAACATAAGGAATTATGAGCGGATGTCTGCCGTAGCGTAAATTCCCTTGGCTGTTGAACAAGCCTGCAAATTGCAAATCTTCCAGCGAATGTTTTGCAAGCAATTCTCTGCTAATGCGATGGTAGTCGTCTATGAGCCGCAGAAGAACTTTGTCCCAGACAGGTTTGTAAATATGCCTACTAGCAAGCCACCAAGCTGCTGGTTTATTCAATGGTATAGGAGAGAGCAAATTCAAAAAATCAAAGAGTATTTTTTCCTTGAAAAATTTAGGGCGCTCTTCTATTTTTTCACCTTGCATATCCCTTTTGATATTGATTTTTTGCGTGTCTCTCTTTATAGACGGAGCATCGCCTTTTAGCCATTTCACCGCTTCTAAAAAAGGCACTCCCAGCGCAAGCTGCACAAGGGAAATCACATCGCCTTTAACTTCATTGCACACAAAGCATTTGAAATAGCCTTTTTCTTCATTGATGCTAACAGAAGGTGTTCTGTCTCCGTGTGCATGGCGTTCTGGAAAAAAGCAGCGAAAGCGACTGTGCTCTATATTTAGCCCAAGCCTTTTAGCCACAACTGTTATTGAAAGCGTGGATTTTAATTCCTGAATTTCTTCACGGGTAGGCGACATGTGGGAAATCATCGCCTTCATCGCCTATGAGCAGAAGCGGACGCAAATTTTGGTCAAGCAGCAAAGTCCTTGGCAACGGCATTTCGCCGCCTTTCTTGGATAGCCCAAAATTTTCAGGCAGGTTGTTGAACTTGTCAAAGCCTAACAACCACTCGTCTTTTGCATATCCACTTATCCATTTGCTTATTTTGCCGTAATCGTCTTCACCCACGTTCAGCAAAACAACTAAAACCCCGTTCTTTTCCAGCTCCGCCGCTTTTTTGCTCATCCGTGCCAAACCTTCCCTGCACGGGATGCACCAAGTTGCATAAAAAGCCAGAAC
>Ga0268262_10005251_pt1 | contig 12915 bp, 13 predicted proteins | sample TergutNc150P3_FD_190354 | JGI IMG/M metagenome (GOLD analysis project Ga0268262, IMG submission 190354) | Nasutitermes corniger P3 segment gut microbial community from laboratory colony in Florida, USA - Nc150 P3 (SPAdes) (version 2) | ecosystem: Host-associated > Arthropoda: Insects >... | reverse complement strand
AAATTATTGAATCTGTGTATATCTGCAAAGGCTCATATACAAGCACGCTCTTGTCTTCGGGGTTCTCCACCTTAGCCAAAGGTTCAAGAGAGCGAATTTTTTGCGGAAGCGTTATGGTGAATGCGCTACCTTTGCCATATTCGCTAACAACGTTTATATCTCCGCCCATCGCATTAATTAGGCTTTTGGTTATGGAAAGTCCAAGACCTGTACCTTCAACCCCTTTGTTCGCAGACAAATCAAACTGAACAAACTCACCGAATAATTTTCCCATATCCTCTGGTTTAATACCCATTCCGCTATCTGTAACATCTATGGTTAAAATCACGTTATCGTCTATAACTTCGCCACTTGCAGAAAAAGACACAAAACCTTCTTTGGTGTATTTCACCGCATTACTCAGTATATTCAGCAACACCTGCCTAATTCTCGTTTCGTCTCCGTGAAGCTCATTTGGTATGCTACCGTCCAAATTCACCACAAAGCGAAGCCTGGAATCTATAACCCTCATTCTGATAATGCTTATAACATCGTTTATCAGCGAAGAAAATAAGTAGTCGGCAGAAACTATTTCCAGCTTGCCGCTCTCTATCTTTGAAAAATCCAAAATATCGTTTATTATTGACAAAAGATTCACACCGGACTGCTTTATTACTATAACATCTTCGCGCACATTGTTTGGCATATCTTTGCGCAAGGCGAGTTCCGACATACCTATTATAGCGTTCATCGGTGTACGAATTTCGTGGCTCATCTTTGCTAAAAAATCGCTCTTGGCTCTGGAGGCGTTTTCTGCTTTGATGGCGAGTTCTTCGTTCATCGTCAACAATTTAAATAGATTTTGACGACGCTTCCACGACTTGATTTTTACATCGTTTGCAATATAGACAACAAATGAGCTTATGCAAAGCGCAGAAAATAAATCGTTAAGGGAATATATAATGGCAGGATTTGTATAATCCATTCCAGTATAAATTGCTACTGAAACAAACAGCACAATTGAATACAAAATGTTTACAACTTTCCATTTTATAGAAAAAGGCGAAAACGTGGATATCATCATTATAACGCAAAAACCGCCGATATACGAGGGAGCAGCTGGACCAGATGTAGCCGTAATTAACGTAGAACTGATATAAAGATAAAGTATCAATATTTTCAACAATATATCGGGGCGGTACATAAAACGCTTTGTCAGCTTCAAAATAACCAATAAAAGACTTACAATACTTAGCCCTATTCTAATGCAAATCGCAAATACCGGATGCGGGTGCAATATGAGGTCGTTCTGAATATAAGGCAACCACGCGAACATACATATTAGTACAACAAAGAAAAGCGAGCTTGCTTCGTAATTTAACTCGCCTTCTATAGTTTCACGGCTGGATTCATCGCCGTGAGCCATCATAATCGTCTTGTATTTTCCGAATATTTCTTTTATTTTTCCAGACATCACATTACCTTTTTAATATTGTTTAACAGTATCTTCAAAGATATTAAAAATTGAAGGTTATTTGAATCAATAAATCTAGAATTTTCTTGTTTGCCCGCAGCTTCCAAAGCCTCTGCTTGCTCAGATAAGTCATAAGCCCCAAGATTTGCGCAAGAATTCTTTAACGTATGCATATAAGAGGCGTACAAATGATAGTTATTCGTTTCTAGGCACTTTTTTATTTCTCTTATTTTCTTTAACCCCTCTTTATGAAAGGCGGCAAGCACAGCTACCTCTTTTTTTACATCCAAGCCATCTATTTCTACCTCTATTTCCCTTTCATCTGCGTTCAATTTTTCTTGTTTTTCCTTTGGAAGCCATCTCCCCAGAATAACATTGAGCCTAGCGGTATCTATGGGTTTCGACAAAAAGTCATTAAATCCGTTTGCTAGAAACATCTCTTTTGTGCCTGCAACCGCGTTGGCGGTTAATGCGATAATCGGCAGATCTGCATAATGAGGATTTCCATTACCCATTTCCCTTATTAGCTTTGTAGCTTCAATGCCATCCATTTTTGGCATCATGTGATCCATAAACACCAAGTCGTAGAGGTTTTTCTTCACCTCCTCAATAGCTTCTTCGCCGCTAAAGCACAAATCGATATTCATCTTGTAAGGCAGCATTAAACCCTCGGCCACCTTTAAATTTGTGCCTATGTCGTCAACAATGAGAATCCTAGCCTTAGGTGCGCTAAACTGCACCACAGAAATGCTTTCATTCGTGCCATAAGAAAAATGGTCAAATATGCCGTTCAATATATTAGCAACGGATATGGCGTGCGCAGGCATAGACAATATATCCAAATTTATGTCTGCGGGTACATGACCAAATTCTGTTAGTAAAATTATTTCTGTTTTGGATTTAAGTTCCTTTATTATCGCTTTGGCATTTTTAAGCAGGGGATAAGAAACAAACAAAAATGTATGGTCTTTAACTTGCAGCTTTTCAAGCAAAGAATCATCGTTTTTAATTTTATGGCAAGTCACACCCAAATTGTTCACAGTCCAAATTATGGAATCTGCGTATATTTCATTAGGCTCATAAACAAGAACACTTTTCTCTTCTGGTTTTTCTACAGATGCCAAAGGCTCTGGCGAGCATATTTTTTGCGAAAGTTTAATGGTAAATGTGCTACCCTTGCCGTACTCAGACTGAACATTTATATCTCCACCCATAGCATTCACAAGTTTTTTTGTTATCACAAGGCCAAGCCCTGTGCCTTCAACGCCTTTGTGAGATGCCAAATCAACTTGCACAAACTCACCAAACAATTTCACCATATCTTCTGGCTTTATGCCATCGCCGCTGTCTGCCACATCTATGGTTAATAAAACTGTGTCCTCTATTATTTTCCCATTCACAGAAAAAGAAACAAAGCCCTTCTTTGTGTATTTCACAGCATTGTTCAACACATTGAGCAGCACCTGTCTTATTCTAGTTTCGTCTCCCAAAAGATTATTGGGAATATTGCAGTCTATATTCACAACAAAACTTATATCTGAATCAACAACACGCATTTTAATGATGCTCACCACATCGTGTATCATAGAAGAGAATTGGTAGTTGCCAGGGATTATTTCCAGCTTGCCGCTCTCTATTTTTGAAAAATCTAGAAGGTCATTGATTAAAGATAAAAGATTGGCTCCGGCTTGCTTAATAGTGATAATATGCTCATGGGCAGCATCTGGTATGTGTTCGCGCAAGGCTAGTTCTGCCATGCCAATTATTGCGTTCATGGGTGTTCTTATTTCATGGCTTATTCTAGCTAAAAAATCGCTTTTGGCTTTTGAAGCGGCTTTCAAATCTTCCATTGTTTTGTGCAACGGTTTAAGAAGCCCAGAAATAAATATATTGAATATCACAAAAATTACAGCTATTGCCACCATCATAGCTATGAATAATCCTGTCATATTTGTTTTATAGTCGCTTATGCCGTCTGGCATGTGCGCCACAGAATACCAGCCGAGCAAAGGAACGGTGCCTATGGCAATTCTTCCAAATTTGGTATCTAAAGTTTGCTCCTCATTTGGTTTAAGATTTTTTGCACGTTCAACAATATCAAAACCTGCTTCGCTCAACTCTTCGTTAATGTGTTTTTTCGCAGCCACCAGCTCAACATCTTTTGCACCGGTAATTTCTCCAAGAGCATTGAAAAAGTAAAGTTCTGCTCTGTTAGTATAGCTTTTATACAATGCGTTCACAAATTCCGAAAGATTTACGCCTGTTCCAAGAATGCCAATGGCTTTGTGTTTGCTATCAAAAACTGGTGCATTAATCCACAGATTGGTCACCTTGAGGTCTGGATTGTAATTGATATTAAAATTGTATTTTTCGGTTTCGTTGAGAGTCATTAAATACCAATAGTTATTGGGGTCTTTTGCGTCAACAAAATAAGGCGTATTGTCGTCTGAATAAAATATTCTGTCTTTATCGTTCACCCAAAAAACCGAGTTTGCCGCAAATGCTTTTCGATAGGCGGCTATTTCTTCAAAAGCTATTTTTTTGAGCTCAGGATTTTCCGGATCGGCAAAATAACGTTGTATCAAAGGAGAGTTTGCCATTTTAAGAGCAATGGCTATTTCGCTATTCACCGATGTTTCTAGCTTTATTTGTTCAATTTCCAGTATTTGAGTTAATTCATTGCCCTTGTTTGTTCGTATAATCTGCTGCAGAAAAAAAATAAAAATTCCACTTCCCGCTATAAAAATTGCCGAAAACAGCACAACGGAAAATATGATGAATCTATTTTGCTTCATATTCAGCTATTCTGCTTGAAAGAGTTTGCGACTTCGTTGAACTTATCGGAAATTTTAAAAAATACGTCCGCCAAGTTTGGGTCAAAATGGGTTCCCTTGCCTGCCATGATAATTTCAACGGCTTTTTCGTGCGTAAATGCACCTTTGTAAGGTCTCTCAGAGACCAAGGCATCGTACACATCGGCTATGGCCATAAGCCTGCCTTGAAGCGGAATATCCGTTCCCTTCAAGCCTCTTGGATATCCTGTACCGTCCCATTTTTCGTGGTGGGTAACAGCAAAAATCCTAGCGTGTTCCAAAAATTCGTGTTCAGTTGCATTTCGCTTTATTTTATCAATAATTTTTTCTCCGAAAGTTGTATGTTTCTTTATTTCGTTAAATTCCGCTTCTAGTAATTTACCAGGTTTTCTGAGAATATCATCTTTCACCACAATTTTGCCCACATCGTGCAACTGCGAAGATAGCAATACCAAATCTATATTCCAACCGCGTATCTCATCTGCATACAAAGGGTGATCTGATATCGCATTGATCAATAAACCCAAATAACTCTGCGTTCTTTCCAAATGCTTTCCAGTGATATCATCGCGGTTTTCCACAAGCTCTGCCATAGCTCTTAAAATGGCATTTTGAAGTTCCAAAACTGTTCTGGTTTTTGCTTCCACCAAACTCTGAAGATTTTTATTATATTTCAAAAGTTCTTCTTTTTGCGATTCAACAAGCAAATGTGTTTCTATGCGCTTTAGCAAAAGTGGCGGGGAAAATGGTTTTGTTATGTAATCTATGGCACCCAAAGATAAACCTTCAAGTTCGCTATCACTATCGTTTTTTGCCGTTAAAAAAATAATCGGTATATCTTTGGTCTCTTTTTTGTTCTTTATTATTTTTATCGCATCGTAGCCGTTCATCTCTGGCATTTCAACATCTAAAAGAATCATATCTGGAATGTTTTTTTCAAGCATTTTCAGCATACGTTCTCCGCTATCCACAGTGGCTACATTATAGTGACCCGCAAGCACATTCCTACCCATAGTTAAATTTGTGATGTTGTCATCAACAAGATATATGGTTTTGCGTTTTGTTGTGGCATTCTCATTGTCCATTTTTTTTCCCTTCTGTTTATCTGTTAATATTTGCAAAAATTGGTAACAAACTTGTGTCTAAAAATTTAGAAATCCAGCCAGGCAATAAACCCATGCCAAACAAGCAAATAAAATAGAGACCCAAAACAATCTTTTCGGGTATGGTTGCTGAGGGTAGGGAAGAAAAGTGTGAATTTAAAGGACCATTCAACATTTTATTTGTGGCTTGCAAAACATAAACGGCTGTTGTGGTTATGGAGAGAATAGCGAGAACTGCCACTGCTTGAACCACTGGATTGCCTGCTCCAAGCGAACCTATGAAAATGGGGAGTTCCGCCGCAAAGCCACTGAGACCCGGCAACCCAAGCCCTGTAAAGCCCGCAATAACAAAACCAACTCCGATAAGCGGGATAACCTTCATCAAACCGCCCATTTCATCAACCATTCTTGTATGCGTTCTGCCATAAATCATTCCTATGCAGGCAAAGAACAAACCCGTTAAAAATCCGTGGGAGAGCATTTGCAAACTAGCTCCCTTTATGGAAATTAAATTCGTAGCGCAAAGCCCAAGGAATATAAGCCCCAAATGAGATATGGAAGAATAGGCTATTATATATTTCAAATCGCGCTGCCTTATTGCGATAAACGCAGCCGCCACAACATTAAACAGAACAAGCAAAACTATGTATGGCATCCAGAACTTTGCACCCTCAGGCATTAAATACATCGCAACACGCAAGCAGCCATAACCTCCCATTTTCATCATAACGCCAGCCGCAAACATAGACACCGCAGTTGGCGCCGCGCTATGACCATCGGGGCTCCAGTTGTGAAAGGGAAAAAGCGAACCGGAAATTGCAAAACCTATGAACAAAAGCGGGAATGCCCACATCTGAAACTGGGTGGGCAACAGAACATCTGCAAGCCTGCGAATATCCCAGCTCCCTATATTGCTTTCAAAATACATGGCTATAACGGCAATGAGCGCAAAGGCAGAGCCTAGGGCAAGAGTCAATGTCAGTTTTTTTCCGCAATAATCACGCCTACCTGTTCCCCAGCCCGCAATCATTAAATACATTGCCAGAGCCTCTACCTCATAGAACACCATGAACAAAAATAAGTCAAAGCTCAAAAACACCCCAAAAACCCCAGCACCCAAAATTTGAATCATAGCGAAAAATTCCTTGGGTCGCTCAACATTCCAGCTCATCAAAATGCCCGTAAAAACAATTATGGAAGCCAAAACGCACATTAAAATTGAAAGGGCATCTGCCCCTATTATGAACCTTATGCTAAGAGCTGGCAGCCAAGAAACATCTGTTAAGTATTGAATTTGCAGGGCATTACCAATAGGCGTGCCGGAGTTCATAGCCAAGCAATATATTTTAACCGTAAAAAACGCGCATAACCCTATATTTGCAAGCGCGGAAATAGCGTGAAACATCTTTAACGTGTGATTTTGCTGCCTCGGTATAGCCAAACTAACGAAAACCGTTAGCACTGGCAAAAACCAAATCAAATTGAGGGCAGCAGACATACCGCTAATGTAGAAATTATTTACATTTCATTGTAAGTATCCGTTTCTACCGTCCTATGTATATAATTCCATAAATTTCTATATTTGTAATAACAAACGGAGTACAATGTATGAGTGCTACTATTACAATTCGCATAGATGAGAAGCTAAAAAAGCAAAGTGAGCAAGTATTTGAGGATATGGGGCTTAGTATGACGGCTGCTTTTACGATTTTTGCGAAAACAGTCGTTAGAATGGGCAAAATTCCATTTGAAATAGCAAGCGACCCTTTTTACAGTGAAGCTAACCAAGAAAAACTGCGAAAATCTATCGCAGATATAAACGCAGGAAAAGGCAAAGCTCACGAGTTAATAGAGGCGTAGAATGAAAAAAATATGGCAAGACGAGGCTTGGGAAAACTATTTATATTGGCAAACACAGGATAAAAAAACTTTAAAACGAATAAACTTGCTAATACAAGATATAGACAGAAACGGATATAATGGGCTTGGCGACCCTGAGCCGCTTAAATATGAATTTACGGGATGGTGGAGTCGCAAAATAGATGCCAAGAACAGAATAGTATATCGTATTCAAGATGGAAAAATAGAGATCGCACAATGTGGTAGCCATTATGGGGATAAATAATATTTTGCATAAATTTCATTTTTCTATATTATCTCTAATGATTTTTGCCAATGCAACAACAGCAAATAAGTTTGCAGAGCTTCCAATAGAGGCTCTATTGCATATATTATGTGTACGCAAAAATACCCTAGCAATTTGCCCCCCCCCCCCCCCCCCCTTAAACGCCTATTTTCTCGGCTCCGTGAGCAGGGGTCTTGTAAAAAATTTAATTTCGCAAAAAAACAACAATGGAGGTTCTTATGAACAAGATTAAATCTGTTCTGTTCGCGGCAGGCATTTCGCTTGCTTTGGTTTTCACCTTTTCTTGCTCGTCTGACGATAGTGGAGGCAGTGGCACTTCTAGCCCTTGTCCCAATGCTGTGACTGGTGACGGCACTATGTCTTGTGGCGGGCAAACCTACAGAACCGTTGAAATTGGTTCCCAAACTTGGATGGCTGAGAATTTGAACTACGATGTGAAAGGTAGTAAATGTTATGATAACGACCAAGCCAACTGCGACACGTACGGCAGGCTTTACAGCTGGGCTATGGCTATGGGCATAGATGCAAAATACAATCGTGAAGAATGGGGTGGGAGCGATGTAAAGCATCAAGGTATTTGTCCCGATGGTTGGCATTTGCCAAGCGTTGCCGAATGGAATGCCTTGATAACAGAGGTTGGTGATGAGAGTACAGCAGGTAAATATTTAAAGACAAAAACTGGCTGGAACAGGCCCAAGGACGGTGGCGTTCCCGGCAACGGCACCGATTATTACGGCTTTTCCGCCCTTCCAGGTGGCTTCGGCGGCGATTCGAATGCCTTTTTCCACGGTGTCGGTGACGACGGCTTCTGGTGGAGTTCAACTGAGTATGAGTACGATAGCAACGAAGCTTACCGTATGGGTATGGACCACCGCCACGAGGGAGCGAGCACTATCAATCGCAGTAAGGAGGGCTACTCAATGAACATTCGTTGCTTGCAAGACTAGCACGTAGCCAAAAAAGAATTTGCACCGAGTGGTGCGGAGCCTTGCCAATTCTCATTTCTCCGCTGAGATTTGGCAAGGGTAAAAAACCAAGTGGAGAACATAGGAGAAGAGAAGATGTCACTTTCAATTTCTGATGTAAATCCGCAACTAGACAGGTTTAAGAAACTTGCTCCAGGTTTTGAAATAAAATTTGGAGATATAAAGGAGGATCGCTATGTCCATATATTGCGTGACGGAAAAATAATAGGCTGTTTTGCACGCAAGGACGGTATAATAATATTCAAGTTCCATAACAGTTATCCTGGAATATTGGCAAATGATTTGACAGATGAGGAAATAAAAGATGTGATACTTAAAACATCTGGAAATGAAACGCAACCCTAGGGCTTACTTTGACTTATCGGGAAAATCCTTGAATCGGGGTCATCGGGGTTCTGACATTCAATGAGCAACGCGAGTTTTTTTGCGCGAGTGATTCTAAATATCGGATAAGGTAAACATTTATCTCAAAGCCAAAATCTCTTCTTGCGGCAGCTTGGTTATTCGTTCTATGAGCACAATATCAAGCCCCTCTTTGAGCATAGATTTAGCAGTTTCTTCCAAGGTATCTTCCCTGCCTTCCTCATACCTAACCGCAAGAGCTTCATCCATATTCCATTCTCTGAGCAGCATATTCTCAACCTCCGAGCTGTGCCTTTCTAGAAAAGATACTAAAATATTCTTGCTTATGCAAGCCTTCGCTGCCAATTTGATTGCCTCGCGAAGATCCATAGACTTTAAATTCTTTTTTATCTGTGCTATGAACTCCCCGTAACCGCTCAGAACAGGGCTTTTAACTGCCATATTTGCATTATGACCTTTATTTATATTGTAAACCTTCACTACCAGCTCCAAATACAAGTCGGGGGTTTTAAAATTATAGGAATCGGATAATTTAAGTTCCTTGTAATTTGGAAATTTTTTATCGCCATTGTACAGAACTATGAATTCGGGGGCTGGTATCATTATCTTTTTCTGCTTGTATAGGCTTTTTCTGTCAACTATCATATCATATTCCGCAGATAAATAATGAAGCATCCTCAGCGGCATATTGTTGTTGATTGAAGATTGGTGCTCGATTAGTACTATGAGCCTGTCTTCCAGCACAAAGGCTATATCGTTGATTTGATTCATATAAAGCACATCAGAGAGAGTGACTATCTCTATATTTGTGCTTTCAGGGTAGTTTTTGCCGCTAATTGCGCTATATAGCTCCAATAGGTTGCTTTTTTCGCTGAACAGCCTTGTAAAAACGCTGTCCTTGTGATTGCGGTTGGTTTTTATTTCGGTCATTTTGAACCTCCGTTTTTTGTTCGTTACCTATTAGACGTAAAAAACGGGAAAAAAAATTCAGAAAAGTGAAAAAAATCTAAAAAAAGTGACTTTTGCAAACAACTGTTTGCAAATAAGTATAACAGACATTTGGTAAAGATTTTATAGATGGGCGTTTTTATTATTCTGGTAAATAAGTATGCCTACCACTTGATAAAGCATTTACAGATGGGCTTTTTAAATAATTGTAGGCAAAATTGTGCATTTTTTGGAAAAAGCAACCGCGGTTTACTATATTTCTCCCAAATATGAGTTCCATTGAAAAAAAGAAACTTGACATAACACATTTGAAAAATGCCATAGTTGCATTGCAGTCTTGCATTAACGATTATAATGAACACACTACCAAAGGAAATTCTCAAGAATTTTTGGAAGTATTGGAGAAAAAAATATGATTTCTATTCAAAAAGAGCATTTGGATATGTTGAAGCATATTTTGAATTTGCATATTCCTGGTCACGAAGTCAGAGCTTTTGGCAGCAGAGTTAAGGGAACCTAACTTATTGAGCAAATATGCGCCTTTCCATTCTCCATTTAATCTTTATTTGCATAGCCACGGCGATATTCGTGGTTTCTGTGTTTATCGACTGGCATGGCAAAAATGAGCAAATAAAAGCTCTGAATAGGGAAATTCTGGCAGAGCAGGTGAAAATTGAAGAAATTGAAAAAGAAGGAGAAAAGGCTTTGACCCTTTTGCGCATCAGCAGGGGCCTTGATATTTTGTCTGAGAAAAAACTGCCCGAAGAGCATAAGGATATTTTGGCAGAAAAATTATTTGCCATTTCAACAAACTATAAAATAGACCCGCTTTTGATTTTAGCCGTTATAAAACACGAAAGCAAAGGAAACCCAAACGCAAGGGGCTTTTACGTATCTGGCGGGAAATCCGGGGCACTAGGGCTTATGCAGGTAAAATACGAATCCGCTTTGGAGGTTGCCCGCTCCGTTGGGGTTAAAATAGAATCGCCAAAAGATTTATTTGACCCAGAAAAAAACCTAATGGTTGGCACAGCTTATTTGCTCCGTTTAATTGCCAAATACAAAAATTTGCAACACGCCCTGATAGCCTACAACGTTGGCATTGGAACCCTAGACGAAAAACTGAAAAGCGGCGCTCCCTTGCCAAAAAAATATTACAATATTGTTATGAAAGAATATAAGGATTTAGCGAGGGAAATATTCAATTGAACATTGAAACTTGGAGAGAGCGTCAAAAACTCCACAGCAAGGTGCGGGAATTTTTTTTGAATCGCGGTTTGCTAGAAGTGGATGTTCCAATGCTCTCTGCAACTTGCGGCACAGACCCTCAGCTGGATTATTTTGAAACCCTGCCACCCGCGCATTATTTGGCAACAAGCCCCGAATTTTTTATGAAACGCCTTTTGGCAGAGGGCTTTGGCGATATATTCTCACTAACCCACGCTTTTAGAAAAGGAGAAACTGGAACAAGGCATAACTATGAATTCAACATAGCCGAGTGGTACAGAATTGGATTTTCCGCAGAAGACCTGCAACAAGAAATTTTAGACTTGGTGAATTGCATAACGGGCTTGAACTTGCCTTTGAAAAGGACAACTTGGGAACAGGCTTTTGAAAATGTGGATATGGAAAAATTAAAAGCCGAACATAAAAATTGGACATTGGAAGAAATAGAGGATTATGCAATGACCACAATGATAGAACCCCATTTGGGCGTAAGGGCAGGTCCACGTGCCTGCCCTTGTGCAGAATTTATCATAGATTATCCGCCAAAAAGAGCAGCCCTTGCAAAAATTCGCAAAAATTCAAAAGGGCAAGAAGTTGCCTGTCGCTTTGAACTATACATAAATGGAATTGAGCTTTGCAATGGCTACGAAGAATTGACCGATGCAAAAGAGCAGAGAAAACGTTTTTTAGAAGACATAGAGAAAAGAAAAGAAATGGGAAAACCCATTCCAAAAATAGACGAGAATTTTTTAACCGCTTTGGAAAAAGGAATGCCGGAATGTTCAGGTGTTGCGCTTGGTTTGGACAGGCTTTATATGCTCGCTCTGGGTAAAGACGATATTGGAGATATGCTGTTGTTTAAGGAGTGATAGAGTTAATCATTTAATCAGTAGCTAATTGTTTTTTTATGCAGCGAACTGAGTAACCTCTTGTTTTTTTCGCCCATTCTCTAGTCAACTTAATTCCACCTTTTGCAAGATAAGCAGAGTATGCCAAATCGCCAGCATCTTTGGAAGACCACCAGTATCCATAGTTATCCATAAACGCAAAAGGTCCTCTACTTTCGTCTTCATATCTTAATCCAGCAAAAACCGCATGCCACACAGATGTGTGTCTAAGGTCATCAGCATCCCATTCTGATAAATCATCATAATCATCTTTGCTTGGCAATTTCCAAGCACCCTCGCAAGTACCGCAAACACTCATTGCCGCTTCCCAGTCGTATAATCTTCCATATCCATGTATATTGCAGTTATTATCAAAGTAGCCATAGCACCACGAAGTTCCAACTTTTGGTATTTCATTTAAGTTTTGAGCAGTCCAAGTTTGCGAACCCATTTTTATTATCTTGTAAGAATGTTCTCCACAATGCAATGAATCATCCTGCGGTTCAATTTTCTGAGAAGACGAGGAATTATATGGAACGGAAGAATAAGGATAAGAAAACGAAGAAGAACTCTTACCTGTTTCATATACATCAACATAGCAAGCAGAGAAAAGGAGCGTAAGTAAAAGCGAGAGTATTGTTTTTGCTTTCATCAAAGTATAAACATAGAAAATTAAAATTTCTTTATCGCCGAAACCCAGTCGCTAAAATTCACACTCTTCAATTCACTTGCCAACTCTTCTTTTGCTGCATTTTCATTAGCTTGGGGAGAGGCTTTGAAGGTTTCTGATGTTCCCAAAGTGGCAATTTGTTTGTCGTTGCAGTCGGCAATGGTCAGTTTGGGGGAATAGGTGCATATAATCTTTGCCAAGTTATCGGTTTTGCAGCTAGGCTTGTTGAGTTTTAACATTATGCCATTAACAGAGCATTTTGTTTTTTTAACTCCCGCAGATGTCAATTTTTCGTATATCACCTGCCCTATTGCATCGT
>Ga0268262_10005250_pt1 | contig 12918 bp, 10 predicted proteins | sample TergutNc150P3_FD_190354 | JGI IMG/M metagenome (GOLD analysis project Ga0268262, IMG submission 190354) | Nasutitermes corniger P3 segment gut microbial community from laboratory colony in Florida, USA - Nc150 P3 (SPAdes) (version 2) | ecosystem: Host-associated > Arthropoda: Insects >... | reverse complement strand
GTAAGAGAGGAAAGCGTCTTCCATCGCGCGCGCGGTGCTGTTAAGCCTTGCGTATATCCATTTGTCAACAGGAAGCAGGGCAGGGTTTTCAACGATGTTCCTTCCTTCCAGATTCATAAGAATATAGCGGCTTGCGTTCCAGACTTTATTCGCGAATTTGGAGCCCAGCTTAAACGACTCCTTATCCATCAAAATGTCCTGGCCCTGGGCACAGAGATAAGCAAGGGTGAACCTTAGAGCGTCAGCGCCAAATTTATCAATAATTTCCAGCGGGTCAATTCCGTTTCCAAGGCTCTTGGTCATCTTGCGGCCCTGTTTGTCGCGGATAAGCTGGGTAATGTACACGTCCCTGTAAGGCGCTTTGCCTGTGAACTCAAGACCGGCCATGATCATCCTGGCAACCCAGAAAAAGATAATGTCGTAGCCGGTTATAAGAGCCGTGGTAGGATAATAGCGTTTAAAGTCTTCGGTATCGCACTTGTCATTTTCCCAGCCCATAACGGTGAAGGGCCAGAGCCAGCTTGAGAACCAGGTGTCCAGCACATCGGGATCCTGCTCAATGTTTTTGGAACCGCAGTGGGGGCAGGCTGTAATGTCGGTACGGGAAACCGTGATTTTTCCGCAATCACCGCAATACCAGGCGGGAATGCGATGGCCCCACCAAAGCTGACGGCTAACGCACCAGTCCCTGATATTTTCAAGCCAGTGCTCATAAGTGTTTTCCCACTTCCTGGGGTAGAAAATAATTTCCCCCCGCCGCCACGCTGCCAGGGCCTTGTCCGCCAGCGGCTTCATCCTGACGAACCATTGCTCTGAAAGGTAAGGCTCAATAACCGTATGACAGCGATAGCAACAGCCAATCGCGTGGGTTATTGTCTCTTCCCGAATATAAAAGCCTTCGGTTTTAAGGTCTTCAAGAACTTTTTCCCTGGCCTCCATCACTTTCAGCGAACGGTACTTTTCGGGAACCGCGTCGTTCAGCCGCCCGTCGCTTGTTAAAATGTTTAATTCCGGCAGGCCATGCCTGCGGGCAAGCTCCCAGTCGTTGTGATCGTGCGCCGGAGTGATCTTCACTACGCCGGTGCCAAACTCGCGGTCAACGTAAGAATCCGCCACAAGGGGAATCTCGCGGTTAGCCAGGGGAAGGCGGAGCATTTTGCCCTCAAGCTTTGTGTAGCGCTCGTCTTTCGGGTGAAAAGCGACGGCGGTATCGCCAAGCATGGTCTCTGGCCGCGTGGTGGCAAGCTCCACAAAACCGCTTCCGTCGGCGAGAGGATAGCGGAGATGGTACATCTTGCCCGGCGTGTCTTCATGCTCGACTTCGTCATCCGCGATGGCTGTCCCGCAAGTACAGCACCAATTAACAAGGTACTTTCCCTTGTAAATAAGATCGCGTTCGTAAAGCGTAACAAAGACCTCGCGCACTGCCCTGGAAAGCCCCTCGTCCATGGTGAAGCGCTCCCTATCCCAGTCCACGCTTGCGCCAGCGCAAGCTATCTGCTCTGAAATAATCGCGTGGTGTTCTTCTTTTAGCTTCCAGGTTTCTTCCAGGAATTTTTCCCTGCCCAGATCCTGCCTCTTAAGCCCTTTCGCCTTAAGCCTTTTTTCTACAACATGCTGGGTCGCAATACCCGCGTGATCGGTGCCAGGCACCCAAAGGGCTGCCTCCCCTTTCATGCGATGGTAGCGGATAATGGTATCCATTATGGAAATTCCAAGGCCGTGCCCCAGATGAAGAACCCCCGTTACATTTGGAGGAGGAATTACAATAACATATTTATCTTTTGCCTCTTTTCCGGCGGAAGTTTCCGGTTTAAAAGCTCCGGCTTTTTTCCATAGCGCGTAAATCCTTTTCTCAAACCCTTTGGGATCATAGGCCTTTTCCAGTTCAACGGCGTTCATACAAACCTCAATTAATATTATACGAATGACTGAAAGATATGCAATGCTGTAATTATTAAACCTTAGTACTCTGCCACATTATAAATTTACTCCAAATAACTCTCACAAAGGCACGGAGGACTATAGGTAATTAGTAAACAAAGAGCTACTCTCGTATTTTTTTCTTCTTTAAGTTAATGATGGTGTGACAATCGGCGTTTTCAATAGTATAATAGAACTATGGAAGTTAAATATTCCTGTATCCGCTCATTTGCGTTTTCTTTTTTCATCCTTCTCTTTTCTCTTTTCTTTTGCAGACCCATTATGGCCCAAATGAGAGGGACGGACAGGTTATACGAAGCGCCCGAGATTGTTGTTTATGGAGATAGTTTCATTCCCCTTGACAAGGGCGCTTTTGTATACGCTTTTGCGGACACAAAAACAATGCGTCCCATAATTGACATCATTCCCATTAATCAACTGAAAAGCTGGCAAGCCGCGCAGGTAATTGACAGAACAGAAATAGCCATTGCCGCTTTATTTACAAGCGATACCGGACGGTTTTTTCAAGCTGTGGGGTTTGGCTCTTATCCGAGTTTAGTAGTAAATGTTGCCCTGGCTATCAGCAAAAACTGGAAATATTTGTTCTCCGGAAGCGAGCATTATTGGTATTCCGATACAGACAAGATGTCGGCAAGTTTTAGCTCAGAAGAAGTTTATGTCCTTGGATGGCGTCGTACTCGAATGAAGGCGATGTACGATGAACCAGGCGTAAAAACGCCGGAAGGATTTATCGCGTTCAGGCACCGTTCCGGCGCGCCTGCCCCGCTTTCGTTATGGATGGAAAACCAAAATTCCATATTGGACATAATGCTATTCAGCGAAGGAATTTCCGTAAACCTCCCTATAGAGAGACTCTATCTTAATCTTTATCACGTGGAAGCCAAGGTATTTAAAGCGGAGCTAATGCTGCAGATGAGAAGCCCCTTTTTTTCTCAAAGTTTCGCGATAAATTTTTCACCAATAGAAAAACCAAAACCAGAAGATCCCGCGTATTTAAAAATGGGGGGACCAGAACCAAAGGAATCATCGGATTCAGAACCCGATTCGGTTCTAAAAACGCTTTTCTTCGCCAAGACACCTGTTCTAAATGGCCGCAATGTCGAATTCCCGTCCGTCATTTTATCGGAAGAAGACATTACTTCGCTTTTGAGTATATTTATGAAGAACTGGAAATAGAACCTCTAAAATCCTGATTTATCCAAATAAAAACTTTACTAAACTCGAAGCCGTGGCGCAGGGCCTTGCCGCAAGCTTGACGGTCGTGGCCTTCATTTACGCACGTTTTGACGTGGCCATTATTCTCACACGCCGTAGGCTTGCGACAAGGCCCTGCGCCACGGCTTCAGACAAGCCAGTCTTGTTCAGACAAAAAAGATTTTATACTCAGTAATATCTTGCATTTCACCCCGCACGGTGGGCAAATGTTTCCCGCGCGCCAAGGCTACCTTCGGTTCTTGAGGCAACTCACCATACAAAGTAGTTTTTCTGCTTTAGCGTGGTATAATGCAGACTAAATGCAAAAAGTGTAAGGCATCATGCGTGTTACAATAAAAACCTCAAGTGTCTTTAGTAACTGTTATTATTCTCTGCCCATTTTCATAAATATCCATTGTATTATTACTCACAATTCCTTTGAACTGACTAAACACTCTGTCCTCCTTGTTTAAGTTAGAAGGTTTAGCATTATCTTTATATGTAATGGTCCAAGTCCAAGTTAAAGAAACAAAAGATAGGCTTATAGTATTACCTGATAATGTATAAGTACCATCAGTAAAAGTAATAGTACTAGTAGAAGTATCTACGCTTGTAGAGGCGGCACCAGCAATACTTATACCTTTCCATACAAGTATACAACTTGAATCTGCACTTAAAGTTAAAGTACAAATTGTAATTTCTTCTGAATACTCAGTATAATAACGATCTTCTCCACTCCATGTACCTACAACATCAGTACTCGCCATCTTGTCAGTATCCCACTTAGCGTATAAGGTAACATTCCCAGTAACTGTATAAGACGAACCAGCATCATAATTTATTCCAGTACCATAAGCATTTGTATTCCATCCGCCGAAGGTAAAGCCAGTTTTTGAAAGCCCGCTTCTACTTGGCATTACTATTGTTGTTCCAGCAGTTACAGTTTGCGCGTTAGGAGCTATCCCGCTTGTCGCGCCGTTGCCATCAAAAGTAACGGTATACTTCGTGGCTGTTCCACTGGGCTTTGTTGGGGACAATACCCCCTCGGGTGATTTGGTCCCGCCGTTATCAAGGGGAATTGGACTGTTAATTGACACTATTATGTTGACGTTGACAATTACAGTAAATGTACTCCCGCTTTTGTTTCTAAGGGTATATGAAGTGCTATTGGAACTCGCTACCGTTCCTGTGCTTGAACCCAGTGTAGTTCCATTTTCTTTTTGTATGCTAAGGACATAGGTATCATTTTCGGTAACTACCAATATAAAGGCGTTACCGGCCTCATCGTAAGCGGTATATGTTTTATATCCCCCTTGGTTGGTAGTTCCGCCTTGGCCTGTTGTACCGTTGCTACAGGACGCCAGAGAGAATCCGACTAGCGCTACAAAAGCAATAATCCCGAATAGTTTGATTGTGTTTTTCATCTCGAAAATTCCTTTGAAAGCAAGATACCAGGCAATTTTTCTTGAATTTCAATTAAAAAAACGCAAGAAAATACTGGTTATTTTCTGACAATCAATAATAGTTTTTTATTGGATAATAAGTCAAGTACCTAAAAACAAGTATTATTATTTGTAGGTCAAATAAGGTCTGGTTCATGGAAGATATAAGGGAAATTTTAGCCGCCAATATCAAGGAAAATCGCCGAAAAAAGGGGTTAACCCAAGAGAAATTGGCGGAAATGGCGGATATGTCGCTTAATTACCTTGCTATTCTAGAACTTGCCCGTAAATTCCCCTCTGGTGAAATGCTTGAACGTATTGCCGAAGTCCTAGAAATCGAACCCCATGAGCTTTTTTTAGTTGATACCTCACCTCAAAATGAACTGGAACAATTAAGGCGGGAAATTAAAGACGATATAAATAATGCTTTTGGGGAAAGACTGGAAAAAGCTATTACTGATGTAATACAACGATTTAAAGTTTGATTTTTTATTACATTTATTGTATTTATAAGCCTTATACCAAGTTTAGGGTAAATGGCATTAACAGAACGGTATATCCCACCGGTGTGCTGATTTTCCCGCCTTTACGAGGTGAAAAACAAAATATTAGCGAATATGAAACCTTTTTTATCTGAATAAGACTGGCTTTGTCTGAAGCCGCCACGCAAGGCCCTGCCGCAGGCGCACGGCGTGCGAGAAAAATGGCCACGTCAAAACGTGCGTAAATAGAGGCCACGACCGTCTAGCCTGCGGCAGGGCCTTGCGTGGCGGCTTCGAACTTTGTAAGGTTTTTATTCGGATTAACTATGGTTTACAATACTTTAATTGCGTTTTCTATCGCGTCAATTAAATCATCCGGCGTAGACGCGCCCGCGCTCAGGCCGACAGTTTCATAGTCTGCAATCTCTGGTGGAATGTCGGAAACCGTTTCTGCAAGCCAGGCCGGTTTTCTCAATTCCCTGGCAAGGGAAAGCAGCCTTTGGGTGTTGGCCGACTCCCGGCTTCCGGCAATAATTACCGCGTCAACGTTTGCCAGCTCTCTAAGCGCGTTTTGCCTGTCCACGGTCGCCGTGCAGATGGAATTCACTGTTTGCAGCGATGGGAAAAACCGCTTTATATTTTCGCCTATGGCCCTGTATTCTTCAGCTCTTAACGTTGTCTGGGCGATAAGGGCGGTCTTTGCTTCAGGCTCACTGCGGTATAGTTCTTCCGCTGAGTTAAAAGCTTCTTCGGCGTTGCTTACCACAAAGCAGGCCGCGGAAGGAAGCATCGATGAAATCGATGAAGATAAAATTGATGAAAAGCCGGCTTCGGCATAGCCCTTTATTCCGGCGATTTCTCCGTGGTCTTCTTCACCCGCGATAAAAAGCCGGTAGCCGCTCTCGACAAAACTTCGGGCTTTGCTCTGGCTCAGTTTTACGTGCGGACATGTGGCGTCCAGAATGTTTATTCCTTTTTTTGAAAGTTCCCTTTCCATAACCGGAGAAACCCCGTGGGCGCGAATTATCACGGTAGAATCAGGAGGCAATGATGAAAGCTCATTTTCCTTTAGACAGACGAGACCCCGCTTCCCCAGCGATTCAAGAACATGCGAATTATGGATAAGAGGGCCCAGTGTGTATAGTCTACCCGCGCGGCCTGTTTCAAGCGACGCCCGCCCGGCAATTTCCACCGCCCTGCGGACGCCCATGCAAAAACCCAGAATTCCGGCGCGGATTACCTTCATTCAGGCGAAACTGCTATGCTTTGGCAGGAACAGGATTGAGCTTTTTCTTCTCTCTTTTTTTGGCCTGTACATCCCAAAAGTAAACAAAACCCGTCGCGATGAGAGTTGATGTATAAAAACCTGATGTCATCCCCACCAACAGCGCAAGGGCAAAGTCCTTCATTGAACCGGTGGTAAAAAGAAAGAGCGAAATTACCGCCAGCATGGTAGTAAAGGTAGTGATGATGGAACGGCTGAGTGTTCCCGTAATTGAACGGTTAAGCACATCGACAAACGCGTCATCGGGGAATATGCGGCGGTTTTCCCTGACACGGTCAAAAATAACGATGGTACTGTTGATCGAATAACCGAGAATTGTAAGAATTGCCGCGATGGTGGTTGTGTTGAATTCCATTCTTGTCCAAACCACAAAGGCCACGATAACAAGAGCGTCATTGAGAATCGCGATTACCGCGCCAATGGCGTACTGGGGCTTAAAGCGAATCGAACTGTAAATAAGGATCAACAAAAGCGTCATTGCCGTAAGAAGCCCCACCTGATCCGTGAGCTGTTTTGAAAACCTTGAGCCCACATAATCAGTCCGCGTTACCGCCACTTCTCCACGCCCAAAATTGCTTTCAAGCGCCGCCATGATCTTTTCCGCGGGGACTCCGCCGCCTGTATTCCCGAATTCTTTATCTTCCATGCGGATCATAAAACGCCGCTCGCCGGGAACGCCAAGGTTCTGAACCGCTACTGTTCCCAGGGGAAGCAGGCTGGAACGTACGTCCTCGATCCTGACAGGCGACGCGTTCGGGGGAAGGTAATGGATAACAAAGGGAATTGAGGCGTCAAGCATGGGGCTGGATTGCGCGCTCTGTATAAACGTGGCAGTGCTGGTACTACCGGAAGCCACTTCCGTTACGACTATGCCCTCAATCCCCCGGAGAGCGCGGACAAGATCCTGCTGGGTGGGGTAAGAAGCGAAGGCAAATCTGTCCGTTACTTCCTCGACCCCTACGCCGGAAATAACAATATCCAGGGCCGTTCTGCTGAACGAGATCGAGGCGTTTCCGGGGCCGTTATAGGTTAGACGAAAAGCTGTGGGAACTAACTGAATCTCCTGCAAAAGCCCCGCCTGAAAATCGACGCCCAGGTTAAAGCCCAGCGTTAAAAAACCAACAACGCTTAATATCGCTATAGTCGTTGATATGACCGCCGCGGGAAGAAAATATTTTGAAAAACGAATTATCCGTTTCATGCCATATACCTACTTTATTCTCCAACTTACGGAGAGCTTCTTGGTGCCTAAAACATCAGTACTGAAATCGAAGAGGAGCCGGGACACAAAAAGGGCGGTAAACACCGAGGAGAAAATTCCGATGGCCAACGCGACCGCGAAACCTTTTATTGGGCCTGACCCAAGCTGGGAAAGGAACAACGCCGCGATGAACGTCGTGATGTTGGAGTCCATGATGGCCCAGAAAGCCTTGTCGAACCCGGCGTCAATCGCCGCTTTTCTGCCCTTGCCGTCGCGCAATTCTTCCTTCATGCGCTCAAAGATGATCACGCTGGCGTCAACGGCCATACCAATGGTAAGAATGAAGCCGGCAATGCTGGGCAAGGTCAGGGTGAAATTAAACGCCGAAAGAACGCTGAACATAATGTAGAAATTCAACACCTGGGCCAAAACCGCGTTCATTCCGGCTGATTTGTAATATAACACCATAAAAACCAGAACCGCGATAACGCCCCCCAGAAGGGCATAGAAGCCCTGACGGATGGTATCTTCCCCCATTGAAGCCCCGATTGACTGCTGATTGATCACTTCCAGCTCAACCGGCAAAGCCGCTGTCCTTAACATAAGGGCGATGTTGTTAGCTTCATCCTCTCCGAAACCTTCAAGCTGAACAGATTCCCTGATGGCGCCTCTTATTGTAGCAATGGACTTAACCCTGTCATCCAGAACAATTGACATTGGCTTTTCAATATTTGCCGAGGTGAGTTTATAGAATATGTCGCCCCCCTCGGAGTCCAGCAAAAATGTAACCGTCGGCCTGCCATCAAGATTGCTCCGGCTCACTTCGGCGCTCCTGATATGATTGCCGTCAAGACCCACTTCTTTCTTTATTGCCACATAATCAAGATTGCCGTAAGGATTCCGCTTCTGCTCATCCAGGCCGTATTGGTCTTTGGTATACACGCCGCGCATAACCACATCAGAGGGTATAATTAGCGGGTTTACCAGTTCGCCGAAAGCGTTGAAAGTTTGGGCGGGATTCGCGTTGTAATACTGGTTAAAAGCCGCGGTCGCCTCTTCATCCACCAGGTGGAAAGCGAGACTGCCCTTCCCCATGATAATGTCATTTATTCGCTCCGGGTCCGCTGTCCCGGGAATCTCAACATAAATCTGATCCCTGCCCTGCTGGCGGATAACCGGCTCGGTAAGGCCGAAGCGGTCGATGCGGCTGTTCAAGACTTCAAGAGCCCGGTTTACCGCGTCCTCTCTGTCCACGTCGTTTAAATCGCGGCCCAATTTCTCCCTAAGCGCGTCCAGATTGGCCTGCAAGACTATGCTCAGGCCGCCGGAAAGATCCAGCCCCAGTTGCACCGCGTTTTTTTGCAGATCCTTTAAGCTGAAAATTTTATCCCTATAGTTGGATTCTATCGCTTCCAGCGCTTCCTGCCGGGAAGCGAAAGCCCCCAATACAGTCCTGGCATCCCAATTTTCAGGCGCTGTTCGTTTCGAGTCCTTATAGATTTTTTTTGCCTTCACGGTCAGAAACGCCAAATCTTCAGGCACATCCCCCCCGCTTCTGGCCCTTGATATCAGGGCTTCCAAATCCACCTGCGCTGTTTGGGACGCGTAGGTCTTTATCTGCTCACGGGAGCCCAACGCTCTGGTTTGCTCCAGTTTTGGCACCCAAAAATACCAGCGTATTGTCGGGAGCAAAAAAACAAAACAAAGCGCTAAAATTATTAAAATAATTACGAAACGGTAGAGTTTACTCATGCATATACTCCGGAAATGGTTCTAGTCTTTCTTCTCTTCTTTTTTATCGCCTTCTCCGTCTTCCTCTTTGGCCTGACTGGAAACACTGGCAATGGCGCTTCGGTTGAACTCCAGCTTCGCGTTATCGTCAACCTTGACTATTACCGTACTTTCCTTTACGGACTGTATTACGCCATGGACACCGCCAATTGTCACAACCCTGTCGCCTTTTTTAAGGGCCGAAAGCATTTTTTGGGTTTCTTTTTGTTTCTTATTTTGAGGGCGAAGAATTAAAAAATAGAAAATAGCGATAATCGCGACCAAAGGCAGAAAACTGAACAATGTGGAGCCTGGAGACCCTTCCGCGCCCGCCGGAGCCGCCATAAGACGACTTAACGAGCCAAGGGACAAATTAATAAAATCCATGGTAACGTCCTTAATCTAAGAGATGAGTCAGGATAGCATAGACAGAAATGAGGGTCAACTGCTCCGCAGTTGACCTAAATCAGTATTGAGCGCTTTACGTCCACAAGGGAAACCCCAAAGAGGCGTTCCATGGACGATATGTCGGCGGAATTTCCCCCCAGCCTGTTGTAGGCTTCCGCCACCAATTCGATTTCTTCTTTATTACCGGAATATAAAGCCGCGGAATAGGCAGGGCGGAAGAAGCCCTTCTCCGCCAGTTCCCTGACGGAGAGTTTTCCGAATTTCTTTTTGGCCTGTTTATCCACCACCGCGACAGGGCCATCGTAGCCTATTGTAAAAATGAAATCTTCCCGGCTTAGCACGGCGAATCCTAATCTACTGAGTAAAATTTATCCTTGCCGACGCCGCACATGGGGCAAACCCAGTCCGAAGGGAGATCTTCAAAAGCGGTTCCGGGCTTGGCACCGCTGGCAGAGTCCCCCTCCGCAGGGTCGTAGACATAACCGCAAAGATCACAAACATGCTTTTTCATTGCTCCCTCCATCATGGCAATTTACTGTTATTTATAGGCATTATAAACTATTTTTTTTCTGAATGCAAGTTTATTGTATTTGAATGTTCTGAATGTACTATAATAAAAACAATGAAAAAATGGCGATATTTTAGAACAATACGCATGAAACTGATTGTACCCATTTTTTGCGCTGTCATTATGGGAGCGTTTATTATGGCCTACATAGACAGTCGTATTACTTCCAACGCCATTACCGACATAGCCGTTACCGACGGCCTCAATGCCGCCCAACACCTGAGCGGTTACATCGGTCTTGTTATTTCCACCGCGCAAGTGGATCTGTCCGCCGTTGCGCTTCATCCTTCCGTAAGGCCCGTTGTGCTTGGGCAGACGCCTCCCGGCGAGCTTGAGGAATATATGGCCGCTTTGATAAAGCGTTATCCCATATACAACAATATACTTGCCCTCAATAGCTCAGGCATCGTTGCGGCCAGCACATCAGGCAGTACTGGCGGCAATAATTCTGACAGGGAATATTTCAAGGCAAGTATGAGGGGCGAAAATTACCTCTCCGAGGTCGAAGTAAGCCGCTCTACCGGACGCCTGGTCTCATTCATATCCGTTCCGGTGTTTGACGAGGAAAAAGTTATTGGCGTGATCATGGCCGGCCTTCTGATCCATGAGATCAACCACCGTTATGTTATCCCGGTGGAGCTGCTGGGAGGGCATGGCTATGCCATGATCGTGAACTCAGCCGGAACTATCATCGGGCATAAAAGCGACGATATGCTGGGGGATAAGATTCCGGTTAATTTGCGGGAGCGTATCAATGCCCTGGGCATGGGGCACTTCGCGTTTCAGGAAACGCTTGGCGGCCTTCCGTCCATGCTGTTTATCGAACGCAACGGCTCCACAGACTGGTTCCCCATAGTTATCGCCTCGCTCAGCGATTTTTCCGCTTCTTCCAAATTTGTGACGCGGGCAATCATCATCCTTGCGGCCTGTGTCATAATATTATTGACGATTATTGTGCTCTTTACGGTACACGGCGTTACCAAAGCGCTAAGCTCCACAATACGCTATGCCGAGACTGTATCTCTCGGGCGTCTGGAAGCCAAACTGTCAATCCGGCGCGAGGATGAGATTGGCGTACTGGCTCAATCCTTGCGCGATATGGTGGCCTCGTTAAAGCACATGATATTTGTCGCCACAGAGAAAACCCGCGAGGCGGAAGAAGCGACAGAAACAATTATTCAGGGCATTAATTACGCCAGTAAAATCCAGCGCGACTTACTGCCGAGGAATCATGCCTTTGACAAGGCCTTCCAGGACTACTGCATTATCTGGAAACCACGCGACATAGTTGGCGGCGATATATTCTGGCTGAAAAATTTCGAGCGTGGTACTATCCTCTGTGTCTGCGATTGCACAGGCCACGGAACCTCCGGCGCCATGCTTACCATGCTTGTGGTATCGGCGCTGGAAGCCTGCATTTGGCCGAACAATTGCCATGACACAGCCGGACTCATATGGCAAATAGAACAAAAGCTTGTTACCAATTTCAGCGTAAACACCGGCGAGCGAAACCTGGATGAAATTCAGGATGGCTGTGATTTGGCAGTCTTGTTTATCGCCAGAGACGGGAGTGCCAGCGTCTCTTCCGGGCACATCCCTGTCTTTGTCTGCGATGGCAAAGAGGTTCATCAGATCAAGGGACAGAGGATAGCTGTGGGAGAAGGCAGACTTAAAAGCAAGGAAGAAATTAACGTGACGCGTATTGAGGCAAACCCCGATAATACGTTCTACATCGGCTCGGACGGCTTGTTTGATCAGCCAGGGGGCCCGTTATCCATCCCCTTCGGATACAAGGCCTTTAAACGGATCATATTGGAAAACCACAGTGAAAAGCTATCTGTCATTTCCGAAAAAGTATGGAACCTTTTTGAGGAATACCGGGGTGACGAGATTCGCGTAGATGATATACAATTAATATCTTTCAAACCCTAAAAAACGAAAACTTAAAGGAGGGAACACCATTGGACTTATTTGAAAACGAGCAGAAAATATATGACGATGCCGCTAAACGTGTTGAGGAAGCGCGAGAAAGCGGTTTTTTAGGCTTTGAGGAATTCGAGTCTCTTGCAAACGAATACGGAAAGCTGTTAAAGCAACTCCGCAAGAGCATTCATTTTGCCGACAGGACTTCAAATGGTTTATTCAAAAGCAATCTGAATTTGGAAGACATAGTTCATTATGACGCTTTGACCGGTATTTATAACCGGCGTTTTATGGAAGACAACTTTAGGCGATTCATAAAATCCCTGTCCCGCAGTAACGGGGTGTTAAGCGTCATGATGATTGATATTGATTTTTTTAAAAAATACAACGATACCTATGGCCACACCATGGGCGACACCTGCCTGCAGGCTGTCGCGAAAGCGCTTCACGATACCGCGCGGACGGACGACTGTGTGATACGGTATGGCGGCGAGGAATTCGTGATCCTGCTGCCAAACACTGACGAGACGGGCGCGGGAATATTCGCGTTAAGGCTTCTTAACAGTGTAAGATCCCTGCACATACCTCATATAAACAGCGACATCGCGAATTACGTAACCATCTCGATTGGCGCGACGACAATCAAAGTAAGGTTATTCCACCAATACATGAGTTACATAGAATGCGCCGACAAAGCGCTT
>Ga0268262_10005249_pt1 | contig 12918 bp, 9 predicted proteins | sample TergutNc150P3_FD_190354 | JGI IMG/M metagenome (GOLD analysis project Ga0268262, IMG submission 190354) | Nasutitermes corniger P3 segment gut microbial community from laboratory colony in Florida, USA - Nc150 P3 (SPAdes) (version 2) | ecosystem: Host-associated > Arthropoda: Insects > Digestive... | reverse complement strand
ATCTCTCCTAGCGAATTTCAACTTTTTCAACTTCTTTTGACGCAAGCCTTATTCCGCCGGCCTTTAGCCCGCGGACGTTGTAATCCTGTGCCTTGAAATTTTCTTTTAGGACTTTCAGCCTGGGCTTTGGTTTGTAGTGAACGGTAAAAGAAAATTTTTCTTTTGTATCCACCAAAAGCACCGTCGCCCCGTCGGGAACAAGGGAATAATCCTTATTCATGATCCAGCCTTCAATGACACAGCGCTTGATGCAGGGACAGCCGGTTTTGGCTTCCTTGTAAATTATCGTAAACACCGTGCTTGAAAGGGTTTCTTTGTCAGCGACGCCAATCCACCACGCCCCCTGGCCCACGAAAGCTTTCTCGGGTATATCCGCCACCGACCAGGTTCCGTTATTCCTTATCGTAAGAATTCTGTCGAAGGAAGAAACCTCCGCTTTGGTTTCCCCCGCGACCGCGGTTCCAAGATAGCCGGTATTGGAATCGTATTTTAGCTCAAGGTCTTTTCTTACAACTTCCTTTACATCAACCTTGTCGAAATTTCCCGCTTTTGTCCGCCTCGCCCCCCGGTTGAGTTCTTCGTTAGCTTTTATCTTGGCGATAATTCCGTCCAGCCAGCTCACAGCGTAGGCGGTAATTTTTTTCAGGTGGCCGCCTATCTCGGTAATCCGGCTCTCAATTTCTTCCACTTCTTTTTTAGCGCGGTTAATATCGTAAAGGGAGATACGGCGAATCGGGATTTTTAACAGGTGCTCAACATCTTCATGGCTGATTCCCCGGCTGCCTATTTCCTTCATGAAAGGCTTAAAGCCCTCTATTACCGCTTTCTCAACCGACTCGGCGGTTCTCATCTTTTCGATAGATTTATAAATTCTTTCCTCGATGAAAATCCGCTCAAGGGTTCTAAGGTGAAGCTTGTCCAGCAGTTCCTGCTTTTCAAGCTCCAGCTCTTTGGTAAGGATCTTTACGAGCTGTTTGGCGTGGTACTTGATAACTTCCGTAATGGTCATCACCGCCGGAAGCCCGTTCTTGATCACCAAAAAGTTTACCGAGATGGACTGCTCGCACTCGGTGAAAGCGTAAAGGGCGTCGACGGTCTCCTGGGCGTAAACGCCGCGGGCAAGTTTTATTTCTATCTCCACATTTTCGGTGGTAAAGTCGTTAATCCCCTGTATCTTTATTCGGCCTGCTTTCGCGGCGGCCTCAATACTGGCAATGATGCTCTCGGTAGTTGAGCCGTAAGGGAGTTCCCTGATAACTATGCGCTTCGGGTCAGACGAATCCAGCTTCGCCCTGACCAGCACCTTTCCGTTGCCGTCCCTGTACTCAGACACATCCACGAGACCGCCTGTGGGAAAGTCCGGGTAGAGTTCAAATTTCTTTCCGCCCAGGCAGGCTTTTTCGGCCTCAAGCACTTCAATCGCGTTGTGGGGCAAAATCTTGGTGGACATACCTACGGCGATGCCTTCAACGCCCATTACAAGAACCACGGGAATCTTGGCTGGAAACAGAAGCGGTTCCTTATTTCTGCCATCGTAAGAATCAACATAAGGCGTAAGTTTTGGATTATAGAAAATATCCTTTGCCAAAGACGAAGCTTTACATTCGATATACCTCGGCGCGGCGGCCTCGTCCCCGGTAAAGATATTCCCGAAATTTCCCTGCGTGTTGATAAAGTAATCTTTGCTTGCCAATACAACCAGAGCCGGCCCAATGGACGCTTCCCCGTGAGGATGGTACTTCATGCACTCCCCTACAATACTGGCGACTTTATAAAGCTTGTCGTCCTTCATTTCAAAAAGGGTGTGAAGTATGCGCCGCTGTACCGGCTTAAGGCCATCCTCAAGATCGGGAATGGCCCTGTCCTTGATTACATAGGAAGCGTATTCAAGAAAATTTCTGTCAAAGATATTTTTTATGTAAGCCACAACCGTTCCTTGCGTTAAATGTATAGCTTTAAGCGGGGGTAGTCAAGAATTGTGAAGAAGAAGTGTTAGTGCTGGTTCGTGGTAAAATTCTTTAATAAATTTATTTTGAATTCACTCAGCTTCTCCCTGCCGAGTTGCGTAACAGGTTTTACCCATCTGCCGGAGTTCAAGTACCAGAGGAAAATGCCTATGCGCAGGAATTCGTCAAGGAAGAGCATGAAGAACACGGCGAGGAAAGGCCAGTGAAAAACAAAACCCGCAATCGCAGCCGCCGGGATACTCACGCAGAATAGACCAACGCTCTCTATCACAGTGCCGAAGATCGGCTCGCCTCCGGCTCTGAAAATATTGTTGTTGATGTAGTTGCAGGTTCGCAGGGCTCCGGTGATCAGGTAGATGAAGACCATCCCCTCGGCATATCGGAAAGCTTCTTCGCCAAGGCTGAAAGCGCGCAGGACGGGGGAACGCAGAAAAAGGATAACGCTCCAGATCGCCAGGGTTACCAGGGGGCAAATCAGGACAAAGCGTTTTGCTTCGGCGTACCCTTCCAGGTGTTCACCCGCGCCAATCCGTTTTCCCACCATGACGGAACTGGCATTCGCGAGGCCCCCGAAGAAAGCGAAAATGAAACCTTCCAAAACCCTGAACACTGCCATTGCGGCGATCCCCGCCTCAACCTGGCGGCCTATGATCATATTGAGAAGGAGCATCCCCGCACCGTAAAGCATCTCGTTAATTACCACAAAAATAATTTTGGCGAAATATTCTTTAATAAAGGCCAGACTCCATTTGTAGTGATCCCTGATTCTGGTAATGAAAGAGTGTTTATCCTGAAAACAGTAAATATACAACACCAGCACATAAACCGACTGGGCAATAACCGTCGCAATCGCCGCGCCCCGAACCCCAAGGCGCGGAAAACCCAGCTTGCCAAAAATCAGAACCCAGTTAAGCGCGGTATTGGTAAGAACCGCGGCAATTGAAGCAAAGAGGGGTATCTTTACTTTTTCAACGGAGCGTAGCAGGCAACCCATAGCCATAGCCAGAGTTTGAAGGGGAAAACACCAGCCCACTATGCGAAGATAGGGGACGCCTGTCTGCCGAATAATTTCCTTGTCCGTGTAGACCCCTATGATGAATTCAGGAGCAAAAATTGCCAGAGCGCCAAAAATAAAACCCATTGTCATCATGCAGACAAGCGTAAGGCCGTAGGATCGGCAAATTCCGTTTTCGTCTTTCGCGCCCCAGTACTGGGCAAAAAATATCATCCCGCCGTTGCAGAAACCAAAGTAAGCCGAGAAAAGAAGCAGGGAAAAAAGGGAACAGATCCCCACCGCCGCTACAGCGATCTCGCCTTCGGTACCGATCATCACGGTATCCACCAAACTTGCGGAGCTTATAAAGAGATTCTGAAGCGCGATAGGGAAACCAATAGTAAAAATGTTTTTAGAAAACTGCCGGTTATCGTGATAACCGCGGTTACCTTGGTAAGCGCGGTCACCAGCAAGGGAAGTTTTCAAGATGATTTATCTAACGGTATCTGAATATCAAAAATCAGTCCACGCCCTTCTGTTGACTTGAGCTTCATACTGCCGCCAACCTCACGCAATCTGTCCTTAACCAGGTTAAGGCCGATTCCCCGGCCCGCGTGGATGTTTTCAGTCTCAGAAGTACTGAAACCGGGGCTGAAGATAATATTGGAAAGGAGCAGTTCGTTGCTGGCATCAGCGCCCTTTTTAAGCAAGCCCTTCTCTTTCGCGATTTGAGCGATGCGTTTATAGTTCAGACCGCCGCCATCGTCGCCAAGAACCATATGAACCGCGTTGTTCTCGACTGTAACTGACAGGTTGATTTTTCCGGTCTCGTCTTTACCCAGACTCAGCCGCTTTTCCGGCGTTTCGATGCCATGATATACGGAATTGCGAACCAGTTGGGTAAGCACTTCCTTCATAAGCCTCCGCGGGCCTTTGCTCAGAGCCTCGCGGTCAAAGGTTTTTACAACAACCTCGGCTTTTTTGTTCTCATCCTCGGAGACCCGCTTGCAGGCTTGTTTCAGGGCTTCTACAAAGACCTCATCCTCACTTCTGTTTCCGCCTGAGGCGCTAAAATTTTTAAGGCGCTTGAGGATCTCGGGAAATTTATCCTTGTCCTGTTTGATTTTCTTAAACTCTTCAGAAATACGCAGAATGTCATTGGAATCCGGCTCCTCGTCTTTATCCCGCAGTATTTTTATTTTTGTTTCAAAGTCATGAAGCTTGTCGCCAAAACTGTAAAGACCGATGATGACGGCATTAGACTTAACGGCGTGAGCGGACTGAAACAGGTTTACAAGCTTTTGTCGGTTGGGTATTTTTTCAGCTTTCAAAGTTTCGGCCATTCTGTCAAATTCATAATCCGCGTCCTCGGTAAAATCCCCAAAAACTTTTAAGTCCACCTGCAATACCTCAAAGAGACTGCGCATTTCTTCCTGACGCCGCGCTTCTTCTTCGGCAAGCTTTCTTTTTAGTATGGTCTCGGCAGTAATATCCTGAATCGTTCCCATTACAAAAATATTACCGCCTCCCTGATCCACCGGGGCAAACAGACAGCGGAGGGTTTTATGCTCGCCCGATTCCGCGCTGACGTAAGAAAATTCCCTAAGCGGATTTATGTCTTCAAGCATTTCCGCGTCAACAGATCCTTCCACAATCATTTTAAAGTAATCCGCGACGATTGCTAAATCCTTGGTGTTATAGGACTTGGTCAATAAATCCGTAAAACTCCTGCCCTTGAAATTCTTGCCGGAAAGAACTTCTTCCAAAGCTTTGGAATAGGAATCCTGAATATGGTACTCCCTGTCCATAAGGAAAATACCTTCCTTAAGGTTATCCCTCATGGCGGCAATTTCGTCCCGCTGCGCCTGGATGTTCCGGATCAGTCTCATTGTTTCGGTAATGTCCTGGATAAGGATTACCCAGCCCAGCACATTGCCCGATTCCGAAGCGACTTTGTTTGTCCAGGACGAATAAATCTTCCCGGGCATTTGAGGCAGGGTGAATTCGATCTCGTGCCTGGCGTAATCACCATCGCTGTTTTGCTCGCTTAATATTTCCTTGGGCCAGTTTTCAAGCTTTAGTATGCCGGCGCCCTTGGGCAATTCCGCCAGAGCCGGAAACAATTCAAACGCCTTTTTGTTGGAGCCCATGTAGGCCATGCCGCGGTCAAGAACCACAAAGGCGTCCCTGATAAGGTCCATGGTAATAGCCATAGCTTTTGGGGCAACGTCAAACAGATCGCTGCGAACCACGTTATAGTAGAAGATAAAATTGGAAATGACCATTACAAAGGCGGTAAAGTTAATTCCCGACAACGCGCTCTCGAAAAAGAACGCAAGGCCAACGTACGCGAAATTAGCGATCAACGGGGCCAGACAGCTTACCAAAAGCAGGATAAGGGCGAAACGCCGTCCACGGGCCTGAGAAGCTATACTGCGTATAAGCACTACACATGTCAGGACTATGCACAAGAGCGGATATAAAGTACCGACAAAGTAAAGGGGGCCGGGTTCAACGGCCAAACTGGGAATTGCCTTTGAGGTATCGTAAAAATAACCGAGGTACAGTAAATTGTGATGATCAAATGTCAATACGACACCATAAAAAAGAATCGGAACCACAAGGATAGGAAGGGTGTAGTATTTTTTTGGTATACGCACTTCGCAGTAATCGGCGACAAATAGAAAGAAAAACGGAGACATAAAACAGCCTCCGGCATACATAACCTTTATCGCGATAATTCCCCCGCCGACATTTCCGCATGTTACCTCGATAAAGTAGCCCAGGGTATAAAGGAAAATTGTTACGACACAGTAAATAAAAGCGTAACGTTTTTCGCTCCTGCACCTTTCAAGTGTAATGACAATCATGTAGGCGGAAAGAACAAGAGAAGCGAAAATCAATATCCGTATAATTAATATCAGAGCCATATTAACCCTTTAAAAAACGTCTGCCGCCAGGAACTAAATTTAAAAGCTTATTTTGGAAAGTTTATCCAAAAAGATCTGAGGATTAATGGGCTTGGTTACATACGCGGTTACCCCTTCTCTGACCGCTTCTACTACATTCAATTTTGACGCTTCGCTGGTTACCATAATGATTGGAATTTTCTGATACCCATCCATGGCCCTTACTTTCCTAAGAAAATCAATTCCCGACAGGTTCGGCATATTCCAGTCCAAAAGGACAAGATCAACCTGGTTTGCCAATAAAATCTGTAAAGCTTTTTCGCCGTCCGGAGCCTCAAGAAAATGAACCGGTATCTTTAGCTCTTCAAATATGTTTTTCACAATATTCCGCATAACCCTGGAATCATCAACTACCATTACTGTTTTCATCCCGCGTCCTCGATTAAGTTTTTCATTATATATTCCCTTCGCTCAGGGGTGTTCTTTCCCATATAAAAATTCAATACTTGTGGAACGGTTTTAAGAGCGCTCACCGATACCGGCACAAGGCGCATATCTTTGCCGATGAACTGACCGAACTCTTTTGGATTAATTTCCCCAAGGCCCTTAAAGCGGGTTACTTCAGCCTGGCTTCCCAGCGCGTAAACAGCCGCGTCTCTTTCGTCGGCGTTGTAGCAGTAAGTGGTTTCTTTCTTGTTCCTCACCCTGAAAAGAGGCGTTTCAAGAATAAAAATTCTGCCTCCCGTTACGAGTTCCTCAAAATAAGAAAGAAAAAAAGTTAAAAGAAGGTTTCTGATATGAAAACCGTCAAAGTCCGCGTCGGTAGCGATCACGATCCTGGCGTAACGGAGGCCGGAAACATCGTTCTCTATTCCCAGGGCCATCATCATGTTGTAAAGTTCCTCGTTTTTGTAAATAGCCGCCCGCTTTTTGCCAAATACGTTCTCAACCTTGCCACGAAGGGCAAAGATGGCCTGGGTCATCACGTCCCTGCTTGACACCATAGAGCCGGCGGCGGAATCTCCCTCTGTAATAAAAATCGTCGAAAGCTCCCCTTCATCGCCGTCTTCAAGGTGGTACTTGCAGTCTTTAAGCTTGGGAATTTTAAGGGCGATTTTCTTCGCGGCTTCCCGCGCTTCTTTCTTTACCTGGTTAAGCTCGGTGCGGAGGCTTTCGTTGGCCAGAATTTTGCGCTCAAGCTTTTTTGCCGCCTCAATGTTTTTATGAAGCCAGTCCTCCGTTGCCTCTTTTACTTCCTGGACTACCCAGCTTCGGATATCCGAATTTCCCAGCTTGTTTTTTGTCTGGCTTTCAAATACCGGGTTCTTTAATTTAACAGCTACCGCCGCCGCCGTCCCCTCGCGTATGTCTTCGCTGCGGTAATCTTTCTTAAAGAAAGCCTGTATCCCCTTTAAAAAGCCTTCCTTAAAGGCCGAAAGGTGGGTTCCGCCGTCGCTTGTAAACTGGCCGTTTACAAAGGAAAAATATTCCTCGCCGTAGTTGTTGGTATGGGTAAACGCGAATTCAATGTGCTCGCCCTTGTAGTAACCCATCGGGTAAATGCAGTCATCGCCGGTTTCTTCGGTTAAAAGATCGTAAAGCCCGCGCTTGGATATATATGGCTTTCCGTTATACGAAAGGGTAAGCCCGGCGTTAAGGTAGGCGTAATTCAAAACGCGCTTTTCGACAAACTCCGGGTAAAATTCATAGGAGCCGAAAATTTCCGCGTCCGGCGTGAACTCCACATAGGTGCCGTTTTTTTGCTTGTCCTTTAAGCGGCCTTTCCTGTCGCTTATAAGATCGCCCCGCTGGAAGACCGCCTCGGCAAATTCGCCGTCCCTAATGGCGACAACCCTGAAATGTGAGGAAAGCGCGTTTACCGCCTTGGTTCCCACCCCGTTTAAACCCACGGAAAACTGAAACACATCGTCGTTGTACTTGGCCCCGGTGTTGATCACCGAAACACACTCCACCAGTTTCCCAAGGGGTATGCCCCGCCCGTAATCCCTTACCTTGGCTGTTCCATCTTTTATGACAATCTCAATTTGACTGCCGTTGCCCATGATAAACTCGTCAATGCCGTTGTCAATTATTTCTTTTAGCAAAACGTAAATGCCGTCGTCGGGATTGGAACCGTCTCCCAGTCTGCCTATGTACATACCTGTACGCAGGCGTATGTGCTCAAGGGACGAGAGGGTTGTGATTTTTGATTCATCGTAAACGCCCTTTGCGCCGCTCTGGGGAAGGGATCGAACCAGCGCGGGAGCTTTTTTTGCGTCAACTTTCGCCGACGCTTTTTTTGGCGGCGTTTTTTTTGCAGTGGCTTTTGCTTTCGCTTTCGTTTTCTCTGAGGAAGGTTTTTCTGCCGCAGCTTTTTTAGCGGCTTTAGCTTTTACCGCTTCGGCCTTCGCAAGGATACCTTTCCCTACAGGCTTTTTGGTCGTGGTTTTTTTTGCTTTAACTGCCATGATCTCCCTGTATGAATATTTCCAATTCAGTAATATGCTGTTCTGTATCGCTTATCTGCTCTTCAATGCCTGTGATGGCGTCCTCCGCGGCGGCAATTTTTTGCTGTTGGGCAGTAATGGCCCTTTTCAATCTTTCTATCTCAGCTTTCTCCTCATCAATCCTGATAGCGGCGTTTACTTTCCTTATAGAGAGCTCTTCATTGGCAATCTGCGAAGAAAGGGCTTCGGCTTTTTCCAGAACAGCGGGAGCGTCATCGTTCATAAAATCAGCAAATATCTCTTTCCCTCCGCTTGCGGCGGCCAGCGTACCCAGCCTGAAATAAACGGCTGGAAATTCTTTCGTTACTTGGGCAATGCGCTTTTCCATGCCTTTGATACGGTTGGAAGGAGAGCTTTCCAAACCGAAACCGCCGCCTAACTTTCTGCGCTCTTCCTTTAACGAAAGCAGTTCTTCGCCAAGAGAAGCCATGCGCTCTTTTAGCCCTATAGCCTTTTCGGCGTCTTTGGCGGCATTTACGTCAGCGAGTTCCGCCATGGCTGTTGAGAGGTATTCAATCCCCGCTCTAAGGTAAAGTTTTTCAAGATCCGAGCGATTTTTCGACAACAGAGCCTTTTCTACCGCGGTTCTCGCGTTTTTGCCCAGCCAGCCCAAAATACCGCCCCCCTGCTCTTCAAGTTCCGCCAGGGTTTTTTCATGCTCATCTATTTTAACAAGAAGAGCCTCTTCCTGGGTTTTTAACAGGGCTGTAATATCATTCATATCCGGCGCTTTAAGGGTCGCCATACCGATACTGGTATGCGCCTGAGCCAGCTCTACTTTAAGCAGGGATTGCTCGCTTTCTATGGCGGAAATTCTCTCTTCTATCTCTTTCAGCCTGAGATCGTCTAATTGAAGGGACTTGATAGTTTCGTTGGAGTCGGCGATTTCTTTTTTCATTCTGCGGTATTCCGCCAGAACAGCGCCGGGGCCTCCGATTTGGCTGTCAGAGAAAGGTTCCGCGTCTCCTATCTTTTGTAGTATGGCTTCGCCAAGCCCCTGAAGCAGGTGATTTTTGCTTTCTGTAAGGGTTCTCTTTTTTTCTTCAAGTTCTTTAATTACGAATTTTCTGTCGTCCATGCAAGAATTATACGCTTTTTCTGATATTTTTCATAGGCCTCGTAAAATCAAAGTTATGAAAGCTCAGTATAAGTTAGCTTTCCTCCAATATGCTCGGACTTCATAAGGCTTAAACGATCAACTTTTGCCTTTATCTCATCGCAATTTAAAGTGATTGGCCGCAAATGTTTAACTTCCCTTCCCAAAGTTATATGAGGGTTGAAAGGCCTCGTGTCAACCGAAAAACCGGCGTCCAAAAGGCGTTTAATCAGCTCGCCGTGGATTGCTCTCAGGCGGCCAAGGCCCTGGCAGGTCTCGTCAGCCCCAATCCACCAAAGCTCCTTATGGCTGTGAGTAAAACAGCCTGTATGCTTAAACGACACTTCAAGTGGTTTTACCTCAGACGAAATCTCAGACTTTGCCTCTGGCGAAGATAAAGCCTGGGTATCATTTATAGTTTTATCGAGAATTTTAAGGATAGAAGGAACCTTCTCTTTGGGAGTTTCTCCGAGGAAAGCAAGGGTAAGGTGAAGGTTCTCAGGGCGGGTGAAATTTCCACGAGTGGATTGGGAGCGCAATCGCTCCTGGATTTCCAGAAGCTGTTTTTTCACAGCGTCATCAAGATTTACCGCGATAAAAAGACGCATGGGGCATTATACCATAAAAAATACTGGACAAGTTAAAGGAATCATGGGATAATTCCTCCATGAGTAGAGAAAAGTTATCGTCCCGTTTGGGATTCATCTTGCTCTCCGCCGGTTGCGCGATCGGCCTGGGCAATGTGTGGCGGTTCCCCTTTATTGCCGGTTTATACGGAGGGGCAATATTCGTTCTTATCTACCTGGTATGCCTGATAATTTTCGGTGTGCCGGTAATGATCATGGAATTTTCCGTAGGTCGCGGAAGCGGCAAAAGCGCCGCGCGATCTTTCCATGAACTTGAGCCAAAGGGCAAAAAGTGGCATCTCTTTTCCTGGGCGGCCATGGGGGGCAATTACCTCCTTATGATGTTTTACACCACCGTCTCCGGCTGGATGATCGCCTACATGGTAAAAATAGCCAAAGGTGATTTCGTAGGCCTAAGCCCTGATCAAGTGGGCGGCGCTTTCGGAGCATTTGTTTCCGACCCGGCGCAGATGGTAGGCTGGATGATCCTTGTCTGCGTCCTTGGTTTCGGGATCTGCGCGGGCGGGCTTGTTAAGAGCGTTGAAAAAGTAGCCAAGGTTATGATGATCGGCCTGTTCGTTATCGTCGCCATCCTTGCAATCCGGGTAATTACCCTGCCTGGCGCGGGCGCGGGGCTTGAGTTCTACCTTAAACCAAATCTTAGCGCGATAAAGCAACATGGGCTTTTCACTGTTTTATTTGCCGCTCTGGGTCAGGCCTTCTTTACCTTGAGCCTTGGCATCGGCAGTATGGCCATTTTCGGCAGTTATATTAACAAAGATAAACGCCTCGCGGGCGAAGCCATCACCGTTACCGTTCTGGATACCAGCGCCGCCCTCCTTGCCGGCCTTGTCGTTATCCCCGCTTGTTTTGCCTTTGGTTTAAGCCCCACCGGCGGCCCCGGCTTGATATTCATGACCCTGCCCAATGTATTCAACGGCATGGGCCTTGGCCAGCTTTGGGGAGCTCTGTTTTTCCTGTTCATGACCTTTGCCGCCATGTCGACGGTAATCGCGGTCTTTGAGAACATCATCGCCTTCGCGATGGATATCACCGGCTGCAGCAGGATAAAATCCACCCTTATCAACCTCGTTGTAGTGATAGTCCTCTCTTTACCCTGCGCTCTGGGATTCAACGTGCTTTCCGGGTTCTCGGTCATGGGAGGCGTCCTTGACCTGGAAGATTTTATTCTTTCCAATAACCTTCTGCCTCTGGGCGCGCTGGTTTACGCGTTGTTCTGCGTATCCAAACTGGGCTGGGGCTTTGATAACTTCCTCAAGGAAGCAAACAGCGGATCAGGCATTGGCTTGTCAGTTAAACTGAAACCCTACTTAATCTGGGGCCTTCCGCTATTGCTTGCAATATTCTACATTTGCGGCTACATCAATATGTTTGCGGGTTAAGCGTAATTTTAAAAGTTCAGATGACAGCCTGGCCGCTTACAAGTGGTCAGGCTTTTTTTTAGTAGAAATGATTGCTGAAAGATATTTCCGTCTGGATTCCACCAGAGATTTAAGTTCTGAAAGCATGGATTTGTCCACCTGCTCCGCCATGGGGAAAATGAACTGCACAGTCTCTTCAGTGTATCGGTGGATGAAATCGGTATTTACCACAAAGCCAAGGTCAATCATGTTGGAAATTCTATCCGCTACCTTTAGTACCTTGGCCTGCCTGGAGCCCGTTTCCAAAATGCGGGTAAGAAATTGCGGTTTGCTTTCTTCACGACGGCGGGTTACCTCCATTACAAGCTCATAGACGGCGGCGCTTTCAAAGTCTACCTGCAAAAGGAGATTGCGGTTGAAATCAGGCACATCTTCAAAAAGGTCATGTACTATAGACGCTTTAAGCAGGATTGAGTCTATGTAGCCGTAGTCTATGAGGGTTGCCATGGTATCAAACTGATGCCGGAACATATTGCCGCCGCCTTCACGGGTTTTCCCGATAAGGGCGGTGGCAAGCTGCATATAAGGAGCCATGAATGTACCTTTGAGGCGAAGCATTTCCTCCGTGGTCATTTTCGCTACCTAAGCCATGTCCCTGATATAGGATTCTAGTTTGCCGGTTTTTTTCAAACCTTCTTCCAATTTTTGCTTTTCCCCTTCTACGAGTTCCGGCGGGGCGTTCTTTAAGAAATCCTCGTTTGCCAGACGGGCTTTCAGGTTCGCTATAAATTTTCTGTCTTTCTCCAGCTCTTTGTCAAATTTCTGCCTCAGCAGTTTTACGTCCACGGCATCGGCAATAAATACAAAAGCCTCAAATCCGTTTCCGGCGATCCCTATTGAGCCATGCGGCCTGGCTTCCTGAGTTGTAGTCGTTATTTCCAGATCGCCGATTCCCGCGAGGAGTTTTACAAGGGCTGTATTTTCTTTTAAGAGAACCTCGCTCTCAGCCGCAGAAACACGAAGGCGGGCTTTAAGTTTCTGATCCGGAGGAATGGTACATTCGCTGCGCATAGTACGCACCTGACGAATCAGGTCTTGCAGAAAAGCAAAATCCCTTTCCACTTTCTCATTGGCAAGCTCTTTTTGATAAACCGGATAAGGGGCGGTAATCAGAAGCTCGTCTTTGATGTTCGGAAGCTTGCCGTATATTTCCTCGGTTACAAACGGAAGGAGAGGATGAAGCAGTCTTAAAGACTTGGCCAGCGCATCAAGCAGTACAGTGCTTGCCCTGTCTTTTTCCCCGTTACTCTCGCTCTTAATCGAAAGCTTTGTGGCTTCCACGTACCAGTCGCAGAAATCATTCCAAAAGTATTCGTAGACAGCGCTGGCGGCGTCATTAAAACGGTAAGAGAGGAAAGCGTCTTCCATCGCGCGCGC
>Ga0268262_10005247_pt1 | contig 12919 bp, 15 predicted proteins | sample TergutNc150P3_FD_190354 | JGI IMG/M metagenome (GOLD analysis project Ga0268262, IMG submission 190354) | Nasutitermes corniger P3 segment gut microbial community from laboratory colony in Florida, USA - Nc150 P3 (SPAdes) (version 2) | ecosystem: Host-associated > Arthropoda: Insects >... | reverse complement strand
CGTGGAAAGACCTTGAAGACAAAGGGTGGATTGCCGAAGCCTTTTGCACGGAGATAAGAATCGATATGCCTGAAAACCTCAGACTGCCTTACGCCGCCGCCGCGCCGAGGGAAAAGTACAGGCTTGCCGCGGAAAATCCGTTAAAGCAAAAAATCGTACTTCAGTTGATAGAAAATCACCCTGAGGATCAGATAATGGTCATTGGCCAGTATTTAACCCAGCTTAACGCTCTTGCGAAACTTCTTAAAGCTCCGCTTATTACGGGCAAAACTTCCAACGCGGAAAGGGAGCGGATTTATTCGGGTTTTAAGAAAGGGGAACTGCGCCTTATCGTTGTGTCAAAGGTCGCCAATTTCGCCATTGATCTTCCCGACGCTAGCATGGCGATTCAGGTTTCAGGTTCTTTCGGCTCAAGGCAGGAGGAGGCGCAAAGGCTGGGGCGGATTTTAAGGCCTAAAGAGCGCAACGCGTGGTTTTTCTCGCTTGTTTCCGGTTACACGGTGGAAGAAGAATTTGCGGCTAACCGCCAGAAATTTTTAACGGAGCAGGGCTACAAATATTCTATTCAAAAATGGGACACAGTATGAAAGACAAAATTTTCCGCCCCGCCGCCTTCTGGAAATCCGCCGTAATGACCATGCCGGATAATTCATTTTTTGAGTTAATCCGCAGCGTCTTCGGAAAAATAAAAACCCCTTTTAACAAACAGCAGTTGACGGACGATCTTGAAAATTTTTTATTGCGCGAAGACATACAAAAAACTATAGCGGCTTATATCGATCAGAACGACGCGAAAATAATCGCCGCAACAGCCCTTTTCGGAGAACCCGCTCCCGGAGAGCTTGAAAGTTTTTTTTCGGGCGAATTCAGTTTCGCGCAGTTACAGGATATTATCGTAAATCTTGAAGAGCGGTTTATCCTGTACCGTTTTACGGAAGGAAGAATAACACGGCTCGCGCTGAATCCCGTTTTGGAACAGGCGCTTGCCCCATTTACGACGGACACTTCTTCCCTCTTTCCCTCGGTTGAAAATCCAGCCCCTCCCGAACCGAAAGAACCTTTGCCTGAAGTAATTCCGCAAAACGCGGTCTTAAACGGCAGGATCTTAGCCGCGCTTTTGTCGTTTGTCTGCCGCGAAGAAATATTTTTTAAGACGGAAGGCGTTATACGCAAACGGGTCATGGAGGCGGGAAAAGAGTGTTTTGGCAAAATGGACTTGCAGTTTACGCTGGACAGCCTGCAAATACTCGGGTTGTTTTACGCGGACGGCGACAGGCTTGCCCCCGACAGAAAACGGTTTGAGGAATTTGGCTTGCTTTCGGCGCGGGAACGCGGCGAATACTGCGCAGCGGCGTTAATCGTGTGCGAGGAAACGAAGCCTCCCTCTCCTATTCTTCCGCCGATTTATAAAAGCAGGCTCCGGGAAGTTGTTAATTTTATCCACGGATTCTTGGACTCTTTAGAATTGGAACAAAAGTACCATGAAAAAACTTTAACAAGGCTTGCGGAAATTCTTAAAGCAAAAACGGGCATTGTTATTTCATGCGACTTGCCGTCCGTGCTGGAAAAAACAGAGCTCCTTGCGTCAAGTTCTCCCGGCATAAAACAACTTGGTGTTATTGTGCGGAATACTCCGGCAGCGCAAAACGAACCTGTTGTTGCGGTCGATTCAAGTTTCTCCGTTATTGTTTATCCCGAGATTGTTTACACCGACGCGATAAACCTTGCCGCTTTCATGAATGTTATTGAGGCGGGCGCTGTCGTCCGTTTTGAATTGACCAAAGATTCCGCCGTCCGCGCCTTCAACAACAACATAAGCGCGGATGAGATCATCGAATTATTAAAACGGCTCTCCGGCGGCAGGCTTGATGAAAGCCAGATTTGGAATCTAAAGGACTGGGAAAAACGCCACGGGGAAATTTCGCTTAAAAACGGGGTAATATTAAACCTTTCGCCGGACAAGCGCTATCTGACGGAGACAATGCCTCTTGCCGGAATGATCGAAGAAACCCTTGCGCCCGGAACATATCTGTTGCCGCCAAATTCGATTGACTCCGCCGCAGCCGCTCTGTCCTCCGCCGGAATAGACATTTTTTCCCTCAAAAATGAAAAACCCGCCGCATTTGTCCCGCCTGCCGGCGGTTCATCTTTTGCCGCAGATTCGCCTACGCCCGCTTCTTCCGCCGCCGGTTCCCTCTCTGCCGCGCCGTTAAACCGGCATTTTCCGCCGCCGGGCGATCCCGAAAATAAAATGAAAATTACGGATATAACCTCCGTTTCCGCGCCGCCGTCATCGCAAACGCCGCCGTCTGTGACGCTGTTACCAACGAGCTCTGCCCTAACAGAGAACTTTCACGCTATACTTAAAAAGACCCCGATGAGCGACATTGAGCGGGCTGAACTTTCCGCCAGAATCGACAGGCGGCTTGTCCTGTGCGAAACGCAGTTAAAAGAAGCCGGTCTGCGTTACGAGAAACTTGAAGCGCGCAACATGGATTACGCCGGAAAGCAGAATGTCGCCAAGCAGGCGATAGCACAGCAGTCGCCTGTGGAAATTGTCAGGCGCGGCGCGGGAAAAGAAGAGCGCATATTCGGCATTCCAAAAGCGCTTGAAAAAAAAGACGGGGATTATTTTTTGATTGTTATTCCGGCAGGCGGAGAAAATGAATTGACTATACCGCTTGGAAAGATCAGCCTTTTGCGCCGGATAAAAAAATCTATTTTTGAAATTTAAGGAGAGAAATATGCCATTATTGCCATTCGCGCATTTTAACGCGCCTGAAAATCAACAGACGGAAATAAGCCAGGCAAAACTTGCGGTTCTTATTGACGCGGACAACACCCAGCCCGCAATTATTGAGGGGCTTTTAAATGAGGTCGCCAAATACGGAATTGCCAGCGTAAAGCGGATTTACGGAGACTGGACCAGCCCCAACCTCCGTTCGTGGAAAGAAAAACTGCTCGCAAACGCCATTCAGCCGATTCAGCAGTTTGCGTATACGGCGGGAAAAAATTCAACGGATTCCGCGATGATCATAGACGCGATGGATCTTTTGTACAGCGAAAAACTTGACGGCTTTTGCATCGTATCAAGCGATTCTGATTTTACCCGTTTGGCATCGCGCCTTCGCGAAAGCGGACGCATGGTCTACGGTTTCGGCGAGAAGAAAACGCCCAAAGCCTTTGTTTCGGTATGCGATAAATTTATTTATACGGAAATTTTACGGGACAATCAGGAAGAGGCCGATTACGAGGACAGCCGCCCTTCGGCAAAGCCGAAAAAGGAATTCAAGGTGGACAGGAAGCTTCTTAAACTGCTCCGCGACGCGGTAGACGACATGGCGGAAGAATCCGGCTGGGCGTACCTCGGCGGCGTTGGGCAGAAGATCAACAACCGCGCCGCGGATTTTGACCCCCGCAACTACGGCTTTAAAAAACTGGGCGATCTTTTCCGCGCCATTCCCCAATTTGAGATGGAAGAGCGCCCCCGCGCCAACAGTTCCGGCAAACAGTTGTATATAAGGTGGAAGAAAAAGCATTAAAATAAATCTTGCTAAAACAGGCAAGTTACAAATATAATGAATAATTGGATAATATCCAAAAAAATTATTCGGAGGAAAATTTATGAGTTTTAGGCTTATTGCAAAGTTAGGATTGCTCCTGGTTATTATCGGCTTTTTTATGCCGGTAGCCTGCAACAGGAATGGTTTGGAAATTGCGAATTTCATGGTTAACAATAAACATGTTGTTGAGGGATTACTGACTTATGTGTTGTTAATATCCGCTATTATCGGAGTCCTTATCGGAGTATCAATAATAATGAACAAGGGAGTATCCAAAAGCCTTGATTGGCTTGTTATTATTGTTTGTATAGCAAGCGGTCTTATCGTCTATTTAGGCTCTCTGAAAAACATACCTAAACTGCAAACCGGCGCGTATGTTATTTTAATAGGCTGGATTATCGCGTTAGGCGGACAGCTTCTTTCAAGCATGAAAAACGAGTAGGACAATATGAAAACAGCGGTTGTATTTTATTCATACGACGGGAACAGCGCTTTTGTCGCGCAGCATTTAAAGAAATGCCTTAACGCGGATTTGGTTCAGTTGTATTTACAAGACGAAAAAAAGCGCGGCAAATTCGCCTCGATACTCTGGGGCGGCGCTATGGTCTTCTCCCGCAAAAATCCGCCGCTTAAACCGTATGATTTTAATCCCGCTGTTTACGATTTAATAATACTCGGCTCGCCTGTTTGGGCAGGTTCCCCCGCGCCGCCGTTAAAAACATTTCTTTCGCAAACCCCAGTTACCGGCAAGAAGCTCGCCCTTTTTGTCTGTCACGGCGGCGGTCCCGGAAAATCTTTGGATAAATTCAAAGCGCTCGTTTCAGGCAACGAAATAGTTTCAACAGCGGACTTTAAAGAACCCAGAAGAAACAAAGAAGAAGTACAGAAGCAGATTACAGAGTGGGTGGGGAAGATTTAGGGCTTGTTGCTGAAATTTTTTACTTGACAAATATTAAGTAGTATTCTAAGATATAAAAAACAGGAGGAAAATATGGGTGAAACTCGTGTTGATATTACTCTTAGAAATGTAAGTGATGAAACTCGCTTAAAAGATGGGGTTATTTCTGATAAAGATGTTCGTTCTATTCAAGTAAGAGCCTTAGTCGATACCGGAGCCGTCTCTATTGTTATAAACGAAGATATATGTCAAAAATTAGGCTTACAAATTGAAGGCATGCGATTCGCCACTCTCGCCGGAGGCGGAAAAGTAAACTGTAAAATAACGGAAGGTGTCAGAATCTGCTGGAAAGACCGCGACGCTATTTGCCAAGCTGTAGTTTTACCTGAAGGCGAGCCGCTTCTTGGCGTTATTCCCCTCGAGTTTATGGATTTAATTGTAGACCCTGTTGCCGAACAATTAGTAGGCGCGCATGGCGACAGGATTGTCAGCAGGATAATGTAGGGGGGAGAAATTTTTTTGATAAGGAAAGAACAATGACAGGAACGATATGGAGGAATCACATTTTCTAGTTTTCCATTAAGGAGGATTAGAAGATGTCAAGATCGTATAGAAAAAATTGCGGCTCATCAATTGTGTGTTATTACTCAGATAAGCCGTGGAGAAAACAATGGCACTCAGCTATGAGAGCCAAAGAGCGGGACTTGCTCAATTTGCAATTGAAACACTCCGAAGAGGATTATTGTTACCCTATTCCAAAAGAGGTAAGTGATCTTTGGGATGCGCCTTCCGATGGCGGTAGTCAATGGATGTATTCAGGTTTTGAACATTATTACTTTGAGGAAACTCACCCTCGTTGGCCTTGGATAACAACAGAAATCCCAACACGTGAAGCGGCTTGGAAGGAGTGGGTTAGGTTTATTGGGAAATAATTCATTTTTCCCTACCCAAAAACAGTATGTTTTTTGAGAAAATTCAAGGCAAAAAATGAGATTCTCTACACACTGTGTAGGGAATTGAGTTAGTCGCATATTCACTTGATACGTTGTATCAAAATTGGTACACTTATAATATGCCTCATGTCATTGATGGGAAAACTTTGACAGTATATTTCTATAAAACTCCCACAGGAAATGAGCCGGTAAGGGAATAAAAGATGAATAAAGCTATTGGAAGTTCTTTCGATGATTTTCTTATTGAAGAAGGTATTTCCGAAGAAGTGGAGGCTGGAGCCATAAAAAAAATCATTGCCTATCAATTACAGGAAGCTATCAAAAAAGAACACCTTTCAAGAACCGCTTTGGCAACCAGACTTGAAACTTCTCGTGCCGCAGTCAACAGGCTGCTTGATCCTGAAAACGAGTCAATTACTCTATTAACCCTTAAAAAAGCGGCTAGTGTATTAGGGAAAAAGCTAAGGTTTGAATTGGTTTAAGATTTTTTTCACTAATAAAAATTTCCTGGAGGTGAGGGGAATTGCCCTACAGCCCTCAGCGTCCTGCTTCGGGCTTCCGGGCCGCCTTTTTTGCTAAACCGGCCTCCCTGCCGGTTTACCCTGCGGAGCCTCTCGGCTCCTCCGGGCACGCAAAAAAGTTTCAATTCCCCAATTTGCTCAAAGTTATTACTTTTTTGAGCAATTGTAAATTTTTCGTTATTTTTTATTTCCTGGAGGTGAGGGGAATTGAACCCCTGACCTCTTGAATGCCATTCAAACGCTCTAGCCAACTGAGCTACACCCCCGGAAGTCTCTTTAATCTACAAAATATACGGTTTTTTGTCAATGGATTAGAATTAGGCATGATTGTCAGCGTTTCAAGACGGTGCGATATCCCGCGATACAGGTTCAAATGGTTCATGGAAAGGCTTAATGAGGGGTTTTGTGATGCCGCTAACCCCTATAACCCGAAACAGATAAAGCGGGTTTCGCTTCTATGTGAATTAAGCGCGGCGCTAATACACTAAAATATAATAAACAACATATACCCAGCTGAATAAACCATGTATTATTGCCCAAAATATTGATTTCCATGCTGTATAAGAAATGATCATAGCCAAACATGAACCAAAAGAGATGCCCGCTTTTACAGAAGTTGATACAATCTGTCCGTTATTTCCCATAAATATTTTCCCCCTCTAATAATTACCATATTGTCCATTTTATTTCTATATGATTTTCATCCCATTTACAAATATGATACCTGTTGTCATAAATTATAAAATACAATATTTCATTGTCTACACAATCATATAAGCGCAAATTGGTTTTTAATTCATATTCTGAAAGAAATGTTTCTATTTTAAATCTGGGAATATTCCAAAACTCTTTTATGCTCAGGGTGAATTTGATATTTTGATAGTGTATCCTCGCTTACAAACAGACTGTTTAAGATTATATCCTTATTACTTGAAGGCAAAGCATTAATGTAAACATTTAGTTCAATAATGCCATCTATTGTTTTTGCCAATTTTTCCAATTCCGCCTTAACAGTTAAAGCATTTTTTTTATTTTGAGTATCGGAAAACCCGTCTTTAAAATTCCATGTTACAATGTGCCTTATCATAGAATTATCCTTTTAATACATTATTTATAAAGATTTTTATTTTGTCAATTATTTTAATTCCTTATTCATTACACAAGAATTAAATGGTAATTTTTTTTCTCCGTCAAACAAAATATCTGTTCTAACTTGTTTGTAATTTAATTTTTTATACCATTCTACCAATATCTCATTTTTATCGACAACGTGTATTTCTGCCGTTTTTCCGCCATTTTCCCTGATTTTATTTTCGATGTAACTTATTAATTTTTTTCCTATTCCTGAATGTCTATAATCAGGTAATGTTGCCAACCGTTCAATAAAATAAATTTGATCTTTATAGTATGAATAACCAATACAGCCTGCTATTTGTTCATTAATTTTATATCCATACATTTTTAAACCTTTTTTTAATTGATTTTCAATTAATTCAGCGTTAATAAAAGCCGGAAATCTGGGAACATTATCTTTTGTAAATCCAAATTGTAATGCAACCGTCACAAACGCTTTATTTAAAATATCTGTTATTATTTTGCTGTCATTTATTTCTATAATGTCTTCCATAAAAACACTCGTAATAAAAAAATAGTATATTCATAAAATAAAAATGAACATTTTTTATCATTTTGATATAATTACGCCCGTTGCCTGCGCACTTCGTATAACAACACCCCCGCGGCTACCGACACGTTGAGCGAATCGATTCTGCCTAACGATGGGATTCCTACCATGCCGTCGCAGCGTTCGCGCAAAAGGCGGGAGATGCCGCTTCCTTCGCTGCCGAGGACAAGCGCCGTTCTGCCGCTTAAATCTTTTTTATAGATGGGGTCGCCGTCCATGTCCGCGCCGTAAATCCAAAAACCCGCTTCCTTTAAATCGTCGGCGGCGCGGACAAGGTTTGGAGTCTCCGCCTGGGCGACCCAGGATACGGCGCCCGCCGAAGTTTGGGAAATAATCGCGGCGTGTTTCGCGTTACGGCGGTTTCTGCTAACAACCAAATCCACGGCGAACTGATCGCAGCAGCGAAGGATCGCGCCGTAGTTGTGCGGATCGGTTATTTCGTCAAGGATAAGCACAAGCGCGTCGCGGCGGTCGCCGAGGCTGGCGATAAAGTTTTCAAGAGAGATGTCCGCCCGCCCCGACTCGTCTTCTACTTGGAGAGCGATGCCGCGGTGGTTGGGAGCAAGGCCGTCAAGCTCAAAAGTGCCGACGCGCTCGAGGCGTATCTTGCTGTCTACCGCAAGAGAGACAATTTCCCTCGCGCGCGGACCGGATTTTGCCACAAGCAGGGGGCCGCAGGAGCTTCCCGATTTTATCCTTTCCTCTATGGCGTGAAAACTTGTTAGGTACATCATGATTTTTTCCCCGTGTATTTTTGCACAAAGCCGCATGGGCGGTAAGTCATTTTTGCCTGTCTTAATCCCTCGTTCCCCAAATCTTGCTCACGGTTTATAAGTGTGAAAAAACGCGGCAAAGACGCGGCGAACGCCTGATTCACATACTGGTAAATGCCCTTGTACTCCTCAATCGCTTTTTCAAAATGAACTGCAAACATCTTGCCCCTCGCTATGCTCTCTCCAAGACAGTAGGCGGCGGGCTTTCCGGCGATAAAAAAAACCGCGCCTTTCAGATTAAGGATGTCGAATAAATCCAACGCTTCCCTTGCCGATTTGTAATCGCCGTCGTCTTCCTTGTCTTTTCGCCACCTGTCCAAAATTTCAACGGCGGCGGGAACATATTCCGCGCTCATTTGGCGCAGTTCATGATTAGGATAGGCCGCCAAAAAATTATTTACATGGTTTTTCTTTTTGTGATATTTCTTTCCGGCAAGTTCCGCTAAATCGCTTCTGTAATACAGATAGTCAAAGTTATCCCTGTCTTCCGCGATTACAATGCCCTTCTTTTCAAGTTTTTCCCTAACAGGCAAAAGCACGGACTCGGGAATATTTTTCCAGTAATCGTGGGTTTTAAACAGCGATTCCAAAATCTCGTCGTTCGGAGGTTCGCAAGGGGTCGAAAAAAAAGTTTTGCCGTTTTGTTTTCCGGAGATAATAAAGCCGCCTTCCTCTCCGCCAGCGGGAGAAATGTTACGCGAAATACGGTAGTCGTACTTGTTCCTGAAAAGGTAAAGGCCGGAAAACGTAAATTCCGAAACGCCGTCCGCCGTAAGGGACAGGCGGGGGTGCAAGCTGTCTTTTAACTCAATATCCAAGGGAACAAAATCCGGATAACAGGGAACAGTCATGGCTATTCTTCGGGTTTTTCCTGTTCGGCTTTTTTCGCAAGGACTGATTTTCGCGAACCTATCATAATTGAAATTGGCTCCAAAAAGGGAATGTTTTCACATATAATTCTGATGACAACCGTCATGGGAACAGCCAAAACCATTCCGGCAAACCCCCATAGCCAGCTCCAAATTCCCAAAGAAACAAGAACCACAAAGGGGGAAATCCCCACATGTTCGCCTATGACTTTAGGATCCAGAATAGAGCCGATAATATTTATCGCCAGAATAACGGCGATAACCAGGATTATGGGAGCCGGGTTAGGCCAGAATTGGATCAGGGCAAAAAGGGATATTCCCACGCCTGTAACAATACTGCCCAAGGTTGGGATAAAATTCATTACAAACTGGATAAGGCTCCAGCCAATCGCAAAATCAAGCCCGATAAGACGGAAAGAAATATAAAATAAAACGCCGTTTGCCAGGGAAAAAAAGAACTTTGCCGTTAGATACCGGGTAACCTGAGACATTAAGTCGTGCCCCATTCTGTTAATCCGTTCCGATTTGCTTTTAAACGCGGCTTCCAGTTTTAACTTAAAATAGCTTGCTTCCAACAATATGAATACCATGAAAAGAATCACCAGAACGGCGCTGGAAAGAAAACTTAAAAAGATATTTGAGAAAGAGAAAGCAAAATGCCGAACCCAGGTGCGAATTCCAAGCTGTCCCCAGACATTATCCCAAAAACTCAAGGATTCATCAAAAGGAAGCTCAAAAATACGGGCAATATAGATATAAATTTCGGACAAACGGCCTTCATAACTGTAATATTTGGATAAAAAGTTGTTTCCGGTCTGATAAAGCACCACTCCAAAGAGGTAAAAACCGGCAACTATCATTATAACTATCAAAATAATCGAAAGAAATCGCGGAATTCGTTTTTTTTCAAAGAATTTTATCAATGGATACATAACAAAAGCCAATAAAATGGCCATTGTAAAGGGTAAAATCACTTTTGAGGCGATTTTTAACACGGCTCCGACAAGAATACAGCATATTAATATCATTAATGAAAATATTGCCCGGCCGGAATGAAAAGTATTGGCTATTTTTTTCATAAAAATATTATGTCATAAATAGTAAAAATGGGCAAGAAAACACTTGCTTTTTGCGGCGAATATTGGTAGATTTAGTATAACCTGAAAGTACGGTACAGATGACTTCATTTTTAACCATTAAAGAGTCTGTATATTAAAGCACTGGTGTTTTCCCGGCGTACAATCAGCAGCCCCCCAGGTTTCCTCACCTCCTTTTCCCGGGGGGTTTTTTTTTGGCTATTCGGAATCTCTAAAACGCAAGTCAGGTTTTAGAGGTTTCATTATATACTTGAAAAAATATAAACAATTATTTACTATGACATATTATTATTTTTTGTCATAGCGGAGGCGGCATGGAAAAAACCTTGCCATTAATGATTAGAGAAAGAGCAAAGAGCACACCGGACATCATCATACAGTATTATAAAAACAAGGAAGGGATTTATAGTTCAATTTCTTACAGTAGGTTTTACGAAGAGGTATGTTTTCTGGCGGCAGGTCTGCTGGAGCTTGGAGTAAAACGCGGAGACAGAGTAGGGTTAATTGCCGATAACTGTCAAAAATGGATGGTTAGCGATTTTGGAATTCTTTCCATCGGAGCCGCCGATGTGCCGCGCGGCGGAGATATTACCGTTCAGGAACTTTCCTATATATTGAGTTTTACCGCCTGCGAAGTTGTTTTTGCGGAAAACCAAAAACAAGTTTTAAAAATTCTTTCATGCAAACAGGAACTGCCTACTTTAAAAACATTGATTTCTTTTGATCCTGTAGACAAAGAAACCGAAACCGCCGCCTCGTCCGCGGGCGTTAACGTGCTGTATTTTGCAAGTGTTACCGCTATGGGGCAAAAGCGCGAAAATTTAAATCCCGGTACGGCGGAAGCCGAAATGGACAAAGGCGACGGCGAAGATATAGCCTCTGTCATTTTTACATCAGGCACAACAGGCGAACCGAAGGGCGTTATGCTCTGCCACAGAAACTTTTTGTGCCAACTGCCCGCCTTTATCAAGTATTTTGAGTTAAAACCCGGCGACATCTGGATTTCCATGCTGCCCGTCTGGCACGTTTACGAAAGGTTAATTGAATATGTAATTTTTTACTACAGCACGAGCATTGCATACTCAAAACCGATGGCTTCCGTATTAATGGCGGACTTTCTTGCGATACGGCCTCAATGGATGGTAAGCGTCCCGCGCGTTTGGGAAGCGATCATGGACGGCATAAACCGCAATATAAAAGCCAAGGGTGGCTTTAGAAAAAAAATGTTTGATCTGGCGTCTTCCTATTCCATGCTGTATACCTATTTTAAGGATTTAACATTCGCGCTTTTACCGAATTTTCACGGACGTATCCGCGCATTGGATTCCGTGCTTGGGTTTTTCCCCTGGCTCATTCTTCTTCCTATAGAATGTTTTCTTAGGGCTGTTGTCTTTGCACGTATAAAAAGAGAATTCGGCGGCCGTTTCAGGGCAGGAATTTCAGGCGGCGGCTCTCTTCCCGCAAGAGTAGATTTATTTTTCAATTCGATAGGAATTCGTCTGCAGGAAGGTTACGGCCTTACGGAAACCGCTCCGCTTATTACAGTGCGGCAGTTTAAACGCTCACGGCGCGGAACCATAGGACAGTTACTGCCGAATACCGAAGCAAGGATTATAGACGGCAAAGGCAAGATACAGCCGCCGGGACGCAACGGGATTATTTTTGTAAAGGGAAAACAGGTAATGAAAGGTTACTACAAAAAGCCCGCGGTAACCGCCGCCGTTTTAAGCGAAGACGGCTGGTTTAACACCGGCGATATCGGAATGCTTACCTATGACAACGAACTGCGCATTACGGGCAGGGCGAAGGACACTATTGTTCTGCGCGGCGGCGAAAACGTGGAACCCGTCCCGATTGAATGTAAATTAAGGGAAAGCCCGTACATTCAACAGTGTATCATTGTGGGGCAGGATCAAAAATCTCTTGCGGCGCTTATTGTCCCCTGGCAGCAGACAATTATGGATTTTGCGGAAGAAAATTCCATTCCTGTTGTCGATTACGAATTGCTTCTGCAGCAGCCTGAAGTAAATGAAATAATCGCCACCGAAATTTCCGAGCGCGTAAACCCAAAGACGGGTTTTAAGCCTTATGAACGTATTTACAAGTTTTCTCTTCTGTCTAAACCCTTTGAACCCGGCAAGGAACTGTCCGGCAAAGGCGAACTTCTGCGGCACAACATCACGGCTTTGTACGCGAAAGAGATACATCGTTTATTTAAATAAAAAGAGCCGCCCAAAGAATGGGCAGCCCTTGAATTGCGTTTAGAAACTGAACTTCACGTCAACATAGAACACATTGGTAAGCAAAGAATTTTTCTTGGCGTCGCCTGAGTCCTTATATGCGCCGTCTTTGGCCGCCATGTCATAATTGATCATGTCGCCGATTTCCAAAAAGGTTTTGCTGTCTATATTGAATTTAACCGAAGGCCTTACGCTGAATACCGAATAATCATCTTTTGCGTCTTTTGCCTTTGCAATATTTACGAAGCCCCTGCGTTCCCATTGGTTGTTTCCGTTAGCCATCTTGCTCTGACCTCCCATGAAGTACACCAAATCCAGGCG
>Ga0268262_10005246_pt1 | contig 12921 bp, 9 predicted proteins | sample TergutNc150P3_FD_190354 | JGI IMG/M metagenome (GOLD analysis project Ga0268262, IMG submission 190354) | Nasutitermes corniger P3 segment gut microbial community from laboratory colony in Florida, USA - Nc150 P3 (SPAdes) (version 2) | ecosystem: Host-associated > Arthropoda: Insects > Digestive... | reverse complement strand
TCCGATCTGGTGTTACGGCTTTTAACCCGACACTGTATCCCGGGGAACCCAAGCTGATGCTTAAAGCGGTTAAGGGCCTGGTCTCGGCGATTGGTGAAGAGAGGGGCGCAAGGATCATGGGGCTGCACCTTGAAGGCCCCTTTATCTCGCCGTCCAGGCTCGGGGTCCAAAGGCCGGAGACAGTAAAGCCCGTAGACCTGGATTTCATGGAAGAACTGTGGAAAGCATCAGAAGGGCATATAGTCAACATGACGGTAGCGCCCGAGCTAAAAGGCATGAGGGAACTTGCCCTGTACTGCGTTAAAAAGGGGATCGTACTGCAGGCGGGGCATACGGACGCGGATTACGGGAATATGGTCGAGGGAATGCAGGCCGGAATACTCCACTCAACGCATCTGTTCAACGCCATGAGCAAACTGGATCACCGCAACCCGAACGCTGTGGGAGCGATACTGATACACAGCGAGATGTCATGCGAAATTATAGCCGACGGTTTTCATGTACACCCGGATCTGCTTCAGCTCCTGTTACGCGACAAGCCCATAGACAAGATCGTCCTTATAACAGACGGGCTAAAACCGACCGAACAGAAAAAAGGCCCTTTCCTCGCTAACGGTGAAGAGGTTGTTTTTAAAGAGGGAGCTTTTCACAGAGTCTCAGACGGAATTATCGCCGGCTCCGGGCTTACCATGATCAGGGGGATACAAAATCTTATTGCGGCAGGTTTCAGCCTGGTGGACGCGGTAAAAACAGCGACGCTTAACCCCGCGCAGATTATGCGATATTCCAGGCAGGGCGCGTTAATCCCGGGAAGGCTTGCTGATATAACGGTATTTGACAGGGATTTTAATATACGCCTTGTTATGATAGGCGGAGAAATTAAAGAAGGAAAAGAAAATGCGAATAGTAATTCATAAAAATCACGAAGAGGCGAGTCTCTGGGCTGCCTCCTATATCGCCGGTAGAATCAACGATTATGAGAAAGAGGTTAAAAAGCCCTTTGTGCTTGGGCTTCCTACAGGTTCAAGCCCCATCCTTATATACCGCGAGTTTATAAGGCTTAACCGCGAGGGAAAACTCTCTTTCGCCAATGTCCATACCTTCAATATGGACGAGTATATAGGGCTGCCTCCGGATCACCCGAAAAGTTACCACTACTTCATGAATGAAAATCTTTTTAAACATATTGACATTAATCCAGCCAACATACACCTGCCTGATGGCATGGCGAAAGACCCTGTAGAGGAATGCCGCCGTTACGAGGATGCCATTGTAAAAGAAGGCGGCATAGAATTGTTCCTGGGGGGTATGGGAATCGACGGGCATATAGCGTTTAACGAACCTGGTTCTTCTTTACGCTCAAGGACAAGGATAAAAACACTAACCAACGAGACAAAGATCGCCAACGCCCGTTTCTTTGACGGAGACCCGGCGAAAGTTCCCGCCACCGCGCTGACCGTGGGCATAGGAACAGTGATGGACGCGCGCGAGGTTTTAATAATCGTAAACGGCAGAAGCAAGGCGCGCGCTTTACGCGCCGTAGTGGAAGAAGGGGTAAGCCATATATGGACGCTCTCCTGCCTGCAAATGCACCAAAGGGCAATTATCGTCTGCGATGAAGACGCGACCGACGAGCTTAAAGTGGGGACAGTACGCTATTTCATGGATATTGAAAAAGCCATAGGCTCAAATAAAAACCACAGGGAGTAATGTAAGAATAAAAATGCCAAGATGTTTTTTGTTATGCGCTATATTAACTTTATTTTATCTCCCGATGGAAGCTTCCGATATTGACAATCTCAGGGCATTCGCCGATCCGGCGCGTATCTGGGGCTACGGGGTAGAAAAAACAATAGAAGAAGCCTACAGGACATGTTTTATCACCAGGATTATAGACGAGAAAGTGATGAATATCCGTATGCCTTTCGCCGAAAACAACGAGCGCGACCTGCTTGTCAATACGAGCCTGGAAATGATTGACGGCGGCAAGGGTAACCCCAACGCGCTCTGGCCGACCATAAAAGAGCTTCTCGATTCAGAGGATTTCGCCCTCTATGCCGAAACTCTTGGCGACGGCCGCGAGCAGGTCATCATTTTTGACATTCCCAATAAAAGCTGGCAGAGCTCCAGGGACCTGTTCGATATCGCCCGCATGAAAGCCGGCTCGTACAGGGGCCTCCCCCACCGGCCTTATGTGTTCGCCACAGGCAAGGGAATCGAGGAAACAGACGTATACAACTATTTGTACTGTATAGGTTACGCCGGAATGGATTGTTCCGGTTTTGTCTGGCATGTGCTTTCTTACACGGCAAAACAGGGCGGCCTGGATTTGGGCAACACCTTAAGGCGTTCACTTGGGGCGCCGCGCAACAGGGATCCCGCCACTTATGTCGGCACCTCTTTTTTCAACTCAAAAAGCCCGCAAATAGTCCCGGTACAGGACAAAATTATAAACCTCCGGCCCGCGGACATTATCCTGTTTCGCGGCGCGAACGGCGACATGGCTCACTCCGCCATTATTCAATCCATAAATTTCAAAACCGGCGTTATACGCTATCTGCAAAGCACAGACGAGGCGCCATTGTTTGAACGGGGCGTTCACGAATCATTTATCTATTTTGATCCGGCGAAACCGGATGTTTCCCTAAGCAACGCGCGCCTAAGATGGACCCAGCAGCGGCAGGCCCCGTTCCCCGGCGAGAGGGCGAGCCCCTTCTCCGATGACGGTAAACGCTACCGCGCCTACGCCAGATTGGGCGGCGGCAGGGTCGTAAGACTAAAAGCCATGACAGACGTTATTGAAAAATTGAACAGGCCAAAAAACAGATAATCAGCTAACGCTCAGCTCATAATAATTGCCGCTCTCACTGGAGCCTGTTGGATCCAGTGACCCAAGTTTTTTGCCTTCCATGCCGGCTTCTATCCTCGCGGCCTCGCCGAATATGGCGCGGACATTGTGTTTTTTGGCGAGCGCTGTAAATAACCTCGCCCGAACAACGGCCCGCCCGTTAGCTTTATAGCCGGCCGCTTCCGACCATGAGAAAACACATTCACCGGCCTCAATCCCGAACCAGCAATCAGACAACTGCGAGCCTATGCTTTTATAACCGGAAGCTTTCAGCAAATCCTCGACAAGGCTAACCGCCCTTAAAGAGCCGGCTTCTATCGAATATTTCGCCTGTTCCAGCGGGGAACCAAAACACACAAGAGCGATATCGCCCTCAAATCCCAAAATCACCGCCCCCGCGCGTCTGAAGGTTCGTAAGACCTCATCCCGGAATTTAGCGACCGCTTTTTTGGATTCAAGCGGCTCAGATTTGTTTTCAATATTTATAAGGCCGGGTTTTTTTATGGCGATTATCGCGGCGAAGGAGTTAAGCGTTTCAGATGGCTGGGGCCGCCCCGCTTCTATCAGCGCCTTAAGCGTATCCTTACCGACATAGGGCGCGTAAGCGTGGCGGAAACGCGATACCCTGTCATAGCCGATAAATGATCTGGAAATAAACAGAAGCAGGGTTCCTGACAGACAGGCTATCATCGGTATAAGGGGATCCAGCCAGTAAGAGCTAAAAACAAAAAACACGCTGAAAGCCGCGCCGCTCGCGAGGGCCGCGCAGATACCGGTTATAAAAAGCGTTATTGGTTTTAACAGAAACACACACGCGAGCGCGGCAAAAGAAACAAGCAACGGACAAAGAAACATATACAGCCTTTGACCGGGCCTGACGCATGTACCCGTTAAAAGGGCGTTAGCCAGCATTGCCGATGATTCGGACGCGGTAGTCCTGCCGTCTACAGTTACGGCCGGGCCCATAACGCAGAAGCTCGCGTCCGCCATCCGCGCGAGATACGCTCGCAGGTCTACAAGCTCCCGGTGTTTCTCGCGCATTCCCACAAAGGCCCGGATTAATTTATCCCGCAATTCCTGCAGCCGGACTATACCCTTTTCCCCAAGCTCGCCTGAAGCGAGGAGTTCCTCATAGCCGTTTACCAGCACCATCTCCGAAGGCCCGTAAAGAAATTCCTCAAGGCTGTCCAGGTAATCAAGACGCATCCTGATCCATTCGGCGCGCTTGATTTCATCCGGGTCTTTCAGCAGTTCCTCTTTCTTTTTTTCCGCGAAGCCCAGCAGAATAAGCGGCCTCTCTTCAGGTTTGGTTTCAGCGTACACCCCCAGATCCTCGGCCTCCCTTAAAAGGCGCGCCATTGACCTGTCCGCCTCATCGTATTCCAGAAACATATTAAGGGATACGCGCCTGAAGCCTCCGTCTTTTGCCGGTTTCTCAATAAGTATATTTCCATTCCTGTCCAGCGGAAAACGGTATACGGTTTCCTCATCCATTTTGTCCGGGCGGATTACAAGGGTCTGTCCGGTATCGGTCAGCTCAATGTTTGAAGACGCCCAGCGCCGTTTTAGCACATGGTAGGCGATATGTTCCATCCTGCCTGAAACCGGCGCAACCCGCCTGAAAACCCTGTCGCCGTCAAGTTTTGTTTGTGAATACCAGGGAATGTCCGGCAGCGCCGCGGCGTGAAGGTCAAGGGCGGTTACGGACCTGCCGAAAACAGCGGCCGCCTGCGCCGCCTGAGCCGAGCCCGTTTCCTCCTGCCGTATAATGGCGGCGTTCAGCCTGTCGCGCCCCCTTTCAGAAAGCTCGACCAGGTTATCAACAAAAGAGCCGGCGTCTTTCGGCCCTACATAGCCAAGTCTTATAGCATCAAAAAGATTGCGGATATTTTTCCCCAAAAGCCTGAATTCGTCGCTGACCCGCTCGCTTAACTCAAGACCGCTTTCAATCCTTCCCGAGCCGGCCCCCAAAACAGGAACCACGACAAGCAAATCCGAGGCGCCCATCTCGCTTAACGCCATAAGTACCGGATAAAGGCCGTAAGGCTCCATTATTTCTTCCGTGTCAATAAGCAAAATTTCCGAGGAAACAGGCGGTTTTGGACGAAAACCAAGCAGCATATCGTAAACCGGCCCAAGTTTCGGCCCAGCGAGGAAAAAATTTAACAAAAATACCATAGCGGCCGCGACAAACCATGAGCTAAAAAGAAGTAATAAAGACTGCTTTTTCGTTATAAAATTTGACATTTACCCTTTTATTTTCGGCTTAAATTTATTATAATATAGGTATGGGGTTGATAAAAACACACGGACTTTACCGATATTGCCCCAAGCGAGGAGTTATTATGAAATTAATCCAGAATTCGTTGATTTGCGTTCTGCTTGTTTCTCTTGCCTTAATGACAGGCTGCGCGAAACCACCTACAGATGAGATGGGTAAGGCTGTGGAAGCCGTAACTCGTGCGGAAAACGATCCTGACGCCGTAAATTACGCGGGAAATTTGGTAACACGCGCCAAAGACGCCCTTGCCCTTATGCGGCAGGAAGCGGACGCCAAACGCTATGACGCCGCCAAAAACTACGCCAACGAGGCAATAACCACAGCTGAACGCGCTATAAATGAGGGCCGCGCCGCGGCTTTAAGAATTAAAGACCAGGCGACAAACAGCGTTTCGGAATTACCCCCCCTTCTCATGGAAACAGAGCAGGGAATTGACGCCGCGAAAGCCGCCAGGCTCCCCCTTGATTACAAGTCGGTGGACAGCGAATTTAACTCGGCGCAAAGAAACACGGATCAGGCCCAGCTTGCCCTGTCCGGCAGCCGTTATCAGGACGCTATATCCCTTAGCAATACTGTCAAAGTAGGGCTTAACGGAATAAATCAGCAGTTGTCCAACGCCGCTATGGGCGTGTCCAGGAAAAAATAGCACCTTTATACAAAAATCAATACAGAAACGCGCGCTAAATGATCGTATTTAGCGCGTTTTTTTATGTCTTTTCGTCTTATTGACACTATTTACGATGATAGGTAATATATCACAATATGGTGATTAACAGGGAACGACTGCTCGCTATATCAGACTTGAAACTTGCCGGAAAACTAGATGATATGGATGACAGCACGCTGGCCAGTTATCTACAGTTGCTAAATTCGTTTTCCGCCAGCCTTCCCGACTATGAAAAAAGAATAAATGACGCTCTGGCGTCGAGAAATAACGACGCTCTGACAATAACCCTTACAATAGTCTGGGATACGCTTAAAAAAATAAACGCCGACGAACTGGCGCTGGACTGCGGGGAACATCTCAGCTGGATTGGCAGCAAAAAACATGAGAAAGTTGAAGCTTACGCGCGTTACTTAATGACAATCCTGCGCATATTATCCGTTGAAATTCAAAAAGCCCAGCAAGATCCTGGTGAGCTGTCCGGCGCTGAAAACGATGAAACGGCGCGTAATAATCAGGCTCCGGATAGCGCCGAGAAAGCTAAAATAAATGATGATCCGTCAAGAAGGACATTTATAGAACGGCTGCTTGAGATTTCAGACCTAAAACTTGCCGGAAAAATTGAGTTAATGGGAGACGAAGAACTCGACAATTACCTCCAATTACTGGATTCGTTTATAGAGACCCTCCCCTCGCTGGAAGAAAAAATAAACTCGTCCCTGAAAATGAAGAACAACGATTTGTTCGCCAAACTGCTTATGGACTTGCGTTTTGTGCTGGAAAGAATGTACGCCGAGGAACTGGTACAGGATTGCACAAAACAAATTAACTCGATTGGCACCACGTCGACTGAAAAAACCGAAGCCTATATGCGCTACTTCCTGTCGAATCTGTCCATGTTATCAATTGATATTCAGATGGCGGGGCAAAAGATGGACGAGCCGCCGGCTTTACCGGAGAGAAGCCCGGACGATGACCCTTCAACCAGTATAAGGATATTGGCGGTTGACGACACGGCGTTTTTCCTTACCATATTGAAAAAGATTTTGTCGGACAGAAAGTATTTATTAACATGCGTAGCCTCGGGCAGGGACGCGCTTAAATATCTTGAAAAGCATGAACCGGATATTTTTCTTTTAGACATAGAAATGCCGGGGATGGACGGGTATGAGCTGGCGGCGAAAATCAAGGAAATCGGGCAAAAGGCTCCGATTATTTTCCTGACAGGCAACGCCCAAAAAGATTATTTGGCGAAGGCGGTAAAAGTTGGAGCGGTGGATTTCATAATTAAGCCTATTAATAAAGAAGTTCTTATCAGTAAAATTCACAAGTATCTCAGGTAGGCGGGAAATATGTCCTATTTAAAGGAAGCGAGCGGCTGTTAAACAAAGTTAAAGCCAACCTGTAAAACAATATGTATGCTTAATGAATTTATTTGGGGTCCTGTCGGCAAAAAATGCCTCGACGTGGCACATTTATTCGGTTACCCTTATACCCCTATACCCCTATACCCTATTTCTTGTATACTAATAAAAAAGGAGAATACACATGGAAGCCCTGAAAAAGAACCCCTCATGGAAAGGCCGGCGCGGGCCGGTTGTCCTGGTCATAATGGACGGCGTTGGATACGGAAAATACAAGGAAGGCGACGCCGTAGCGGATTCAAAAATGGACCATTTTCTGGCGATCAGGGCGAAAAGCCCCAACACAAAGCTGAAGGCACACGGTAAGGCCGTTGGTCTGCCGTCCGACGAGGACATGGGAAACAGCGAGGTTGGGCATAACGCCATGGGCTGCGGCCGTGTATTCAACCAGGGGGCGGCGCTGGTGTCAAAGTCCATTGAGACAGGGGCCATGTTTGAAGGCACGGCCTGGAAAGAGCTGGTCTCAAACGTGAAGAAAGGCGCTGACAGCGCGCTGCATTTTTTGGGTTTATTCTCCGACGGCAACGTGCACAGCCATCTTGACCACCTAAAGGCCATGATCAAACAGGCCAAAAAAGAAGGCGTAAAGAAAGTGCGCGTCCACGTTCTTTTTGACGGAAGGGACGTAGGCGAAACAAGCGCCCTGGAATACGTCGATCCCTTTGAAGCCTTCCTGAAAGAGCTCAGCGACAACGGCTTTGACGCGAAGATAGGCTCGGGCGGCGGGCGTATGTGGATCACAATGGACCGCTACGGCGCGGACTGGTCAATGGTTGAACGCGGCTGGCAGACCCACGTGCTGGGAACGGCCCGGCAGTTCAAGACGACAAGGGAGGCCGTTGAGACCTACCGCAAGGAGATACCCGGCATTATCGATCAGGACTTGAAAGAATTTGTAATTGCGGAGAACGGCAAACCGATAGGCCTTATCAACGACGGCGATTCTGTCGTGTATTTTAACTTCCGCGGGGACAGGGCCCTTGAAATAACCGCCGCTTTTGAGGAAGACAAGTTTGACAAATTCGACCGCAAGCGCCGCCCAAACGTTTGCTATTCGGGAATGATGGAATACGACGGCGACCTGCATGTGCCGCGCCGCTACCTTGTAAGCCCCCCCTCAATTGACCGCACCATGGGCGAGTACCTCGCGGCGTCGGGCGTAAGGACTTTGGCGATCTCCGAGACGCAAAAGTACGGACATGTCACATATTTCTTCAACGGCAACCGCACGGGCAAATTCGACAACAAACTTGAAAATTATGTTGAAATAAAAAGCGACGTAATTCCCTTTGAGCAGAGGCCCTGGATGAAATGCGCCGACATAGCCGACCAGGTTATCGAGGCTGTCGGCTCAGGCAAATACGATTTTATCAGGCTTAACTTTCCCAACGGCGACATGGTGGGACACACGGGCATTTATCAGGCGGTAGTTTGCTCGATGGAGGCCATGGACTTACAGCTTGGCAGGATCGCAAAAGCGGTCGAGGAAGCCGGCGCGGTAATGGTGATTACGGCGGATCACGGCAACAGCGACGACATGTTCGAGCATGACAAGAAAACCGGCAATGTTTCCCTTAAACCGGACGGCACGCCCAAGGCGAAAACAAGCCACAGCCTTAACCCCGTGCCATGCATTGTGTACGACCCCGAGTACAAGGGCGAGTACGCCAACAAGCCCTTAGAAAGCTGCTTGAATGAGGGCCTTGGGATCAGTTCCATCGCCGCGACCTGTATACAGCTTTTGGGCTTCACGCCGCCTGAGGATTACGATAAATCGATAATAAGGATTGGCTAATGAAAAAAACGCGTTCCCTGCTCCTGATTCTCGCGACTACATTGTGCCTTACTGTCTGCGGCGCGGGCAAATTGAATATACCTCAGGATCTTAGCCCCGCCGAGTTAATACAGAGAGCGCAGGAAGCCTCAGACAAGAACCGTTATAAACAGGCCCTGCAATACTATGTAGCCCTGCTTGATCGTAACAGCACAAATATAGACCTGGTCTGCGCCGCTGAGTACGAGATCGCCTTTATCCATTACAAGCAAAAGAAATACGGCCAGGCGAGAAGCGAATTAAACGCCCTGCTCGAACGCTACGACACGCCGGAAGGAGCTATGCTTCCGCCCCAGTTCAAGCGGCTCGCGACCATAGTCCTTGAGCGTATCACCGAAAAAGAAAAGCCCCTGTTTAAAAAGAAAAGCTAGGAATTACTGTGGAATAATTAAAGCGTGCATTTCAATATTGCGGTTCGCCGTTTCCCTGTCTACCATTTGCTTTGTGACCACGCCCCTGGGACGGGGGTGCGGCGGCGCGTCGCCTATCAGAACCATTATTCGTTTCTCGGCCTTCCAGTCCAGTTTTGTGGCTCCGGCGTAAAGCGCCTCGTAAACAGCTTCGGGGATATCCCCTCCCCCGCTTACCTTCACCTCGCTGATACTCTTCTGAAGCGCCTCAAAATCTGTTGTAAAAGGAAAAACCTTGTTCATGAATTCATCGAAATAATCCTTGTAAAAAACAATTCCTATTCTGAATGATTTAAATCCTGAGGATAAATTTTTAAGCATGGGGATTAAGCGCAGGCGTATCGCGTCGAAATAGGGTTTCATGGAGCCTGTAACGTCAAGACAGACAACAATGTCAACGTCCTTGCCTTTTTCCTTGTCGAGAATACCGACAATCTTGGATACCATGTCCGCGGGGCCTGTCGCAGGAACGGAGTTTTTCCCGGCAATCTGGTTAAAACTGTTGACCGTTTCCTCCATGAAGGTTCCCTTGGGCAGGGGCCGGTTTGTCTCCTGCGAGACCCTGAGAACAAAGGGATTGTCATGGAAAGCACCCCGGTAATCGGCGTAGGCGTAGTAGAAAGCGCGTATGTTAAGGTATGTCCCGTCTCCGACATTTACTTCGCCGTTGCGCCCGCCCTCGTAACCGTAAAGAAGCTTGTGGGGTATGTAGATATGATAAGACCAGCCGAGTAAAGGATGCCATTCAGGCGTGGAAGAAACCAGGGAGTATATGCGGCTTTCAGGCGATATGGGCTGGCCGTTGATAAGCCTGATCTCATCGCCGTTTATGGCGTTTTTCTCAGGGGCCCTGTACGCGTAATTATCCGCCTGGAATGAGGGGTCCCTTGTGGATTCGGTGATTAACACTGAGGCGATGTCAGGTTTACAACGTATAAACAGATGATAACCACCGTCGGGCCGGAGCTCTATACGTAAATCGTCGGGGGAAAGGGTTAAATCCTGAGCGTAAAGGGATAAAGGTAACGCGTAAATACAGAAGAACGTTATGCTAAAAACCCACTTGCGCATATACTATTATCGGAGGGTTCGGGGTTCAGGGTTTAGGGTTCGGGATCCCCCAGTCCCCAGTCCCTAGTCCCTGGTCCCTATTAGACAGTACCTTTTTTTCCCGGCGCGCAAAACCAGCTCGCCTTCGGCGTTAAGACGCTCAGCGCCGACGAGCGCAGTTACGTCGCTGATCGCGGCCAATTCACCGTTGGCACCAGACACAAAGGCCCCGCCCTGTTCTACCAGTCTGCGGGCGTCGCTTTTTGTCGAGGCAAGGCCCGCGTCGCGGAACAGGTCAACAATGTTATAGCCCTTTTCAAACGCGGCGCGGGAAAGCGCGGCCTGGGGCATTGCGGACTTGTCGCCATCACCTGAGCCTCCAAAAGCCGCTTTAGCCCCTGCCAGGGCCTTGTCAGCCTCTTCCTTGCCATGCAGCAGGGCCGTAACCTCCCAGGCCAGGCGTTCTTTCGCGTCATTGGGGTTTTTACCCGGCGCGGTAAGGGCGTCACATTCATCATTTGACAGAAAGGTGAACATAAGCAAGAAACGGCGTATGTCGGCGTCCTGCACGTTGCGCCAGTACTGGAAAAATTCATAAGGGCTGGTAATCTTTGGGTCAAGAAAAATGGCGCCTTTTTCTGTCTTGCCCATCTTCTTGCCGTCGGCTGTGGTAACAAGGGGGAATGTCATGCCAAAGACCTCTACGCCCTCAATACGGCGTATAAGCTCCACTCCGGCGACTATATTGCCCCATTGGTCATCACCGCCAATCTGCAGGCGGCATCCGTAACGCCTGTATAGCTCCAGGAAGTCATAGCTCTGTAAAAGCTGGTAATTAAACTCGATAAACGAAAGGCCGGTCTCAAGCCGCGTCTTATAGGCCTCAAAACTCAGCATGCGGTTAACCGAAAAGTGCCTGCCTATATCACGGAGAAAGTCGATGTAGTTAAGATTGGCGAGCCAGTCCTTGTTGTTGGCTGTCCGGGCCGTGTCTCCGTCAAAACCTATGAAACGGTCAAGCTGGGCGGTAATAGACGCCGCGTTGGCGTCAAGCTGCTCGTAGCTGAGCATTTTACGCATTTCCGACTTTCCCGAAGGATCGCCTATGCGCGCGGTTCCGTCCCCGATAAGGGCAATACCCTTCTGTCCCGCCTCGCGCAGATGCCGGTAGGCGAAGAAAGGAACCATGTGTCCGATATGCAGGCTGGCGCCGGTGGGGTCGCAGCCAATATAAAATGTTACCGGGCCCTCGTCCATCAGGCTTGAGAGCTTTTCCGCGTCGGTGCATTGCTGAAAGAAGCCGCGCGCCTTTAAGGTTTTAATCGCTGGATGCATGGTATAGTTTTACCATAATTTGAGAAACGGGTCTATCTCCACCCGGAGGCGGTTAAGGAACGAGACAACAGCCTGTCCGCCCGCCTCAAGCCAGGCTTTATCAGGACGGCGGCTGGAAGCGGCGTAATCCGGGAAATGAGCCCAAAGGTAGTCGCACTCGTCAATATAGGCCGCCAGCGCCTTGTAATCCATTGGAGTTTTGCCTGTAAGTATATCCCGCAGAAGATTCAAGCGTTTAATTTCAGCGAGGGTAAAAGCCTTGAGTTTTTCATCGTTTTTTTTGTTAACCAGTTGGTTGGTATTGGTTAACAGACTGGTATTTTCCTTTGTCAGCGTTGTTTTTTTATGATTATCGTGTTTGTTAACCACATAGTTATTACCGGTTAATAAACCAAAGGCTTCTTCCATTGACAGGGTTTTAATGCCAAGGGGAAGGCCGCGACCCTCAAGGTCAAACAGCCGGCCGGACAAGGCGGCGAATTCATTCTCAAATTGATCGCGGTAATTGCGCATGCCGGGGTTTGACAATACCGTCTCCCCTGTTTTTGAAAGAGCCCGGAACACTGACTGGCCGAACGCCGCGTCCGTGTTTATTAGGCCGTTAAAACGGTTCTGGCGGCGCAGCCTTTTTAAATGGCCGGGCGTGGATCTGGCATGGGATAAATCCATGCTAAATGAAAAATCAAGGCCGGCCGTAATTATAGGCCCATGTGTAAGCCGCGTGGAAACAGCCACGGCGCTAAGGCCCACGGAACCGAGGGGAACCATTTCCGGCGGCAGGAGGCCGGCCGCCTCAAGCCGTTTAAAAATATTAAGCCGCGTCCAGGGCGTAAAAAAAAGAAAGAGCCTGTTTCCAAGCACGGAAGCCGACCTAGGCAGGGCCGAAAGGTCAAAAGCCGCCGGAACGTCCCAGCCTGAGAGCCCTGAGAAATCTTCGAGGTTCCAGTGCTGGCTCTCAAGGATTATCGCAAGATCGGGTTTAACGCCCCGTTGGCTTAACGCTGGAAGGCAGGTGTCAGCGCATATTATTCTGAATGGCCGGGTTTCAGGCAGGAGGCAGGTGTCTCCAAAACGC
>Ga0268262_10005245_pt1 | contig 12921 bp, 4 predicted proteins | sample TergutNc150P3_FD_190354 | JGI IMG/M metagenome (GOLD analysis project Ga0268262, IMG submission 190354) | Nasutitermes corniger P3 segment gut microbial community from laboratory colony in Florida, USA - Nc150 P3 (SPAdes) (version 2) | ecosystem: Host-associated > Arthropoda: Insects > Digestive... | reverse complement strand
CTACAGCGACACCGTGGCCATCGCCAACCTCGCCTGCGACCTGGTGAAGTACCCCGCGTTCGCGCAGGCGGGCCTGGGCAAGTTCGTGGAGGGGATCCGCTGCTTCCAGATGCCCATGGACACGGAAGCTGAACGGGCAGCTCGCCCAGCTGCGCGGCGAGCGCCGCGCGGCCCTGCATATCAACGACAGCGACGACCAACTGAACGAACTGCGCGCCCTGAACGACCGCCTGACCGGGCTGGACTTTCAGGGCGAATTCGACGGCGAACTGTTCCGCGATGTCGTGAGCGGCATTGTCCCCGCAGCCGCGGAACTGCGGTTCACCCTGCCCGGCGGGCTCACGCTGACCGAAGCCATGCCCAATATGGAAAGAAGGTGGAAAAGGTGACGAAAAACCGATGCACGGCCCCATTTGGCTATACGATGGAGATGGGCCGGCTGATTGTACATCCCGGCGAGGGCGAAATTGTCCGGGCCATGTTCGCGGGCTACCTCGCTGGGGCCTCCCTGAAAGACATAGCGGAGAAGCTCTCGGCACATAAGGTGGAGTATCTCCCCGGCGAGAGCGGCTGGAACAAGAACCGCGTCAAACGCATCCTGGAGGATGCCCGTTACCTGGGCGAAGGGCAATTCCCCGCGCTGGTGGACGAAGCCGTCTTCCGCGCGGTACAAGAGCAGAAGCAAGACCGCAATGACCGAAAGGTGATCCAGCCGGAGAGCCATATCTGCCAGATCACGATACCAGTGGTGTGCGCCGCCTGCGGCACGGCGATGACCCGGACACACCACACCAGGCGCAAGACCGCCGACGCCTGGGATTGTCCCTGCGGCGCGAGAGTCTGGCTGGCCGACAGCGATTTGCTTGCGGGGATCACGGAAGTCCTGTGCCTGCTGGTTGCCGATCCTACCCTGATTACAGAGGAACCGGGCGAACAGGATGAAGAACGGCAGCTCGAAATACGGCGGCTGCAGAACGAAGTCAATCGGCAATTGGAGGGCTCCGGCTTCGACCGGGACGCGGTACAGCGGGATATCTTCGCGTTGGCGGCGGAAAAGTTCAAGAGCCTGCCGGACAAAACAACTACACTACTCCTTCGGGCGGCGTTTGAGAAATCAGCGCCGCCCGTTACGTTTCCCCGCGCGTTGCTCGAAGCGACGGCCACGCAGGTCCTGCTAGGCGGCGGCGGGGTATCTATCAAGCTGAAAAACGGACAAATCATAGGAAAGGATGAGGACCATGCAGGCGACAGCCCTCTTGGAGAAGACCGTGACGCAAATCCCGGCGAAACCGGAGGCCCTGAGGCGCCAGGCGGCCTACCGACAGCTGAACACGGGCGCCTACTGCCGGGTGAGCTCGAAGAAGGAGGAACAGCACCTCAGCTATGAGGCCCAGTGCGCCTTCTACACCGACTATATCCAGGGCAACCCCGAATACCGCCTCGCCGGCATCTTCGCGGACGAGGGGATCAGCGGGACCTCCACGAAGAAGCGCGACGGCTTCAACCGCATGCTCAAGCAGTGCAAGGCCGGCAAGATCGACCTGATCATTACGAATGCGGTTATTACGAGAGGACAGTTTTTTAAGACTCGAAACGACCATTTACTGTCGCTTCGAGTCTGTAATTTTGAATTCAAACCTTGGTACACCGCTGTGTCTAGGCGTTGATATGGCTACAATGTGTCCCTTAGTGCAAATTGCCTCCACAGTGGTCACGAATAACAACTTGCTCGACTTGCAAAAACTTCATCGTGACTGCGCTGTTGTAATGAACTGCGCCATGAACTTCCAGCCTTAAATTAGTCAATTTGATTAACCACACCCGTGAACAGGATTTGTCCTCCGTTTCCGTAGAGGATGAAAGCAAACGGCTTGTCGCACACCATGCTAAAAGGCTTTGTAGGTTCCGGCATTGCGGACCCGGCCGCCGTCATTGCCGTAACAGCAGCAGCGGTCGTTCCTTTTTCGTCGACCTCAATCACGGCTTTTTGTACCGCGCCGGAAAGCCAGACAGGGATATCACTCTCAAGCAACCCACCTGTCAAGGGTGCGCTTTCTGCGTCAAACAAAGGCACGCCCAGCGCCGCCAGCGCGTCAACCAAGTTCATGCTGCCACTGTCAATGGAGAAGCGCGGTAACAGTAGTTTGCCCGTAGCTTGTACCGCGTCGCTTTGTATCTTCTCGAAATAGGCTGGGGTCATTGAGGATAATATGGTATTGGCATCCATCTTCTTGGGAAGCAGGATATATAGCCCGCCGCCTGTTTTAAATTCCAATGGCATGGCCTGGAGTTTATCATCCTCAAAGTATATTTGCTCGTCTCCCTTGCGCAGCATGAAAAACGCTTTTGTGTTACCTTCCGAGCCATGGAAGGTGTCTTTTTTGGTATCTTGCGGATCAAACTCCCATTGCCAGCGGTCAGAAAAATAGATCGCGTTCGCTATGGCGGCAACGGTCTGAGGATCGAATTCCTGCACGATTTCCTTGATCAAGCCCTCCGTGTTTTTGCTTGCCCAATCATTGACTGCGGTTACAGCATCGGGGGAAGCAAAGTCAACAGGAAGAACGCTGCCTTTAAAACTTTCTGCGAAAACGCTCTCGAAGGCTCGCTTCAGGGACAAGTTCTCTCCCACAAAAACGGCATTGGCGATTTGCAGGGGGTTATAGTAATTAGCGTCCTGAACCGCCTTCTGCCACTCGTTGGTCAATGCAAAAATCATCTGCGCCGCAGCTTCGTTCAACTCTTTCTCGCTAAAACCCGCCGCACCCAGCGCGTTGAGCAGCGCGGGCTTGTTAGCCGCATCAGTGGCGTTCACCAGTGCGGCCAGAGGCAACCAGACAGAGAAAGGCGAACTAATAAAATTTTTCTTTCCACTGGTGTTCAGCAATGCTTTGGTCAGACGGAAAGCGAAGTCATTAGCGGCCGCCGCTGGAGCGTCTGCTTCTTGCACGGGTTCCAGTCCTCCATTCTTAGAGGTTTGTTCCGTGCCGTCTGTTGTCGGCTTTTGACCTTTCCCGATGGAACAGCCAAATAACGGCAAAACAACACACAGTACGATAGCCAGCGCCAAAAATACTTTCAGATTTCTCATAGACGATCCTCCTGTAAAACAGTATATCACACATTGTGATCAAACGCAAGACCTTTGTTGGGCGGCGCTGATCACTCAGCGCCGCCCGATTCGCAGGGTTTACGGGTTCAACAAGCCAGAGCCTCGCTTAAGCATCAGAACCACATCCAGATAAAGCCGAAGCACAAGAAGAATAACAAGTAATGCCACCATTCACCGTACCACTTGGGATTGGTTCCAAAGATTCCTTTGGGCTGCGCTGTCCAGTGGGCATACAGCGTCGTATTGCCCGTCAGATTAACGGTATCAGTAGGATTAACCTTCGTACCGCCACTGGCCGATGTGTACCAACCATCGAAGATATATTTATCGCGGCTCGGTGTGGGCAAAGCAGCGTACGATCCCCCATTGGTTACCATGATACTAGCTGGGGAAACGCTGCCGCCGTTGGCATTGAGGGTGACTGTGTACATGGTTGCTGGAGTTTCCTCTCTGAGGTTACTATATGCCGTGTTTAGCGCGGAAAGCGCGGTATCCAGTTGCGGCTGAGAGGACTCTATGTTCGCGAGTACACTCCAAGCGTTGTCCCTAGCGCTTTGGAATGTAGCCCATGTTGCTGTGGAATAGCTACCTTGCGCTAGTTTCTCCAACTCGACCAGTCGATTTGCCAAAGCGTCTGGGTTAGAAACATTTTCATCCGCAGACAAGTTTTCCGGCGCGTAGACTTCTTCTTTTGTGTCGCCACACCGGGAGCACACATAGTGCCCAATAACATCTCCTTCTTCAGGAGAGTTTAGCAAATCCTCTGGCATATACACATAGTCATGCCCTAACGCTTCTTGCTCGTCAGTAAATGTGTCGCCGCACTCACAGGTATACGTCAGACGGCCAGGCGTTTCACATGTGGCCGCGGTTCCTGTAATCACATAATCGTGGATATGCGGTTGCTCAATCGGCGTGATATCAATTTGCACGGTTGGATCTTCATTATCGCCGTCAGCGCCAAACAGTTGCAATCCACCAGAAATGATATCCTCTCCAGACACGCCGAAAGCCGGCCCAGCAATCAACAGATTGGTCGTATTGGCTGTGAACTCCACTTCGTCGATGTCAACGGTATTGCTGAAGATCGCCAACCGTGTGGGCGTCGAAAAATCGCCGTTCAGCTTCACAGGCAGATTATCCACCACGTCTCCCGCCTTCTTGAACAGCAGAGAAGCAACATTAGTGGTCGTTCCCTTAATGCTAGTCATATCCATCAAGTTATTGTTAACACCTAGGTGCAACTTATAGTCCATTGCGCCGCTGCCATATATAAACACACCTTGATCTTTGTCAATCATTACCCAATTGCCTTTTTGGGAATCTGCTGATGCAAAAAGACCGGCCTGGGTTATGCTGACGTCAATCCCGTCTGTGGTAGTGCGAACCGAATATGCGTCGCTAACTGGAACAGTAAGAATAATATTATATGATTGCGGATCGGGATCAGGATCGGGGTCAGGATCGGGGTCAGGATCGGGGTCCGGGAAGGGATCATCAAGCTCCAAGGGTGACTCGTCATCGACTTCGTCGTTGACAATGAAAATCTGCTCTATCACTTCCATGGTACCGCTGATATCACCGCTGGCAGCGGTATAGACCAGTGTATCGCCCTCTTTGTTTGTGATGGTAATAGAGTTCTTAGACGAGAACATGATGCTTGCGTAATCGAAGGATTCCAAGGGCTCGGCTTGTAGTGCCAAGCTCTTCGGCACAATATTGTTTCCTGGACCATCGATATCAACCCAGTTCGGTTTCCCGAAGTTGGATTGTCTGAGATACAGAAAGTGTGTGATGGTGCCATATTGGCTTGTTCCATCGGACTTGTAGACTTCCATTGACGAATAATCGCTTGGTATATCCACGTATGTCCGTCTGGACGGGAAATTGTTGTCATATGCAATCAATCGAATGATTCCGCCAGGCCCCGCAACGCAGTCTGTTACAAGGATAGTGTGTCCATCGGAGCCAAAGAAAAAGTCAAGCTGTACTAAACCAGCTTTAACAGCAGCTACAAGGTCCTTACGATGCTGCACCGTATTAATGTTTGCAGAGAAACCGTTGCCAGAGAGATCATAACACTTCGTGACGAATTGCGAAATGGCGTAGTAGTCAATGGCACTGCGAACCTTGGCATTTGACAGCTGCGCACCGCTCAACGTCGTAGCATTAGAGCGATTGTTCATGTTGATATGACCTGTTTTGTTCAGCATGGCGGTTACGCCGAATCCATAGCAATGGCCACTTAGGCTGCCTTCACGATATCCTTGCAACTGGTTAATCAGGTAGTCGGCGGTTGCCTTATTGTACTTACCCCTTACCAAATTGCAAAGCCGGGTAAAATCAGCATCGAGGATTTGATTCTTGCCCGAGTAATTCGAAAAGCTGTAGCTTTCGGTTTTTGACAAGCGCGCTGTGCCTTGAATGACTGTCTTGACTCCGTTCAATACCGCATTGTTATTGCCAACAGTGAGCTTCGTTAATGTGCCGCCGTTGCAGTTAAGCGTACCGCCGTTCAGGGTGAGGTTGCTAATCGTACCGCTATTCATGTTGAAGGTGCCGCCGCTCTGCGCGACCGTCCCGGAAAGGGTGTTTTTCTTCATGTTGAAAGTGCCGCCGGTCTTGTTGAGGTTGCTGATTGTTCCGCCGACAAAATTGACTGTGCCACTGGAAAAGTTGAGTTTGCCAACGGTGCCACCACTCTGCTCGAACGTCCCGCCGAGAACGGAGCATGCGTCACCGGAACCAACTAGTGTCCCGCCGGATAGAGTCATACTGCCCGCAACGCGAACCGACCGGGAGTGCCCGTTGCCGGTAACCGTTCCGCCTTTCATGGCAACAGAAGCGCCGCTGTCGATTGTTAATGTGGTTCCTGTGCACGTTACACTTGGTGTGCCTTTGTAAAGCGTTCCGCCGTCAATATACGCTTTGCCCTTTGAAACAGCGACTGCATAGTTGTTGACGTTAGTGCTGCGGACTGTACCACTCTTGAGGATAAAGGTGCCAGAGCTGTTGTTCACCCAGACGCCGCCCGCACCCTCGATGTAGCCGCTCCCCGTGGTGTTTTTCAGGAGTAATCGCTTGTTGCCTGTTATGGTGAATACATAGCCTGATGGATATCTGAGCGAGTACCCATTCAAGTCCACCACAACGGACCCCTGTGTGATCGTCAGGGGCTTGGTCAGCGTGATGTTGCCGCCGAGCTTGATGCCTCCGTTGTTGAAGACAGTATCGCCGTAGCCCTTGTCAAGGTACGACTGCAAGGTTGCCTGGTTCGTAGGGTTCGTCGGGGCCGAAACCCCTGCCGAGGCGGGAATCGTGGTGGCAGCAAATATGCCGCACACCATTGTGATTGCCAGGAGTACGCTAAGGAATTTGTTCGCCCTTTTCATAGTCTTTCCTCCCGTTATTATGATTGTGATCGTTATATTTTACTGTTACAGGTAGAGCCACCCGAACAGCAGAACAACAAGAATCCATTGCCACCATTGCCAGGTCACGTTGACTTCCACGCTGTCAATTGGTTGCTTTGTGACAGCATCGATTGCGGTGATCGTCACTTTGCCGATTTTGGCAAAGCCGAACGTCACTCTGCCGTTATTGTCGATGGCGAGAATTTTTGGGTTGCTCGAAACCCAGTCGATGCCCGCAGTATCTTTTGCAGCGAAGCCGGGATCGTTTTTGCGGTACAGCGTAAAATTGCTGCCAAGGTTAATGGATGGCGCAACGTGCGCGGCTTTGATGATGGGGGTGCCATCCGCAGCCCAACTGATCTCATAATACGGAGCCGTAGTGCTCGCTAGGGCCTTTGTGTTAACGTCAACAATATTGCTACAAAGAGTTAAGCTCCCCGCTCGGCTATAATCCGCAGTTGCAATTACTTTTTCCCCCGCAAACTGTAGTGAAGCAGCGTTGTCCGCAGTCGCGTTCATTTGCAACAATTCACATTTTCCATTGTTGACACCGAGTCCGAGTACGCAATCATAAAGACCATCGCCTTCCACAGAGACACCCTTGTTGGCTCCAATAGTGGCTTGTTCCGCGCCACTCGCCGCAGCACTAGCATATAAACCACCACCAATAACCGCAACGTCTAATCCCGGTTGCATCGCATCGAACCGGAACTGGTTGCTGTCGGCCACATTGTAGACGAATGTAACCGGCGCAGACGCGCCCGTTGATGTGGTATTCACGATAAAGCTGGAATTCAGAACCTGCATAGTTCCAGATACGCGCCCAGTTGAGGCGCTGTAGATCAGTTTCTGCCCGCTTGCATTGGTGATCGTCAGATCGTCACCAGTCGCCTGGAAACGGATTTCCGTTGTATTCGCCCCATTTGCATTCGAACCTTTCGCCAAAACAAAATTATTGGCGGGGCCGTCAATGTCAATGGCGTCAAATTTTGACATATCGGAGGTTGCCTCAAAGCCCGACACATTTTCCACGCCACTGGCAGCATGCACAGTGCAGGACGCATAATCGGCGCTGACAGTGATCAGGGTATCGTTCAGCGGATCACGATTGTCATAGGCCAATAAGCTGTGCACACCGTTAACGCTCCCTTTGTACCCTAGAATAACAATTGCATGGCCGTACTCTTTCCCATCCTTGGGGAAGAAGTAACAGAAGAAGATATTTTTGCCCGCTTTCGCATCGCTCACAACTTTTTGCATGTTGTCAGCAAAGTCATTTGTCCCCTTGTCGTGTTTCGCTGTGCGTAGGTATGGGATGTTTTGTGAAATGGCGTAATAGTTAATGGCACTTTCCACGGCAGGGTTATTCTTAGGCAACCCGATGGCGGACATCGAAGCGGCTCCAGGCGCAAAATTCTCATTCATGCCAATCTGGTTTGTTTTATCAAGCATTGTGGTTGCGGCCATTCCGTAGCAAGAACCCTGCCATTTCGTAATTCGATTAGCCTGTAAGTTATCGATAACCTGCCAAGAGCCGAAATCTCCATACAGCGCCACGACGTAATCAGAGAGTTTATTGAAATCCGATGGAAGAACAGCGTATTTTTCGCCGAAATTAGTTTGATGGTTAGTGAATGAGTATATCTCACTGGCGACCAGTCCTCGCCTCGACCATACGGCATACAGGGGCGTGTCTGCATCTTTCGTGAATGCGTCATCGGGCAGATAGGCCGCTTGCGTGGCACCTGCGGTTTCAGCCCATCCGTTAAAGATGTAGCCTGCCCGTGTCGGTTCAGTTTTGCTGAGTTGCAGTGCGATGCCGTGTGTTTTTGTCTGCGGCCCGGGAGCGTTCATGCCATCATTGGCGTTATAGCTGATCTGATAGGTTTTTGCTGCCCATAGGGCAGTCACCGCAATGTCGTTGTAGGGCATCGTGAACACATTGCTCGTAATTGATACCGCAGGGGTAGCTTCCCAGTTGTCAAACTGTTTTCCCAAGGGTGGGGTGGTTGGCGGCACCAAAGTCACGCTCTGATCCCAACGCAGATTCGTTTGAGTGTCAGTGCCTCCTGTACCGCCATTTTTGTTAATAGTCAAACGAAACGTTCTGCGCGCATAATACAGCTTAAAGACCGTGCTACCGTCCGCAGAAATCTTCAGCTTCAGGCCAGTAGAACCAGCAACACCGCTATCGAACACATAACGCTCAATATTGGGAGCGGAGATATTCTTGTCGGCATCAGTTATCCCGTCATTTTGGGACTCGCTTTTACTGGGCGATGTTGGATAGGTGCCGTTCGCATTTTGGAGATAGGTCTCAATTCTGTAGGCGATATCAGTCCGAGGCGTCCAATTAGCTGTCGCAAAAGTATTTGCTGTTCCAATTGTAACGACATTGCCATTCACGCTTGCGCCAGTGCCACTGACCGTCCAGCCAGAAAATCGATAGCCCAGCAACGTCGATTCAGGACTCAAGGTTACTTTTGAGCCCCAGCGCAAGTTCGTATACTCGACGGGGTCAGCGCTACTTGCATTGGCGTTCACAGTAAGCGTAAAGGTGTTACGCTTATAGTACAGCTTGTACAGCGTATCGCCGTTGGCAGAGATTGTTTGCGCCAATACGTTGCTTGGATTGCCAGCGTCAAACCACATGAAATCGCTGCTTTGGGGGGTGGGAGTAATGGTCAGATACGCATCGGTGACTCCATCAGTTTTCGTCACTGTGCGATCCAATCTGAAAACGCCATTCTCGTCTTCATAATAATAAGCAATTCTGTAGGTATTTGCAGTTCCTGCCCATTGGGCCTTTACGCTGCTATTTGTTTTGCCGAGTCTTATTTTACTGCCGCCGGAAACAGCATCGCCGGAAACAATATCCCAATCGGCAAATTCGTACCCTTGCTTTGATGGGGCAACAAGGGATATGGAGCTACCCCAACGCGCTGTAGTGGTCCATGGCGCTTCTCCATTATCCGGATTAACATGCAGATCAACGATGATCCGTTTGTAGTATAAGGCAAACACCGTTGTCCCGTCAGCGGCAATAGGCAGTTCAACTATGTTCAATGGGTTTGCACTGTCGAAAATATAGTAGTCTTCAGCAGGCGCAATTATCCGCTTGGTTTCATCCGTAACGCAATCGTCATAAAGCCTGGTTTCGCTCAGAATGAAATCACCATTGGCATCTTCATAATAAAACTCAATGGTATAAACATTTTTCGTTGTCGCCCACAGCGCTTTTACCATCAGATCGGATTTTCCCAGCGTGACGGCATTGCCGCTGATGTTTTCGCCGTTGCCAGATACCTTTGTCCAGCCTGCGAAAGCGTAGCCCTGTTTGGAGGGTTCATCCAACTCATTCTCAGCGCCCCACACAAGTTCCCTAACGATAACGGGAGATCCATTATCCATATCTACCGTAAGGCTATAATGGTTGCGCTCATAGTAAAGCCGGTAGATCGTACTGCCATTAGGAGCGATAGCCGAAGACAGTTCAGTGCCGCTAACATCTGTGGCACCATAGGTATAGCCTTCAAAGTTTGTCGGAGAAATGGTTTTGATCTGGTCGGCAGCACCGTTCCTGAAAGTTTCTATTGGAGCGGCGATACTATTGTAGGAGCCGTCCGCGTTTTGCAGATAGTGTTCAACCTTGTACTCGATATCGTTTCGTGGAGACCACCGTGCATATAACAGCACAACATCGCCATCGATATTCGAGATATTCTTAACGTTGGCTTTGTCCGCATAGACGACGCTGCCAGCAGGCGCGGTTGCCCAACCCAAGAAGTCATAACCAACTCTTTGGAAGGCACATGCGGACAGAGGTTTCTGTTCATCATATTTGAAACCCTGATTCAACATAGTGTCCTCTCCCTCGTTGGGATCAAAAGAGACGCTATAAGATATCGGCTCCCAGACAGCGTATAGTATTACGGTAGCATTGCTGACAGGAGTGAGATTTCTGACGTTCTCACGGTCTCGGTACGCAACGGGGCCGTTGCTGCTTACAGCCCATCCTAGGAAGATGTAGCCTGGCCGTGAATAAAGGTTGCTGTTGAGCGCCTTTTCCTCATCGTATTTATGCGCGGAATTTGCCATGCTGTCAACAGCATCAGAAGCGTTCTTTTCGTATTTGACGCTGTAATTGTTTTTATCCCATTGCGCGTATAAAGTTGTATTCCTGCTGATTGTAATTTTATCATAATCAGTATTTCCAACCTTTTTGCCATGCCTATATATATTGATTTGATTTGGCTCACTTTTCTGGAGTGCCCAACCGGTAAACGTGTAGCCACTGCGGGCAGGTTCAATACTTGAAACAGTATAGACTGGATTGCTTTGCGGTATGGTGGTTCCGCTCGGTCCTCCTGTGCCGCCGTCGAGATTGAATGTGATACTCCAGACGGGTGAGGCCGACCATACTGCATAGAGGGGTACTGTTCCAGATGTAGCAAGATTCGTAACTTCAGCCCAGTCAGAATAAGCTGCCGCGCTCGCGGTTGACGTTTTTGCCCAGCCCATGAAATAGTAGCCATAGCGTTCAAATATGTTTTCCGAAAGGAATGCACTTTGATCGTAAGTGAAAACAGAATTTTCCATTGATCCTGTGCCGCCGTTGGCATTGTATGTTACGGTAAATGTGTTGGCTTTCCAAATGGCATATAGGTTGTATGTCCCATTGTTTGTAGTCGTTAAATTGATTACGCTGGCGCTATTAGCATAAACAACTGAGCCAGAAGCAGATGTGGCCCAACCTTGGAAAGTGTAGCCCGGAAGCGAATAAGCGTTTGCGCTCAGATTTTTTGCGGTATCAAAGACATGAGAGCTGTCTGCCATGGTACCGCTTATGACGCTGTTTGTCGCAGCAGGCTTATTCGAGTTATATTTTACACTATAGGTATTTGCGTTCCATTTTGCGTAGAGTGTGTAAGTCGCGCCTTGCGTTGATGTAAGGTTTTTCACGCTGGCGCTATTAGAGTACACTACCGCGCCAGAGGCAGACGTAGCCCAGCCCTGAAAGTTGTAGCCAGGAAGTGTGAATGAGTTTGCCGTCAAATTTTTTTCCGTGTCGTAGGTATGCGTAGAATTTGCCATTGTGCCGCTGATCGCAGTGCTAGCAGTAGAAGGTTTATTCGAGTTGTATGATACGGAATAAGTGTTGGCTGCCCATTGTGCGTATAATGTTATGCTTGAAGTGGGGGTGTAGCTCGATCCTCCACCGCCTACCCTTGTGCCGCCGCTGGAAGCCGTATACCAGCCATTAAAGGTGGCGTAGCCTGTGCGCGTCGGTGTTGGCAAGGTAGTAGCGGAACCAGCATTCACGGTTGCGGAGTTAGTCGGTACGGAACCGCCATTGGCATTGAAAGTAACCGTGAGAGTCGCTGGACCTATGCTGTCCAGCGTCCAAGAGTTGCTTTTTGTTTGGGAAGCATAGTAGTATATGCTCGTGGTTATTTCCACGCTAACCGAAGCGTTTCCAGCGGTGTCGTGACTCACATAAAACTCCGGGATGGTGCCTGTGAAATTTTTGTTTGACTGACCGTTTCCGCTGGTCTCAAGCGCCCTCGAATACCGCTGTGTCCCGGCAACCTTAACCGTGGTCGGCCCCGTCATATACCACGTAGAATTCCCCCCCAGGGACTTAACCGTGCCTGTGATTTTCGACCTGCGATTCGTTGGATCTTTTGTCTGTGTCAAAGTAACTTGAAGGTAACGGCCATCGTAGGTATGCGAATTCAGCGTGTGTGTTGATGCCGCAAGGCTGGGTACGCTTAACAGTGGGATAGCCCCGCATGCCATTAGCATGGCGAGCAGGATGGACAGGATGCGTTTTGTTACGGATGTTTTCAAGATAATTCCCCCCTCAAGAATTTTTCGATTGACATGTTAGCGGGTAAAAAGATTATCATGGTAAGAGAGGCAAATAGGGAGGAACAACTGTGCTTCAAAAACGGTACCGCCCCCTTTTTCGCAAATGTTCTTTCATTTGCGAAAAGTGGCTTGCAAACCCGCTAACCATCGCGCTTTTCGCCATCGGTTGACCAGAAATTTGACCATATTCAGTCCGTGGAATAAACCGCCGAGAGCGCGTTCATGCAGCCGCGCTTATGTTCCGTGCTGGAGTGGGCGTACTTGTTCAGCGTGACGGTCGCCGAGCCGTGCCCAAGGATTTCCGAGAGCGATTTCACATCGAAGCCGTTCTCAAGCGCCCGCGTCGCGAAAGTGTGGCGGGTGGTGTGCCAGCAGACGTCCTTGACCTCGGCGGCTTCGAGAATGCGCTTGAAACGATACTGGAGAGTTCGCGGCTCTATGGGCCTGTTTTTGTAGTTGAGAACATATTCCGTTTTGGAGGTTCGCTTGAAGTCGCGGAGGATTTCAAGCAGAAAATTGGGCAGC
>Ga0268262_10005244_pt1 | contig 12925 bp, 6 predicted proteins | sample TergutNc150P3_FD_190354 | JGI IMG/M metagenome (GOLD analysis project Ga0268262, IMG submission 190354) | Nasutitermes corniger P3 segment gut microbial community from laboratory colony in Florida, USA - Nc150 P3 (SPAdes) (version 2) | ecosystem: Host-associated > Arthropoda: Insects > Digestive... | reverse complement strand
ATCAAACGAACACGGACAGCTAGGCGACGGCACAAATATAAGCCGGACGGCCCCTGTCCAAGTGGGCTCGGATAAGGACTGGAAGTCTGTTTCGACAGACTGTAGGCACAACATGGCCATCAAGGCCGACGGCAGCCTTTGGGCATGGGGGGCCAACGATTGCGGACAGCTAGGCGATGGCACGGACACAGACCGCAACGCGCCAGTTCGCGTGGGCGAAGCCAAAGACTGGGCAGTGGTGGCAGTGGGCGCCTCCCACACACTCGCCATCAAAAACGACGGCAGCCTGTGGGCCTGGGGTAGCAACCATGACAGCGAAATAGGCACGGGCGACAGCGGCCCAAACCGATACGCCGCCCCTGTTCGCGTGGATTCGGCCAAGGGCTGGAAGGCTGTTTCGGCGGGCGATGGCTACAGCGCGGCAATCAGTGCCGATGGCAGCCTTTGGGCCTGGGGGTTCAGCGTTTTCGCACTTCTGTGCAGCGCGCTTCTTGGGGGGGCGCTGGAAAATAGAAAAACCCCTGGCAGGGTGGGCGCAGACAAATCATGGGCGGCAGTGGCCTCGGGCGGCTTCGACAACACCCTTGCCCTAAAGGCCGATGGCAGCCTATGGGCTTGGCGGTATGACGGTGCTGGTGGTAGAATAACCCCTATCAGGGTGGGTACGGGATTCCGCACCCCCCCCAACCGGCCGCCAGCCAGCCCCTCAAACCCCAAAAGGCGGGGCAATGGCCCTAGCGGACGAAACAAAAGGGAGAAGGCCAAATGATCAGGCATCACAAACTTTTTTCTCGGAACAACCCCAAAGGTTCCGTGCCATGCGCCCCGAAAGTGTCCAGCGCATTTTCAGTTGTCAAGCCGTCCTTGGCACTTCCCAGCCGCCCCACATCAGCGGGCCGCCCAACCACAACCCTGCATTTCAACTATGGGGAGCGGCGCCCCTGTGATGCCGTAACACATTACTCCGCGATGGCGGGATAAGGGAGAATAAAATGGCATTAGGACAAACAAAAGACAACAGGGCTTCGCGTAAACTAAACCCAGATGATATTATTAAAGAAATGAAAAACAAGATCAGAAAAGAGGCGGATAGTATAGTTGGTGGAAGATTCGAGCGTAAGCCAATTGTTACGTTGAAATTATATGCTCATGATGAAAAGGAAGCAAGGAATAAGATTGCTAGTTTTTGGACAGGCGGAAATGGTAAGAAGGTTATATTAGACGAATTGAATAGAGGCGTTGACGATAGATATGTCGGCAAAATTGAAAAATACAATTTGATTGTAATCATCAATTCTGATGTAAAAGACCTATATGAAATAACCTCGTCCATGGAACAAGCAGTTGCCAACAATTTAGATGAAGGAAATAATAAGGAAATTGCACCTTATTTTAATGATTCCTATCCACCCCAATCACAACCAACAGGTGGGAAAAAACCGACTCCGCCTCCCGGGGTCGAACAGCCACCAACAGACACCGGTGGGGCCGGACCAACTATGTTCAAACCACCTAAGGAAATAATAGATCCTCCACCACCGCCACAAATTGGCGAAGAAACCATATTTCCTCCAAAACCACCAGCGGAATTGGAAGTCGTTCAGAGCAACCCATACTTTATAGGTAGAGGCTATGACACAAATACACCAATGTTGCCAAAAGTTCAAAAGTCCAGTATGGTTATTTCAGATAAAAATTTCCGCATTGGGAGAGGTCCCAAAGCATTTAATAAGATAACGAACAGGGGCTTACCTACCGATCATCCAAGCCTAAAGCCTAACAATTTTGTGTTTATGGATGAGCAAAATGGAATGAATGAATATGTTACTCGCTGCCATGCACTAATAACAAATAACGATGGCAGATACTACCTGCGGGACACATCAACGCCAGATAAAGATGGAAGTTTCGCTGGAACCTTTATTGAAAGACTTGGCAATACAATTAAACTTCAGACTACTCAAGATGGCACTCACACCGCAGAGGAGGAGCTTTTACATGACGATATAATCCGTCTTGGGGAAAGTGCCAAAATTAGGTTTCGCCTATTGAACAACAACACCTAATTTTAATTTTATGCAATTGGAGGCAAGTAAATGATTTTGGTGATTTGGGGGCGCATAAAAGAAGTAATCTGGGTACCCACAAGACAGGCTATTTTGGTGCGCTCATATGAGCTGATTTGCTTGACTGCAGTGTTTTTGCTCGCATTTATTTGGAGCTACAACAATTTTAACAAAGTTGCGTCCAAGACATCCAACAAACACCATTGGCAATTTGTCGAAGGCTCCAATGCACTGGCAATAACCACAGCCACGGAGGAGAAGCTTAGGGATGCCCTGCGTGACAAGCCAAGCAAACTTAGCAAGCCAAGTGAAATGGCGGTTATTGTGGCCAAAAGCAGATCGGCATACTTTGGCGATGCCACCAAGAACATTGCCACCCTCATAGCCAAAGCATCGAATGATTACGCTTGGAAGCGTTACCAAAATAAGGGGAAAGACGCAAAAACTGGGGAAATTGAAAAAACACGTATCGGAGAGGAAAATTTAGCAAAACTCAGCAATGGGCTAACAGAATACTTCCAAAGCATGGACGCCTTGGGCACGGCTAGGCGGGAATGTGCTTCCAGCGGCGACCGCAAATCATTGAACGAGCTGAAAAAGTTTCAGACAGAAATTTTGAAAGAATCCAAGAAAAAAATCAATGAACTGGCAAAAGATGCCCTCCCCAAAGAGGGCGACAGAAAAGATTTGTCCGAGGGTTTGGAAAACCTTGACAACGCCTTAAAGCTGGACGAACTGCACGGCGTGTGGCTATGGCGCGACAGCGATGAAGGATTCGATAAATGGCTCAAAGGAATACGAGAAAGAGCCGCCCAACCAATAACTTGGAAGACCATAAATAAGAACCTAGATTTGAAAGGCATCAAGAATGCTCTGAAGACCATCAAGAATGGACCCAGCTACAACATCCTCGATGTTCTGCTGGATGAAGGGGAAGACTTCGGCACTAATTTTTTGCATAGACATAATCTGTATAAACAGACGTTCATTACATTCACTGGCACCCCAAACGCCCGCATAAATCTAAAGACACCTGAACAGGCGGCACACTATGCGCTGACCATGCTTGTTCTGATGATGGGTTCATTTTTTGTGGCGAGTTTTGCCATCGGCAGATTTGCCGACAAAGCTAACCAGTACTTGCTGCCCATCGTCGCAGCCCTTTCCTGCATTGGCGCAAACGCACTGTACTTGTTCAAGGATCCCCTAAACGAAACGCCTTACATGGTAGAATTCTGCTGGGGCGCATTCTTTTTTGGCGCAATTGCTTTGGCCGCCATTGTTTGGTGTTTGAACTGGCATTGCCGCACTCTCGATGCACGCAGCAAGGGTGTTGTTTCCACCTGGATCACCAAAGGTGTTTCCCGCTTGTCCTATTGGGTCACTGGACAATCGGACGGCGATAGATTCTTTGTAGCCACAGACGATGGGCCTAGGCGCCATGCCACCAATTGGAGAGAAAAGATCTGGGAATTTTACGTAGCTGGCGGCCCTAAAGGCCGCTTGATGAAAGTTTGTTACGTGGCTGCCCTAGTGCTAATTGTATGTTCGGCAAAATGGATCATTGGGGACGGTAGTGGCAAGATCACATGGCCGTGGTCTATTCAGGTAAGCATTCCGGTGTGCCTCTTGGTCACACTGTCCTGGGCCATGTATTGGGCCGAGTATGACATTAAGGGTGAGCACAGCGTCAAGCCGATGTTGGGCCTCGCTCTTTCTGCTTTGCTCGTGGGAGTTCTCTTCTATTTAATAAAAGATTTGGGGCCAGTTCTTGTACTTTTCTTCGTGTTTCTGACATTGTTTTACATCGCCACCAAAAGGTGGCTGCCTAGTTTAATTGCGCTTGTGGCCTCACTCCTGCTTATCTATTTGTTTCCGGCTAACTGGATTCCCTTCGAGCACGTGTCCCAGCGCATCAACATGTTATGGCACCCATTCGACGCGCCAAATGACCAAATAGCCAGATCCATTTGGGGCTTCGCCACGGGGGGTGTCAGCGGCAGCGGGGCGGACATAGCGTCACCCACCGACATAACTGCCGGCCATACAGACTTGATTTTGGCCGTCGTAGGGGAGGCATTTGGCTGCCTCTTCGTGCTTCTAGTCATATTTCTTTTTGCTGGGCTTGTGTACGCGCTTTTGAAATCTGCGTCCAAGATTGATGGCTTCCATAAATACCTGCTGGTTGGTGCCGCCGCCTATTTTGGGGGCCAAACCTTGGTCATCGTATCTGGTTCGTTGGGGTTATTCCCGCTGACAGGCGTTCCAATATTCTTTGTTTCCTATGGCAATACGGCGACACTCATTGGGTTCTGCCTCTTGGCGTTTTGCCTATTTGCGACCCATGTGCGCGGGGAGGAATCCACTGACGACGACCGCAGCAAGGTGGCGGTCTGGTGGGCAAGGGTTCCCTATATCCTCGCGCTGGGCGTTGTTGTATGCGGCGTACTTTACAAAATGGTTTTTAGACGGGACTTCTATGCCGCAGAAACAGCTATCGTTTATTACGAAGAAACTGGCAAGAGGGAGTTCCAAAACAACCCTCGCTTGTACCCCACTTTTTTGTCACTGAAAAAAGCAACCATTGTGGACGCAAACGGCCTGCCGCTGGCCTTCAGCGAACCCAAAGATGCCTTTGGCGACCCAAATGGCACTGATGTGAAACGTAGGGATCAATACGCCGCGCTGGGGCGCACCATATTCGACACAAATGCGGAAGAGTTTCCAAAAATGTTCCCGATGATGTACACACCGAAAAGGGATGGCTGGCGCCTGCCAACCTATTCTCCGCTTGGCCAAGCCTTTTATGACCAGCTTCTGAGCCAATTCGATTTCCGGCCTTCGGACGATTGGAGCAAGACCAAAGAGGCTCTTTTCGAAGACTTCTTTGGATTCACGATTCGGCGCAGCCTTGAAGCAGTTGGTCAGGGGAAGTGGAGGAATCCAAAAGAAAAATATCCAAATAGTATCAACTTCTACAAAAACAATTATGCAGACCTAGTGCCGAAGCTCAGAGAAAGAGCCAACTACCCAAAAGGCAAATACGCAACATTGCGCAACGCGAACAGGATTGTCACAATCACCCTTGACACGAGAGTGCAGATGTTTGCCCAAGAGGCCCTCGAGGAGGCGATGGATGATGTCAAGAATTTTGAAGGCAAATTCAAAGTCAAGGACAATAGGCGGCGCACATCTGGCGCGGCCTGCGTGATAGACGCCAAAAATGGCCACATCCTCGCCAGCGTAAGCCTGCCGCGCAAAAGCGTTGATGCCGAAGCACTGGCCGAGCGCTCGAACATGGCCAAGCTGGTAAGGCACGGTTGCCTAGTGCGAACTGCTATTGAGGAAATAAAGGCAACCAGCCCAGAACAGGCGAACAAAGACAATGGCAAAAAGAGGGCCTTGACGAATGAAGAAATCTTCAAAACCATCAAAGGCACCAAGGCCATGCAGGCTGGCCTGCAAAAGGCCCTCATAGGCGAAAAAGATCTGCGTGAAATCATTGCGGAAGCTTCCAAATTGATAGGGGGAAAGGAAGGAAAAGATCTTGCCAAGGGGCCCCACCAAGGCAAAACCTTGTTGGATTTTGGGGATGATGGCTTTTTCGGGCCAAAGAACTTCGCCGAAGCTCTCTGCAACACCAAGGAGTCTTGGGGCGGCGCCCAAAAGACTGGGCAGGAAAAGTTGCTGCGCGATGCAGTGGCGGCATCAATAAAAGCTTGGCTCAAGATGGACAAACTGGCCGTTCACGGCTTTGTGCTTTGGGCTGCCACAAGGGAAATAAAAGCAAGGGGCATAGAGACTAACAACAAAGAGAAGCTGGCATCAAAGCGCGACTTGATGCTCAACGCCATCAGGAATACAAAGGTGGTGCAGGCTGCTATGGAAAGCGCCATCATGACAGATGGCGATCTTCAAAATGCCTTTGAGTCAGCGGCCGCGAAACTGATTAAGGGCGGCAGGGAGGACAGCAGCAATGAAGCAATCTTCAAAGCAATACTAAGATCGGGAGATGAGATATCCTTGGGGCCAAAGAACTTCGCAGATGCCCTTTGCAACAAAACCGACAAAGGCGATAGGCTTTGGAAAAAGCAATGGGACGATGTTTCCCCAAAACAGAAAGACCAGCTGCGGGGCGCACTGGCAAAGTCAATTGTAGATAGGCTAGAAGCAGCCAAGGGCTGGAACTTTGCCGGCGATGGTGGGCAAGTCGGTGCGCTAGGGGGCCAAACATTTGGCAAATTTGTGTTTGGTGGTGACCCTAAGCTTGAAGACTTTGTGAGTGTCGAAGCATTGGAAGGGCTAAAAGAAACGATAAATATGGACGAGAAAAAAAATCGCGTTTCTAACGGCACATTCGCACCAGGTTCGATATTCAAACTGGTTACAGCCACTGCGGCACTGGAAAATGGCGAAGGCTCGTTTATGCCAGAAGCCTGCCTTGGCGAGAACAAGGTATGGGGCGTGCGTGTGAGCGACAACGAAAAAACGGGAAGCCACACGGGCATGACGCTGAAGCTGGAAGACGCAATCGTGGTCAGTTGCAACATCTATTTTGCAAAACTTTTTGAACACCTGAGCGGAGGCAAAATACTAGACCTAGATAAAGTGAAAAAAGGGAAAGACATGCTTTTGAAGGCTGCGATACAACTGCTGGGCCTGAGTGATTTAAGCGACAACAACGCGCTTGTCAAAAGCATTAATGAAATGAGCCCAGCCCGACTGGACGCCCAACTGAAAAAGGCAAAACACAGGATGTCGATGGCCCAAAAGGGTGAAAACGCTTTGACCGACAGCAACCAGTCCCAAGTGAATGCTGCAAAAACACTGAATGGCCGAATAAACCTAAGCGACAAAAACTCCCTCGTGGCAAGCATAAAAGCAATGAACCCGGACTATCTGGAGAAGGCAAAAACACTGCTGGACCTAAATGACAGCGCACTTGTCACAAGCATTAAAAAAATGGTCCCAGACAGCCTAGTGGCAGCATCGTACGGCCAAGAGCTGACTGTCAGGCCGCTGGACATGGCCAGCCTTGCCGCAACTATAGCCAACGAAGGGAAGAGGGTAAAACCGACACTGCTTTTTACCAATGCATCCGAGAGCGCGCAGGGCGGCGAAAGTGTCATATCCAAGGAAACCGCCAACAAATTAGCCCGTGCTATGGAGCGAGTGGCCAGCGACACCAAGAATGACAAACTTCACCGTACGGCAGAGGGACTCAAGTTGTGGGAGATACCCGGCATGACCATTGGGGCGAAGACGGGCACAGCAGAGGTAAAGGGGGAAATACCACACTCATGGTTCATCGGTTTTGCAAAAGTGCAGGCCAACCAAAAAAAGAAAGCGGACCGCAAAAAAAACAGCGCTCCAGATGCCTCCACCATAATCTCATTTGCATTTTTGGTGGAGAATGGCGGCTATGGAAGCAGGGCGGCTGGAAACGCAGCAAAACGATTCCTTGAGAAATACGAGAAATACCTAAATGATCAGATGAGCGCTAGTTTTCAAAGCGCACCCGCAAAAAAGAAAAAGGAGTAGTAGATGCCTTCTATTCCAGAAAGAAAACAATTTAATTCACAAGATCCGTTGATAATCCCGCGTGATAATTTTTTTGAGGGCGGGAAAGAAATAGTACCGGTTATACTGGAAAGACGAGAAAACCCTAAAGATCCGGAAAGCGACCTTGAATATAAATATACAAGAGTTAAGAAATTACATCCAAGCCCAGAAGACCCACAAAAATGGACAGGTTCTGATACACAAGTATGGCTATATAAAGATGAAACGGCACACTATGCTACGGGCTACCGCCAAACTGACTACGTACTCAAAATTATCAAAATACCTGTCATTCGTAGTAAAGACGAATGGCATATGAAACAATGGAATAATGAAACACAGTGTATACTAGACTTAAATGAAGAAGACTTAAATAAAGAAATCGTACCCAACATAATCAAGTGTGAAAGGACGTTCTTTTTTACATATGAAGGCTCTCAACATGAATACCACGCTATTGTCATGGAGCATTTTGCCGATGGCAATACCTTGAGGAAAGTGATTGATGAGGAAAGAAAAGGCAATAGGAACCTTGAAATAGAAGTTGTTAAAAAAATTATAATATCCATTTTGTCGGCGGTAAAGGGAATTCATAAAAGGGGGATGGCACACTGCGACCTAAAACCAAATAACATTCTTCTGGACTATTCGCACGAAGACAGAAGAAACTTTCTCGGTTACGATAGCCATCGCGTTTTACGTGTAATAGATTTTAATACCGCCTGTCTGCCAACGGACAAGCAACGTAATATAATTGAGGGGATTTCTAAGCCATATAGGCATCCAGAGCAGAAGTGCCACAAAAAGGCCGAACATTATTTTGATGTACACGCAATAGGTGTGATTCTGTTAGAACTACTCGGCTGTAACCCTTGTGAACATGGTGAGCCTGATTACATCTACTATTCAGAAGATGAGACCTCCTTTATGGCATATTTTTTCGATGATGATACTGAGACGACTGGTTATGAAAAACAACTTGATTTTGACCCTGATCAAGCGGCAAAAGAAATATTCTATGATATTTTAAAAAACGCTCTCGCATTCAATAAAACCATTAGAAACGATGCTCATTATGATAATGCTGGCGAAATGCTAGATCACCTAAATAAGGCGTTAGATAATTTCCAAAAATCACAGCAGAATCCCACGAAGTTTTCGCTTGATAAATATAAATTTAGCAAATGGTTTACATTTTTCCTACCAAAGAAAAAAGAAAACGGCGGTGATAAAAGAGAAGGTAATAAAAAAGGTGAAAAAAAAGGTGAAAAAGATCCGTCTGGAGGAGCAAAGCCTACGATAATGGCGGGCCCTATAAGGCAGATTGAGATCGAGCGAGACGAAGCCATAAAGAGAGCCGAGAAATTAACCGAAGAGGTTGCCTCTTTGCGCCAATCGCTCAAAAGCGAAGAGCAACGGCGCGAAGACGTTGAAAAGAGGCTACATGATACGTTGGATGAGCGTACTAGTTTGCGCCAATCGCTCAGCGGGGCTCATGAACAGCGGGATATTGCTGTGAATGAGCGCGAGCAGGTTATAAAGAAAGCCGAGCAATTGACCAAAGAGGTTGTCTCTCTGCACCAGTCGCTCAAAAGCGAAGTGCAACGGCGCGAAGTCGTGGAAAAGCAGCTACATGATACGTTGAATGAGCGCACTAGTTTGCGCCAATCACTTACCGAGGCTTATAAACAGCGGGATGATGCTGTGAATGAGCGCGGGCAGGTAATAAAGAAAGCCGAGCAATTGACCAAAGAGGTTACCTCTCTGCGCCAGTCGCTCACAGAGAGTGAGAAGCAGCGAAATAAAGTGATAAATGAGCGCAAAGAAAACCTAAAGGACTACAATAACCTTGTTGATAGATTCAACAATCTGTTGAATGAATACAAAAAGCTGCTGGGAACTTCAAGAAATAACAATGATAAGCTGATAATAAAATCTACCAAGGTGAAAAAACGAACCATATTCACTGAGGGTGGTTGCATTGTTACTATTGAAGTAATTTGTTATATTGTGGGTACTTTCTTTTTATTCATTTCTTTCCTATCACTTTACTATGAAGAATCTTTGCCGTATTTTTTAGTTATGCTATTCTCTTCCCTCATTCCTTTCGCGGGATTGTCTCTTGCTGCCAAAAAAAAATCTGGACTTGTTCGGATTTTACTCGTATTAAGCATTTTGGCTATTCCCTTGGCTTTTGATGATGTTCCCTTTTGGCTTTGCAGCAAATTGCCCGTTGCTAACAACCTTAACCCTAAATTCTATTATTTTAGGGGTATCAAACACCTTAAACAGGAGGAATACGATTCTGCGATCAGCGAGTTCCTGAAAATAAGCGATTATCAAAGGGATTATCACCAAAGAAAGACTGGTTCCACTAGTAAACACAATATTACGTACATGGCCGATGTATGTTACAATATGGGCATCGCCTACATATGCAAAGCTGATTTTAACAGTGCCTTTACACACTTCGATGAAGCAGTCAAATTGGCCGAAACCGGCAGTAACATTCCCAACGCAGCACTTTCAGATTTCCTCAACAACTTAGGCGTTGCCAGACTTTACATGGGTAATAAAAAAAGTGCCATCGCTGACTTCGAGAAAGCAATAAAGAAAGCAACGATAGACAATGACTCCCTCCCAGACACTGACCGGCTTGAGGTCATAAAAAAGAACCTCGCCTATGCTAATGGTAAAATCAGTGGCAGCAAATTTTCGCCAATTCTTGCGGGGATGCACGATGCGCCATAGGGGCTGCCTGTTCAAGGCAACACTGTTGATTCCACCTGCGATCATTCCGCTTGCCGCCGCACTGCTGTTCTGTCCGCCGCTGCACGCGCAGAGCGGGGTCGCGCTCAACACGCCCCGTTTAGCAAACTTCCAACCGCCGCCCATCCGCGTAACAGTCAGTGTATCAACGGACACGCCAGACCAACGGTTGGATACAGTCAGGCTCAGAGTGACCAGCGCATCAAAACAGACAGCGGATGGAACCGTGGCCAGAGAAGACAATTTCGACATCAGCCACGAAGGCGGCAAAGACGATTTGACGCTGTGGCTCCAACGAGGCAGTCACACCATCGAGGTGACGGATAAGCGCTTCCAGCGCTACAACACCAAGGTTGTTTTAGATGGGAGCTACACTCCACCCAAAGCCCCCGCCATAAGGCTAAAGCTGGCCGCCACAGCCACAATCAGCGTGATAAATGATGCCTCCCCAGCGGAAGGCACCATCGTTAGGCTGATAGGCCCTAAGAGGTGGTATTGGTTCTCTGAACGAAACGAGTACCGCACCGACACATTCGGCGTGTTTGAGATTCAACAGCTAAAGCCCGGCGAATACGACATTGAAGTGGAAAAGCAAGGCTTTGAAAAAGCAAGAGAGAAAACCATCACGCTCGCAAGCGGCCAGCGTAGCGAGCGGATAATCAGATTGAAGCCAATCACGGCCACGACCACCGCCACACTCCGTATCAATGTCGCCGGCGCGGAAGGCCCAACCAGAGTCTGGCTGATTGGCCCAAAGAAGTGGTATTGGTTCTCTGAACGAAACGAGCACCGCACCGACCCGTCCGGCGTGGTTGAGATCCCGCAGCTAAAGCCTGGCAAGTACTCCATTGAGGTGGACTACGGTTTCGAGACCGCGACGGATGAAATCACACTCGACAGCGGCCAGCACAGCGAACGGACAGTTAAACCAATCACCACTACCCTCGAGATCGTGGTTTTAGATAATGAAGGCAATGCCGTACCGGGCGCCGGAATCGGACTGAGCAATGAAGGTGGTGGTGGCACCACGGATTATAGAGGTAGATACATTTTTATCCTCCGCCCCGGCAGTTACAGTATTGCAGTAATCAAAGAAGGCTTCGTGATCTCTAGGGCCAGCACTGTCATATCCCCACAAGAGCATCAAATCAAAACCATCACCATATTCAAACAGGAACGGGCCAACACACCACCAATAAAGACTGGTGCCGATGGAAAGATAAGTGAGTTGGAGTCAGAATTGGGGGGATATAGGATAAAGAGCCTTGGCACACAACGGTATCCTACAACGAATGGTGGAACATTAGATAAATACTACGTAGGAAGGGAAACTAACCAAATTAGGGAAACGGCCGACAAATGGAACAAGCCAAGTTCTACAAAATATGAAATGTATTCTCAGGGTGGAAAAATAAGTTTTTGGGTAGCCGTTGGGATTTTGGCTGTATCTTCTCTTGGTTTTATATATATGTTGTATTCTTATATATCCTGGTTGAAGGACGATGTGAAAAAACAAAAATATAGCATAGGCGATTGGGCGATTGTTTGTTTGGCTATGCCTTGCTTCTTATTACTTCCACTGTTACTTCCACTGCTTTGGGGTTGGTTCGAAGTCTTAAGAAATTATGGTATTGTGTAGGGCAGCAAAGCCTCCTAACAAGCAATGCTATGGTGGTAACATCGTTCTTTCGGGAGGTAAAAAAATGATACCAGGGCCACCGGATGTGCTGACCTGCCCCGCCTGCGGGGCGAAACACTACAGAAAAAACCTGATCAGTGGCAACACCATTGGAGCAACCTACTTTTCCGATGGCGTGATGAATGCGCCGATGCTGCCTAAAATTCCCGTATTCACCAAATGCTACTCGTGCAATGCCCTTTTCAAGGTAACAAAAGAAATCGTTTCCAAGGGGGGAAAAGAATGGGATTTTCTTGTTCCAAACGCGAATACCCATTTTGTAAGGTTTCTGGCGATTGATGATTACATTCGTGCAATAGATGAGGGGCTGTGCAATTCGGAACCTAGGGGGAGCAAAGAGTTCAACGCCGACACGTTGCAGCTTAGGCTGAGGCTTTGGAGGGCCTTTAACGACAATCTCTGCCGCCGGGGGCGGGGAAATAATGTGGAGGCGATAACAGATCAAAGGTATCTGGACAACTGCCGCGCAATACTGTCAGAAATCACGGAAGACGGGGCCAGCGATCCAGAGCTTTTGACGCTTGCCGAAATCCACCGGAACCTTGGCGAATTTGACGAGTGCTTAAGGCTTTTGTTCTGGGTCGCCGACAAAGATAGGTTCAAACATTATATTTCGGCGTTCCAAGAGCAATGCGCGGCACATAACAAAAAGACATTCGATGTCACCGAACCCCATTCGAAGATGGAGCAATATGCGGCGCAAACCGAGGCCGCCAAACGCGAAGAAGCCGCTAGAGCATTTTAACTTTGAAGTGACATATTTTTGTGTTACACTTTTTGCCATGAGAATAGCATCCGAAGAGATCAGGACATTGGCAGTGGAAGCGTA
>Ga0268262_10005243_pt1 | contig 12925 bp, 11 predicted proteins | sample TergutNc150P3_FD_190354 | JGI IMG/M metagenome (GOLD analysis project Ga0268262, IMG submission 190354) | Nasutitermes corniger P3 segment gut microbial community from laboratory colony in Florida, USA - Nc150 P3 (SPAdes) (version 2) | ecosystem: Host-associated > Arthropoda: Insects >... | reverse complement strand
TTACTTGTTTAATGATAGTAATCGGCGTTTCATTTAGTGTTTATACATTTAACGGGATAAGAACTTTTTCCCAGATACTGGAAATAATAATTATTTTTGGATATCTTGTAAGTAATTACCTGCTGGCAAAACGAAATCCGTTTGCGTGGCTCATGTTTACGGTAGGATTAATAAGCATGAGTTTATTAATGTATATTCAAAACAAGCCAATACTATGTATACAGCAATTAATTTCATTAGTACCTGCGATTATAGGATTTATTAAAAATATGAAACAGGAAAAATTAAAGGAGTAATATATGGGTTATTACAAAGTAAAAGAAATTTATCCGTGGCTTTTCGGCATAGAAGATCCTTTAAGCGTTTTTTGTTATTTAGCGGTTGGAAAGGAGAAAGCTCTGCTCTTTGACACATCATACGGCATCGGCAATCTGCCTTCCACTATAAAAGAAATAACGGACAAACCCTTATACGTTGTGTTGGGGCACGGTCATTACGACCACACCAACGGCGCCTGCCAGTTTGAAGAAGCCTGGCTGCATGAAGCTGATTTTGAATTGTGCCGTCTTCATTCATCGGAAGAATACCGCAAGCTGGCCCTGAAACAATTGGAGGAAAGCGGCATCGTCCCTCCTGATGATTTTAACCCCGGTTTATTTTTAAAAGCAGGTACAGGCAATTTGAAGAAGTTGGATACCGGGAAGGTATTTGATTTGGGCGGCTTGCATATTGAAGTAATTGGTATGGGCGGACACACAGCGGGCTCAATAGGAATTCTGGCGAAAGAGAAAAAGGTATTGCTTACAAGCGATTCTGCGACACCGCAGGTATGGATGTTTAAGATTGAATCCTTGTCTGTCAAAGAATATATAGCCATGCTGGAACGTGTCGTTCAGCTTGATTTCGATAATTTCATAACAGGACATACGGACGAAATTATGCCTAAGTCTGATTTCTATAGATACATCAATGCCGCACGCCATCTTTCTGTTGAAAAGTCCGAACCTTTTAAATATCACCCCGAGTTAAAAGGACTTCTTTACAGGGAAGACGGCGTTGAAATTGTGTTTAGCGAAGCGAAATTATAGTAAGATATTACAACGTAATCTTCACGTAACGGCGGATCATACTGCTAAATAAACGTCTCTTACAAGTTTTGACGTTTTTGTTTTTTTACTGTTTCCATATCTGTCAGAAGCTGCCTGTCGGCGGGAAATTCCGCAAGGCCTTCGCTGAGGATAATCTCCGCTTCGTTATAGTTTCTTTTGTTCCATTCCGCCGCAAAACGGTTGTGAAACTCGGCCACAAGATTATTACGGTAGGTTTTAAGCGACTGCTCAAGTTCATGGTTTGCTCCGAAGTGTTTAAGAGCGTTTTCTATGTAACTAATTGCTGAACGCCAGTCCCTGTCCGGAGCGGCGCATAACTGCGACGCTGTTTTTTGAATAGCGAATGTTCTGAGTTCAACCGCCCGCTTGGAATTGAGCTTCCCGTTTTCAAGATTGTGTTCAATGGCAAAAATAACATCGTTACCGTCGTCCATGCCGCTGATTTTGTTAGCGTTGTTTAATAATTCCGCGTCTGTAAGTATATTGTCAAACTGTGAATAATTCTCCTGCGTTAGCTCATTTTTTTGGGCTTCAAGGAAATTTCTTGCGTTTGTCAATTTATTTTCTCTTAATAATTTTGATATGCTGTTATTCACTGCCGCCATGACAAACTCCTGCCAGCGCTGCTCGTCGGGATATGCGGATGATGCGGCGGCAGCCCACTTGAGACAGTCTTCTTCCCTGCCTGATCTTAAAAGCCATGTTCCGTAATTAAAAATCCTGTCCATTAAAAAGCTATTCGGATCTTCAAACAGGGTATTGGAAGAATTTGTTTTAAACGCCGTATCTGACGCTTTTCCGGCAAGCAAGGCGGCCATATCAACGGCAAGCGGCACAGAGTCTGAATAGCGGTTTTGTCTTTCATGATCGCTTATTCTGTTTGCAAAAATAAGGGAAATAAGCTCTATTTTGCTTATTGTCTGGCGGTCACGGTAGTTGCGAGCGGGAACGTAGGCGAATCCCGTTGTCTTTCCGAATTGATCATGGAATTCTTTTCGGTTGCCGGGATCAAAACCATAACGGTTTGTTGTCTCAACATCAATATCTTCTCCGTTAATGTGTACCATAGCAAGAGCGTGATCCTTTGTTACTACGCCGTTTACATCAATACCTGCGGACGTACAGAGAATCATGTAAAGCACAGCGGAAGAAACACAGTTGTAGCTTCCGTTGGAAAAAATAGTATCTATTTTTGTCTGGTAAAGCGAATATGATTTTAAAATATTTCTGTGCATATACGTTAAAATAAACTCGGCTTTTTCTCCGGCGGAAGAAGGCAGATTGCCTGCCTTCTTCAAGGATTCGACCGCTGTACGTATTTTCTCAAGATTTGCATCCGTTAAATTTCCCGATGCCCAAAGACTGATTTCCGCAAGCTCCGTCCATGACAGGTTGGCTTTTCGCGTAATTAAACGGTGGTAATCGTAAGCTTTTGGATCCGGCTCCAAACGGGGAAAGACAACCGCGTTTTGCGCATATACAGCATGAGAAAAAAATATAAGAAAGGAAAGGCTAATTGGTATTTTAATCACAATTTATTATACTCTAAAAAAGGATAAAAGGGAATGCTGCAGGAGAATATATGTCTGATTTGGACGCTGACATCGTTATTGTAGGTGCGGGACCTGCCGGGCTTACCGCCGCACAGTACGGCGCAAGGGCAAATTTAAGGGTCCTTGTAATTGAGCAGATCGCTCCCGGCGGACAGGTCTTAAATATTGACGTACTTGAAAATTTTCCGGGAAATATAGGACAGTTTAACTCTTCGGGGGAAATGGTTTCCTGCCCGAAGACGGGGTATGAGTTTGCTATGGATTTACACCGTCAGGCCGAAACATTCGGAGCGTCATTTCTATATTCGTCTGTAAGTTTTTTAACAAAAGAAGGAGATACTTTCAAAGTCGGGCTCTCTGACGGTGAAATAAAAAAAACTGCCGCTGTAATTTTAGCGACAGGTTCCAGGCCCCGGCTTTTGGATATTCCGGGCGAAAAAGAATTTACTGGAAAGGGAGTTTCCTACTGCGCTACCTGCGACGGTAATTTTTTTAAAGGGAAAAAAATCTTTGTCGCAGGCGGAGGAGACGCGGCCTGTGATGAAGCTCGCTACCTTTCCCGTCTCTCAAGCCAAATAATTCTTGTTCACAGGCGGGATACTTTCCGGGCTCAAAAGGCCCTTGCCGAGAGAACATTAAATAACCCCAATATTAAAGTGCGTTTTAACACGGTTATAAAGGAAATAAAGGGTGATAAAAAAGTAAGCTCTGTTGTTTTATCAGATACAACTAACGGCAATGCTTATGAGGAACAGGCGGACGCAGTTTTTATTTTTGCCGGAACCGTTCCTCAGTCATCGCTTGTCTGCGGTGAATTAATCGCAAAGCTTGATGAAAGCGGCTATATTATAACGGATGAAAAAATGGCTTCAAGCGTACCCGGTTTGTTTGCCGCAGGCGATATCCGCTCCGGCGCTTTTCGTCAGGTAATAACAGCCGCCGCTGACGGCGCAATGGCGGCTCACAACGCTTGCGCATACGTTGACGAGCTTAATTCAGGAAAAGTAAAATGATTCGTATTGAGGGGTCGATTATTGCGTTGAAGCGGCTGTTATGCGCATTTTGCGTTATCATTGCGCCCCCTCTTTTTTCGTTGAGTTTTAACGATCCCGGTTCTCCTGAAGAACTTGCGGCTGCGATAGAGAGCGCTATGACGGACGAGCAGGCGCTTGCGCAGGTTTTCATGCTCGGCTGGGTCGGAGAAGAACCGTCGCCTCTCATTATGGAATGGATAAAGCTCAGGAATATCGGAGGAGTAAAAATTTTCGGCTGGAATACCGCTGATACACAGAGACTTGCGAAAACTGTCGGCGAATTACAAAAAGCAAGTCTGGCCGGGGCTTTTAATTTACCGCTTCTTATTGCTACGGATCAGGAAGGCGGCTGGATACGCCATGTAAAGGGAAGTACCAGCGAAACGCCAGGTAACATGGCGATAGGAGCTTCAGGTTACCCGAGAGACGCATATCTTTCAGGTTTGTATATAGGAAAGGAATTGGCGCTTCTCGGAATAAACATGAACTTTGCTCCGGCTGTCGATCTTTTTACAAATCGAGATTCCCAGTTGATTGGCCCAAGAGCGTTCGGAAGCGATCCTGTCAGAGCGGGAATTCTCGGTGCTGCTTTTGTTAGAGGCCAGCTTGACGCAGGCGTTATCCCGACAGCGAAACATTATCCGGGTCACGGAGACACAGACCTTGATTCTCACGGCACGCTGCCGAAAATTGATATTAATTTTGACGTTCTCTGGAACAGAGAACTTGTGCCTTACAGAATGCTTGCTCATGAAGGACTGCCCGTAGTCATGAGCGGACATCTTGCTTTTCCGCTGACAGAAGCGAAAGACGCGCCTGCGTCTCTTTCCGCATGGTTTTTAAAAGACGTGTTACGCGATAAAATAGGCTTCAGCGGAGTTGTCATAACCGATGATTTAATGATGGTCGGCGCTACATCGTGGATGGGTACGCTTTCCCGCACTGCGAAACAGGCAATTATTGCAGGTAACGATATTATCATGTTTTCAAGTACGCCGCTTCTTACAGATAACGTATGGACATTTTTAATCAGTTCAATGAGGGAAGAAGAAGATTTCAGAAAGAGCGTAAGAAACTCTGCCCGTAGAATACTTGAGTTAAAAATGAAATTCCTGCGGGGTGAATCTGCCGTTCCATACATTCCCGATCTTGCCAGGCTTGAAGCCGGATTTCACGATCCTGAGGCTTCCGCTTTTTTCTTAAATCTTGCCGCAAGGAGCGTTACTTTTGTAAAACCTTCAGCGCCTTCAACTGTTTTTCCCCTGATACCGGAAAAAGAGGGCAAGGTTCTTTTGGCGGGCAGATTCAATGATTTCTTCACTTACGGAAGAATTGCTTTCCCGAATGCCGCTCTTTACAGGTATTCTTCATCGACAGCAGACCTTGTTGAAATTGTCCGATCTGCGCGTAACGCGGATACAATAATATTCTGCCTTGCGGATACTTCAGATTTACGAATGCTTTATAATCTTCAACAGTTGGATAAAAAAGTTATTGTGCTTTCCGTGTTAAATCCTGTACACCTTGAGAAAGTTCCCTGGATTACGGGAGCTGTAGCGGTATACAGTTATACGGCGGAATCTTTTGCTGCAGGTTTTTCCGCTATAATAGGAAGGATTCCGGCGCAAGGTATTCTTCCCTATGAATGATATTTTAAAATCGCTTGCCTCTTTGTCAATTGAAGGCAAGTGGCGTAAAATGAAAAAAAAAGATATTTTCAAACTTGAAAATATTTTGCGTAAGACAGAAAATAATTATGTAAACGCATGCGGAAAATTTCTTGTGTATGATCCTTCAACTGATTATATCTGGTTTTTACAGGATAAAAACGAAAATGTTAAAGCTATAATAATTAATTCAAAGAATACGCTGATACCTGTGCTGTGCGGAGAAAAAGAAATTCCGCCGCTCAAGTTCTTAAAAAAACTTTTACGGTCAAAAAGAATTCATTCTGTACAGGGACTAAGCGAAGAAGTAATTTTTCTTGAAAACATTCTGGAAAAATCCGGTAAAGTTACGGCGGATATATTTGATTACGATCTTATGAGTCTTGATACTTTGCCTTCCAAAATAGGACTTTTAGCGGGCCCTAAGAACCTTGAGCTTAAGGTTCCTCAAATGATCGATTTGGACGCGCTCGCTCCTTTACAAGCAGGTTATGAACAGGAAGAAGTCCTGCCAAGGGGATCAACATTTAACCCGGCGGCAAGCAGGGTAAATACTACAAATATAATCGCAAACGGCCTAATACTTGCGGCGGAACTTAACGGGAAATTTGTCGGAAAAATCAATGTGAACGCTGTTTCTTTTACAAGGTATCAGGTAGGCGGCGTTTATGTATCACCTGATTTTCGCGGTATGGGAATCGCAAGCCGTATGACGACTGAATTCATCACGTCCCTTGCGAATAAAGGCAAGGGGATAACCTTGTTTGTCAAGAAAAACAATATTCCGGCCCGAAGACTGTATAATTCTATCGGTTTTAACATAAAGGGCGATTACCGTATTACATACTATTGAGCGAAAAGTATTATTTTCGATATAATAATCCTGTGGCTTATCTGTACGAAACTCATCTCCATACGGCTGGAGTAAGTAAATGCGCTATTTCACGCGGCTCGGAATACATTGCCGGATACAAGGATAAAGGTTACTCAGGCATTATTGTGACAGATCATTTTTATAACGCTAATTGCGCGTTACATCGTGATCTTCCGTGGAGTGAATGGGTTAACGAATTTTACCGGGGATACGAAGAAGCGAGAAACGAAGGAGAGCGCCGGGGGCTTGATGTTTTTTTCGGCTGGGAAGAAACTTTTAACGGCTGTGATGATTATCTTGTTTACGGACTTGATAAAGATTGGCTTCTTGCGCACCCTGAAGTACGCAAATGGACAAGGGGCGAACAGTACAGAGCGGTAAAGACGGCAGGCGGATGCGTAGTGCAGGCGCACCCTTTCAGACAGCGTCATTACATCAGGCGGGTAGTGCTTTCCACAGGCTGCGTGGACGGAGTTGAAATCGCAAACGGCGGAAACGACGCGGAAGCGGACGCTCTGGCGTGCCGTTATGCGAAGAAAATAAACAAGCCCATGCTTGCGGGATCTGATATACATGACGCTTCTTTTATTTATACAGGAGAAATTTTCGGAGTATACTTGGATAAGAAACTTTGCGACATAAAGGATTTTGTAAGTGTTATATGCAACAATGAGATTGCAGGTCTAAAGGTTAATCAGGAAAGATTTGATCTTCACGGTAATGAAGATGTAATAACTCCTGTTGATGTGCGTGACGAAAATGACAAGGTTATAAGCAATGACTGGAAGGAGTATGTATGAATGAAAAGACAGCCCATATCCCCGAGCGAATTAAGGAATTAAGGGAGATTTTGGAAATCAGCGTCATTGATATGGCAAAAGATATGGGTATATCATATGAAGTTTACTGTAAATACGAAAACGGAGAGTTGGATATACCGATCAGCGTTTTATACACAATAGCCGGCAAGCTGAATACTGATGTTACGGTACTGCTGACGGGGGACGAGGCAAGAATGGACAGCGCCGCCGTATGCCGAAAGGGTAAGGGCGTTCAGATTGAACGTTACCCTGGCTATGAGTTTTCAAGCCTTGCGTATAACTTTAAACACAGAACTATGGAACCCCTGCTTGTACTTCTTGATTCATCAAAACCGCAGGCGGCGCTTGTCTCACATTCGGGACAGGAATTTAATTATGTGATTGAAGGTCATGTAAAGGTGATAGTAGCGAAAACGGAACATATATTGAACGCCGGTGATTCAATTTATTTTGACGCTCGCCTGCCTCACGGACAAAGCGCAGTTAACGGCGCGGCGCAGTTTTTAACAATTATTCAGGAATAAAAGATGAACGAAATACTGTCCCGTTACTGTCCAAGAACAGAATTTGAAAGTTATGAAGATTTTTACGAAAATTACCGCTGTAATGTGCCTGACAACTTTAATTTCGCTTACGATGTTGCAGATGAATGGGCAAGAATTCAGCCTGAAAAACTAGCGCTGCTCTGGACGGATGATACGGAAGCAGTGAAATCTTTTACCTTTACGGAAATAAAAAACCTATCCGACAAGGCGGCGAATGCGCTTCTGGCGTTAGGTGTAAAAAAAGGTGATGTTGTCATGCTTGTATTGAAACAGCGCCCTGAAGTATGGGTGCTTATGTGCGCTCTTTCAAAAATAGGCGCAATCTGTATCCCAGGCACTTATCAATTGACATCCAAGGATTTGGAATACAGGTGCAATATTGCCGATGTAAAACTATTAATAGCGGTTGATGATCCTTCGTTACTTGAAAACATAGCCGCTTCAAAGGTAAATTGTTCCAAACTGGAAAAAATAGCCGTTGTAGGCAGTACAATTCCCGACGGTTATATTGATATGCGTTCTGAAATTGAAAAAGCTTCAAACATATTTACAAGAATCCCAACAGTAACAAGCGACCCGATGCTGGTTTATTTTTCTTCCGGTACAACGGGAATGCCCAAGATGGTAATACACAATCACTCTCTTCCGTTGGGGCATATTGTTACAGCGAAATACTGGCAGTGTGTAGAAGACAACTGCGTTCACCTGACTCAAACCGATTCAGGCTGGGCGAAATTCGCTTGGGGCAAAATTTACGGTCAGTGGATATGCGGAGCCGCAATCGGAGCTTACGATACGGAAAAATTTACCCCAAAGGGAATGTTATCCGCGCTTCAACGGCTTAAGCCAGCCACTTTCTGCGCTCCCGCGACAGTGTTCCGTTATCTGATTAAAGAAGACCTTTCAGGGTACGACTTCAGTTTTATCCGCCATACTTCGGTAGCGGGAGAACCTTTAAGCCCCGAAGTTTACAATAAGTTTATGGAACTTGTAAATCTTGAGATTCGCGAAGGTTTTGGTCAGACGGAAACATCTGTAATGGCGGCAGTATTCAAATGGCTGCCTGTAAAACCCGGTTCAATGGGAAAACCAGCTCCGTTTTTCGGCATAAAATTGTTAGACGAAAATGACGCAGTCTGCGATCATGGTATAGTAGGTAACATGAGTATTACATGCGCAGGAAAAAGCATGTACGGAATCGAAGGCGTAAAAGACAGCGGAACGCCTATAATCGGCAATTCCGGTTTTCCCGGCTTGTTCAGAGGCTACTGGAAAGATAAGGAAATTACGGAACAATTATGGAACAACGGAACATACAGGACAGGCGACATGGCATGGAGCGATGACGACGGCTATCTTTGGTTTGTCGGACGCAATGACGATGTTATCAAATGTTCAGGTTACCGTATCGGTCCCTTTGAAGTGGAAAGCGCATTAATGGAACATCCCTGCGTACTGGAATGCGCCGTAACCGCCGTCCCCGATCCCGAACGTGGTCAGGTTGTTAAAGCGACAATTGTACTTGCTCAAGGATATTCCCCTTCCGCTGAATTAATCCGTGAGCTGCAAAATCATGTTAAGCATGTAACAGCGCCGTACAAGTATCCACGTATTGTAGAATTTGTACCTGAGCTTCCCAAAACCATAAGCGGCAAAATACAGCGGAACATGATACGAAGCAAAGATTCCGCTTCACAGTAATTCACCGTACCTGCGGACAAAAACCTTTTTCATGATTGTTACAAGAATCATATAAGCCAGTATTATGCACCCAAGCCAAGGGAAATAATAGAACGGCAAACGGAACATATTCAGTTGTGTACCAAGCCACGTGTATGGAATAACAGTCCCGGCGGTTATCCCCAGGAGTGTAAGCAGCGTCAGTTGTACTGACGCCCTGCTTTGAATGAACGGAATCTTCGGGGTGCGGATCATGTGGACAACCAGAGTCTGCGACCAAAGGGATTCTACAAACCAGCCCGTATGAAAAAGCATAATGAAAACAGCTTTTGCGTCTTCGCCGAGAGAAGCAAACACGCCGCCCGCAAAAACGGGACAGATAACAAAGAAAAGCAGGCAATAGGTTACTATGTCAAAGACAGAACTTGTCGGCCCTATCCAGAGCATAAAACGGCTGATTGACGAAGCGTCCCACTTTCGAGGCTTGCGCAGAAAATCAAGATCAACATTGTCCCAGGGAATCGCAATGCAGGAACAATCGTAAATTAAATTTAAAACAAGGATATGAATAGGCAGCATCGGCAGGAAGGGCAGGAAAGCGGAAGCGGCAAGAACTGAAAACATATTGCCGAAGTTGGAACTTGCCGTCATCTTTATATACTTGATTATGTTGGCGTAAATTTTTCTGCCTTCAATTACGCCTTCTTCCAGTACCATAAGGTCTTTTTCAAGCAAGATGATTTTTGCCGATTCTTTCGCTATGTCAACCGCTGTATCAACCGAAATGCCTACATCGGCCGCCCTCATTGCCGCCGCGTCATTGATACCGTCGCCCATGTATCCGACAGTGTGGCCGTCGTCACGTAACGCAGTTACAATGCGGGCCTTCTGGCTTGGTGAAAGCTTGGCGAAAACATCAACCTTATCCACGGCTTTTTTTAAGTTTTCATCGTTCATTGTTTCAACATCTGAGCCGAGCAGTATGTGATGGGCGTCTATGCCTACCGAGCGGCATACTGTTTGAGTAACGCCGTCATTATCGCCTGTTAAAACTTTTACTTTTACGCCGTATTCGCCCAATACTTTAATTGCGGCTTCGGCGCTTTCTTTGGGAGGATCAAGGAAGGCAAGGTAACCCATGAAGATCATGGCGCTTTCATCAGATGCGGAAAGCGCTTTTTCCGCAGATTCCAGCGTTTTTCTGGCAAGACCAAGCACCCTCATACCTTTGTCGTTCAATCTTCGGCAGGCGGCAAGAATTTCTTCCCGAAGTTCTCCGGTCAAAGGCACAGTTGAATTGTTATAATCAGCCTCCGAAGAAATAGAGAGCATCTCTTCAATTGCACCCTTGGTGATAAGCTCCGAATTACCTGAAGAATTTGCCACAGCGACGCTCATGCGGCGGCGGTTGAAATCAAAAGGAATCTCATCGATCTTTTTGTAATCTTCCCACAGACTAGTAAGTTTCGTCTCACGGGCAAAGTTAATTATGGAAATATCCATCAGGTTTTTAAGGCCTGTCTGATAATAGCTGTTAAGAAACGCATGGCGCAGAACATCAATATTGTCATTGCCGTGAATATCAAGGTGCAATTCAAGAATAACCTTGTCCTGTGTGATAGTGCCGGTTTTATCGGTACATAAAATATCCATCGCTCCGAAATTCTGAATTGAATTAAGACTTTTGACGATAACCCGTTTTTTTGACATGGACACAGCGCCCTTGGCAAGATTGGCGGTAACAATCATCGGGAGCATTTCCGGCGTAAGACCGACTGCGACCGACAGCGCAAAGAGGAAAGCTTCCAGCCAGTCTCCCTTGGTAAAACCGTTTACCAAAAGCACAACAGGAACCATGACAAGCATGAAACGGATCAATACCCATGAAACAGAGTTAACTCCCTTTTCAAAACTGGTAGGCGGCGCTTTTGTCTGAAGCTGACGGGCAATTGAGCCGAGGATTGTGTCATCGCCTACAGTGATAACAAGAGCGGTCGCCGAACCGGAAATTACGTTTGTTCCCATAAAAGCGAGATTGTTCAATTCCAGCGGATTGCGTGTAACGCTTTTCCCGGTACGCGCGAATTTCTCGACAGGTTCGCTTTCACCCGTAAGCGCCGACTGGCTTACGAACAGGTCCTTGGCGGAAAGGATGCGCACGTCTGCGGGAACCATGTCTCCTGCCGCAAGATAGACAAGGTCGCCTACGACAATTTCGTCCATCGGGATTTCTTTTTTTTCTGAAACAGTTTCACCGGATTCCTTGTCATGGTATTTTCTGGCTGCGCAGACAGTGGTTTCTACCATTTCCGAAAGGTGTTTCGCTGAATTATCGCTGCGCAGTTCCTGAACAAAACGAATCATTCCCGAAACAATTACCATTGTCATAATGATAATTATGGCTGTAAAGTCCGATGATCCCGGCGCCGCCCATATAACATCGGTAAAAGCCGATACTATCGCCAGAATGATCAATACAATGGTAAAAGGGTTGATAAACGCGCCGACAAAGCGTTTTAAAAGAGTGTCCTCAGTCTGACGGGTAATGATATTTATGCCGTATTCATCACGCATTTCCTCGACATCTTCTTCATCATAGCCCGCAATACTGTTATCGTATTGAATGAGCAGAGTGTCGCTGTCCTTGCCGGCTGCTCTGAGCAGTCTCCTGCGAGCCTTCTCAGTCTTGCTTAAGTGTACATTCGCCTTGAGCTGGTTTTTGGTTTTTGTCATTTTGCGCCCTCCTGTTATAAAAGTTACGTTTACAGGCGGACTGTCATTGTTTAATACAGTTTATCTGAAAAGACAGTCCGTGTTTTACTGCCGGTTAATAATCTACTACCGCCATCATCGTCCATAGACTGCCTCCTTTTTTAAGGTTTTATTAATCAAAGCATATTGCAGGTTTTTATTCAATAGCCTGTGTTATTTCATTTTAATAGTCATTTCGCAAATTTTAAGATAAACTATTTACTTTTTTCTCAATTATTATTTTGAAAAACAACGGTAACCTTTTTCAACAACTCATCCAAAAAATCATTGCCAACTGTTTCGACATAACTCCAATGCCGGGCGTTATAGTCAATTGTAACCAATTGATCAAGCAAGACAGCCTCGGTTGATTTGGTTTTTATTAAAGGAATATACAGGGGATACTGTCTGAATGTATTTGAAATTGGCGCAAATACGGCAATATTGGCAAAGTCGCTTACAAGATGATGACTTAAACAAATATAAGGCCGATACCCTTTTTGTTCATGCCCCTGCTTGGGATCAAGATTAATTTTAATGATGTCGCCTTGCATCGGAACATTGTTTACCATTTCTCATTCCCAACCGGTTTAACTGGGTTTGTAAGCTCTGTTTTGAAAGATTCCCCTGAATAATCCTTAAAAAGGTATTCAATAGTTCCTTCTCTCGGTGTTGATGGTTTGGAAACGGTTAATATATTTTCTTTGACTTCTAAAACCACTTCATCATTTGCGGAAATTCCCAAACGGCGGGTCATTTCAACGGGAATTCGCAGCGCCTGGCTGTTACCCCACATGGAAACGGTTGTTTTTACTTTTAACATAAAATACCTCACTAAATCCGTTAATATTCAATTTATTATATCAGATATTACAAGTATATACAATATGT
>Ga0268262_10005242_pt1 | contig 12928 bp, 9 predicted proteins | sample TergutNc150P3_FD_190354 | JGI IMG/M metagenome (GOLD analysis project Ga0268262, IMG submission 190354) | Nasutitermes corniger P3 segment gut microbial community from laboratory colony in Florida, USA - Nc150 P3 (SPAdes) (version 2) | ecosystem: Host-associated > Arthropoda: Insects > Digestive... | reverse complement strand
TAAGAGTGATTCCCTGCGCCGCCAGATCGTCTTTGATCAGGTTAAGCAATTCCGCGTGGGGAACCGGCGTGGCTCCCACGGAAACAGTCGAGCCTGTTCCTTTTTTCCCGGTGCAGGCGGTAAAAACCAGGGCCGTAACCAGTACGGCCGCGGCCAGTAATCCAACTGTCTTTTTCATTTGTCTCCTCCTTAGAATACATATATATCATATATGCTTACTAGGATTATAAGAAAAAATGAGAATCTTGTCAAGACCGAAAAACCCTAATTTAGGGGTTGCCTTTCCTGGAGATTTACTTTATTCCAAAACCAACGATGAGCCTATAGCATTCATTGAAGCGTTCAGATCATTTCTTTCATGCGCCTGTCCGCTTCGCGTACCGGCAATGACCTGTACGTTTTTAACGTCAAATTCAAGCAGCAACTCCGTGACCTCCGTCTTTTACGGATGGCATGAGACGATAAATTGACAAAGATGGAAAAAGGAAATATACTGATGTAATCTCTTTTTGATGGTGTTTATATGGCTAATGAAAAATATGCGGATTCGCCGAAAATCGGCCTTCTCATTTTTTGGATAATTTTAATTATATCAGCGGGTTCAATAACTTTAATAATAACCAGTTTAAGGGTTGGTCAGCAGAATAATACTACGTTTGGAAACGTGTACAAGAAATTTACAGGCTCCTGGGGAGGTGAAATAAACATTATTCCGTCCGATTTCTATTTTGAAGAATCATATACGGAAAAAGAAGACAATGTTGAGGTAATAAAATTCAGGAAACATTATGTGCTTCCGGATTCAATAGCGGTAAACTCCGCTATTAATTTAGACAAGAAAAGGGAAGGACTCATCACTTTTAACTCATTTATCGTGGATATGAACAATGAATATATTTTGACAAACAATACGTCATTCCGGAATAATTTATATGTAAAATTGAAACGTCCTGAAAACGCGAGTATACTCTATGATTATCTTGTTATGATTAATGATAAAACGCTTGACGCCGAAGTCAGAGTGGACGATCCGTTTATTCTGCTTCCGGAGTTTGGCCAAAATCAAAAAATAAAGATAAACGTCCTTTTTAAAACAAAGGGAATTGACGTTATGAAATATAAATTAGCCGTATATAACAAATATATAATACAATCATTCAAGGCCGTTTATAATATTAACACTTCAGAATATAATTTATTGCACTTCGGTTTGCCCCATACGATTACCAAAAATGAAAATGGCGAACAATTAGCGGTTGAAATGAACAATTTTAACACCAACCAGGATGTCGGGATTACATTTGTATCGTTAATAAACGATCTTGACCAAGTGGAAAGTTTAATCAAATTTTCCCCTGTTTCTTTGTGCCTGTTTATCTTACTCGCTTTCCTGTTATCACAAATGAACAATGTGAGATTTCATTCCCTGCATTATTTGTTTTTCGCGATAATCAATATATTATATTTCTTGTTCATTTCATATATAATAAGATTTATTAATATATTTTCTACTTTAACCCTTGCTTTTCTGCTGACGTCGATAATGTATGTTCTGTACATTCCAAATGTAACAAATAAAAATTTCGCCTTTAAGATATTTGCCCCTTATCATTTTGCGTTGACAACGGTACTGTCGGTAATATTTTTACTGCCCATATACCGCGGTATTTCCGTGATAATATTTTTATTTTTAATCTTCTTGTCGATTATGATACCTATTGGAAAATCAAATATTTCCAAATGGCCGATATTTTCTGATAAAAGAGCGGTGGGCGTATGAAGGGAAGACTTTAATTCAGTTTTGCGAGTAACGCCGCGCACGCGGCGATAAAGGCTCCGATTGAAAGGATGTACACCCACAAGGGCAGTTTGCCGGCGGGAACCGTCCGCCGGGTTTCGGATTTTTTTTCTTGTTGTTTCCCGGGCGGGGCGGAATAACCGCAGGCGGGACAGCCGCTCTGAAAGGAGCTTTCGTCCCCTATGTGTCCGCAGCTGGGGCAGCGCACGGACGCGAAATACCTTCCGCAATTACGGCAGGATTTTTCATTTTGGCCGACTTCGCTGCCGCAGTTATCGCAAAAAAAACGAGGTTTCTTACTCATTGAGGGCTGGCGGCTGGGGGAGGCGGCGTTGCTGCCTTGGGGCTGGAAACATTACTCGTTACTGTCTTGTCTTCTTTTTTCTCCGCTTTTTTCTCTTTCCTTTTTTCTGCCGCCGGCTTTGTTGCCGCCTTTTCCTGTTTGTCGGTGACATAAAAACCGGAACCTTTGAAAATTACTCCAACTCCGCCTGAAACAAGGCGGCGCACTTCTTTTCCGCATTCAGGGCATTTCTTGATCGGCTCATCGCTCATCGACTGAAAAACCTCAAAACGATGGCTGCATTTTTTACATTCATATTCGTATGTGGGCATGGTAAACACACTATAGCGAAAACATGGAAAAAAGTAAAGATATTTCATCTACGCCAAGGGGCAGCGTCTTTATAAGCAGGCTGTTCCCTTCCTGGACAACGGGGTTCGCGAACAGAATGGACGCCAGCGCCGCGGCGCTGTTTTGGGCGGAGCCTTTGTCATTTAACTGGACAGAAGGCATAAAAGCTCTGGCAAGGGAGATAACATTTACCACCCCTCTTGCCTGTGAGGCGCTCGGAACCACGATTTTAACATGGGCTTCATACTTATGGTTATCCGCCGGAAACAGGCGGACAAAAAACTGTTCAGTCGGTATCTCCAGAGGAATTCCCGCCTCACGCAGCTTTTGGTTGAAAACAGAGCGGGGATTGGAAAGCCAGCATGAAAAAACGGAGCCCGCGGCGAATTCGCCGAAGCCGTCCGGAATTTTGATTCCCTCGGGAGCCGGTACCGGATCATGCGGGTCTTTTGTCATTGCGGCTAACACATAGGCCCGCGAGGGGCTGACAGCGACTGACATCTGCGATTTTTCCGAATGCCAGTAGGCCAGGTTCAGGAAAGCCGATTGTTGTTTATTCCAGTTCTTGTTCGCTCCAAACGCTATGCTTGTACCTGAGGGATAACTGCCCCATGAAACAAGCTGAAACCGCCTGGTCTCCGAGGAGGAAGGCGTAAAAACCGCCACAACCGCGCTCCGTGTTTTGTCAATCATCTGTTTCATGTTTTTATCGGTCATAGGGATATAGCTGATCTTTTCCAAAATCGGCCTTGCCTTTGCCACGTCGATTAAAATATAAGCCGAAGCCCCCTTATCCAAAGGCATCAACCCGCTTTCCAACACCGCCAACTCCGGCTGGGACTTACAGCCAAAGAGCATAACAAAGAAAAAGAGAAGGGGAAGAATATTTACCACGGAGGAATTCGGAGTTACACGGAGGACACGGAGGGGTAAATTTTTCATTCTTAACTCCTAATTTTTTTCGATTTTAACCAGCCACGTCTCATCGCCGGCTTCAAGCGGTATCTGTCCTTCGACTTTGGCCCACGCGGTCTGTACGGCAAGGGTTTCCTCGGCGGCGCTGGCGCTAAGGGCGTCCCAGGCTTTCTTTAGTTTATCGGGGCCGAAAACTGTAAGCTTGACGCGGTCTGTCACCAGCAGGCCCATTTCCTTGCGGCTGTTCTGCACGCCGCGGATAAGGTCGCGGATGTCGCCTTCCATGCTCAGTTCGGCGGTCAACTCCGTGTCCAGGCCCACGGTGAGGGTCCCCTCGTTGAGTATGCGGAGGTTGGCCTTTTCATTGCGCCTGATGTCGAGTTTGTCCGCGGTGATTTCCACGGCGCGCGTTCCCCCGCCCGTGAGCTCAATGTCCAGCGAAAGTGACGCGCCGTCAAGCAGGCCGCGGATTTCGTTCTGGCTCAGAGCCTCTATCCTCGCGGCCGCCGCGCTCATGTCTTTTCCCAGTTCCTTGCCGAGCACGCGGAAATTGGCTTTTACGGCGTATTCTACAAGGTCTTCCTCGTTGTCGCTGAAAGAAACGTTTTTTACGTTAAGCTCCTCGCGGATAATCTCCGCCATTTCCAGCAGGGCGCTTTTTTCATCGGGGTTGCGCGTAACGAGCTCAGCCATGCGCAGGGGCTGGCGGACTTTGATATTGTACTGCGAGCGCAGCGCGCGCCCCATCGAGACGGCCCTCTGCACGGAGGCCATGCGGAATTCCAGGGAACGGTCGCGCCGGCTTTCCCTGGGTTCCGGGAAGTCCGCCAAATGCACAGACTCGGGATCGCCTGTTTTGCGGAGGTTTTGCCAGATCGCGTCCGTTGTAAAGGGCATGAAAGGGGCAGCTACGGTGATCAATTTTTTCAGAACCTCGTACAGGGTTCCGTAGGCTTCGGTTTTGTCGGTGTCGCCGCCTTCTTTTTCGACCGCCCTCCAGAAACGCCTTCGGGACCGGCGAATGTACCAGTTGTTCAAAAAGTCTATGAATTCCAGTATTGGGTCTATGGCCCTGGACAGATCGTAGGCGTCTAGGGCGGAGCCGACCTTTTCCGCGAGGTTTTCAGCTTCCGAAAGAATCCACTGATCCAGCGGATTGCCCGGCCTCTCCGGGGCTCCCTGGGCCGTTATGCCGTCTATATTGGCGTATGTTACAAAAAAACTGTACGCGTTCCAGAGCGGGATGATGATGCTTTTCATTACCTCGCGCACCCCGTCGTCGGTGTAACGGAGGTCGTCGGCTTTTACCACCGCGGAATGGACGAGGAAAAGCCTGAGCGCGTCCGCGCCGAAAGAGTTGATCACTTCCATAGGGTCGGTATAGTTGCGGAGGCTTTTGCTCATCTTCTTGCCGTCCGCGGCAAGCACCAGGCCGCTGACAATGCAGTTTTTGAAGGCCGGTTTTTTGAACAGGGCCGCGGCGAGGATCGTCAGCGTGTAGAACCAGCCCCGCGTCTGGTCCAGCCCCTCGCTGATAAAGTCAGAGGGGAAGTGGCTTTCAAAAAACGCCTTGTTTTCAAAAGGGTAGTGGCTTTGCGCGTAAGGCATGGCCCCCGATTCAAACCAGCAGTCCAATACTTCGGGGACTCTGCGCATAACGCCTTTGCACGCGCAGGGAATCGTTATGTCGTCGACAAAATGCTTGTGCAGGTCTTTGGGGTATACGCCGGAGAGTTCCTCAAGTTCCTTGCGGCTGCCGACGCAGACGGTTTTTCCGCAGTCTTCGCAGCGCCATATAGGCAGGGGGTTGCCCCAGAAGCGGTTGCGGCTGATGGCCCAGTCGCGCGCGCCCTCCAGCCATTTGCCGAATCTTCCGTCCCTTATATGATCCGGAACCCAGAGGATTTCGCTGTTCGCTTTCAGCATGTCTTTTTTGATTTTATCGATATTGACGAACCACGAGCCTACCGCCCTGTAGATGAGCGGGTGTCCGCATCTCCAGCAGTGGGGATAGGAGTGGAGTATCTGCTCGCGTTTAAAGAGTTTGCCCTCGGCCTTCAGCCTCTCCATGATCGCCTTATCGGCGTCTTTGACGAACTGCCCGGCAAAATCTTTCACTTCTTCGGTGAATTTACATTCCGCGTCTATGGGGCAGATTACGGGGACGCCCGTGTTTTTCAGCACCCTCGCGTCGTCTTCGCCGAAACCGGGCGCGGTGTGGACAATGCCCGTGCCGTCCCCGGTTGAGACAAAGTCCCCGGGATAGGTGCGGAAGGCGTTCTGCGCCGCGGCGTCCTTAAAGTACGGAAACAGCGGCTCATATTCTACGCCTAACAGCTCGCCGCCCTTTTTTCGCCAGATGATTTTGTACTCGGCCGGGTCTTTGAAATAGGCCGGGAGACGGGCTTCGGCCAGGATGTAATATTGGGGTTCGGGTTGGACTTCGATTAGCACATAGTCGATGTCGGGTCCGAGGACTAAAGCGAGGTTTGAGGGCAATGTCCAGGGTGTGGTAGTCCATGCCAGGAAGTAAACATCCCCTTTGCTCATTGCTAATTGCTCATTGCTCATTGCTTTAAATTTCAAAGTTATCGCCGGATCATGCACATCCTTGTAGCCGCCGAGGTTCAGTTCGTGGTTGGAGAGAACCGTGGCGCAGCGGGGGCAGTAGGGGAGTATGTAGTGGCCTTCGTATAACAGGCCCTTTTCGTGGAGGGATTTCATCACCCACCATATTGTTTCCATGTAATCGGGTTCCATGGTTTTGTAGTCGTTGTCGAAGTCCACCCAGCGTCCCAGGCGGGTTATTGTTTGCCGCCATTCCCGCACATAACGCAGCACCGAGGCGCGGCAGGCCTCGTTGAATTTCGCAATGCCGTACTGTTCGATTTGCGTTTTGGAGTTCAGTCCCAGGTCTTTTTCAATCAGGTTTTCGACGGGCAGGCCGTGGCAGTCCCAGCCGAAGCGGCGCTCGACCTTTTTGCCTTTCATGGCCTGGTAGCGGGGGATGATGTCTTTAATCGTGTTGGGCACGAAATGCCCGAAGTGGGGGAGGCCGGTGGCGAAGGGGGGGCCGTCGAAAAACACGAATTCACTTGACGGGGTTCCATCCCCGCGTTGTGAGACTGATTTTTCAAATATTTTATTCCGCTCCCAAAATTCGAGTATCCCTTCTTCCATCTTGGGGAAATTCACCCTGGCGTCCACTGGCTTATACACACATTCCTCCTGTCCTAACTATGACATAAAATTAGGGCTTCTTCAATAAGCGGCTCAAGCTCAAGCGATTCGTAGAGGGCAATGGCTTCCGCCGGGTCGCCGCGGAGGATGGGGTGGGGCGGGCTGAACAGGACGCAGCAGTCTTCGTAAGGCTCAATGGACGTTGCGTATGTGCCGATTTGTTTTGCCTTTACGGTGATGGCGTCTTTGTCCATGCCGATCAGGGGCCTTAGCACGGGGAGCGTTATGCGGCTTTGGATGCAGGTTAAATTTTCTATTGTCTGGCTCGCCACCTGGGACAGGCTCTCCCCGGTAATCAGGCATTTATTTTTATTTTTGCGGGCTATTTTTTCGGCGCAGTCCATCATCGCCATGCGCAGCAGAACCGTAGCCCAGGCCGGCGGCGCGGCTTCCTTTATCCTGAGCTGCACTTTGGTAAAGCCGACAATGAACAGGCGCACGCCCAGGGTGTATGCGCCGAGGATGTTGGCAAGGCGGACAACTTTTTCTTTCGCTTCCGCCGACGTGTAGGGGTACGCGTGGAAATGCACCGCGTCTATTCCCATGCCCCTTGCGGCCATGAAAAAGCCGGCGACCGGGGAATCTATGCCCCCCGAAAGAAGCAGGAGTCCGCGTCCGGCTGTTCCCACGGGCAGCCCGCCCAGGCCCTTGCGATCCATGCCATAGACGTAAGCCTTCTCCCGAATCTCAATATGGATAACCGCCTGAGGGTTGTGCACGTTGACTTTCATGCCGGGAACCGCGTCCAGCACGGCCTCGCCGCATTTGCAGCGCAGGGCGTATGAATCAATGGGGAAGCTCTTGTCTGTTCTCCGCGCTTCTATTTTAAATGTCGCGATACCCTGGGCCTGTAGTTTGCGGCCTTCTTCTTTGCAGGCTTCAACAACAGCCTCGACGGTCTTAGGAAAGCTCCCGGTCTGCGCCCAGCCCGATATTCCGATAAGGCGGCTTAAAGCGTCTTCCACCGCCTCGCGGCAGCTTTCCGGGCCGTGTGCGTAAATGCGTCCGTTCCTCATGACTATCTGCACGTCATAGCCTTTGAGCATCGCCTGAAGATTGCGTTTCAAGACAGTTTCAAACAGTTTCCTGTTGCCGCCCTTTAAGGTCAACTCCCCGGGCCTTATAAGCCAGGTCATAAAGATTTTAATACCTCCCGGATAGCGGCTAACAGCAAATCTATCTCTTCCTCAGTGGTTGACCAGCCCTGTGATATGCGTATCCCCTCAAAAGCCAGCTTGTTGTCAATGCCCATTGCAGCTAACACAGGGCGCTCGGATTTGGCAGACGAGCAGGCCGAACCGGTGGAAACGGCAAAGCCAAGATCATCTAACGCCCTGACCATTACTTCGCCCGGAATATCCTTAAAAGCAACCTGTACGATATACGGAGAAAAACTACCGCCTTCTCTTGTTGCTGGAAGCAATTTGCATCGGTCAATTTTTTTTAATTCTGAGATAAGCCGTTCGCAGCGGGCCTTTGCCTTTGCGAGTTCCGCTGTAACTGTTTCCGGCAAGGCGCGGGTTTCAAGGCAATGCGCCAGGGCAAGCGCTCCGTATACGTTCTCCGTGCCGGGCCTTATGCCCTTTTCCTGGCCGCCGCCCGAATACAGAACCTCAAGCGGTTTCCGCAGATATAAAAGGCCAATACCCCGCGGCCCGCCGATTTTATGGGCGCTGACCGAGGCGGAGTCAATGCCCCAACCCGCGATGTCTACGGGCATTTTACCCGCGGCCTGCACAATATCGCAGTGAAAATGAAGGGGCGGCTCCTTGTTAGCTGTAATTTTACGCAGACCGACAATGTCGTTAACCGCCCCGGTTTCGTTGTTAACGGCCATTATCGCCGCGAAACGGACATTGCCGTATTTTGTCAATGTTTCTGACAAAATAGAGTCCGTTACCCTTCCCGACGGATCAATGGGTATGACGGACGTCTGCCTGCCAAGCCTGTCGAGGGTTCGCAGGTTTTCCGTTATGGAAGAATGTTCCCCCAGTGAGGCGGTTATCCGCCCCCCGCCCTGCCTTGCTATATATGAAAACAGGACTATGCAGTTGGATTCGGTGCCGCCTGAGGTAAAATACAGGGTTTCGGGGGGAACGTTCAGGACAGAAGCGCAGCGGCCCCGCGCGGATTCCAGGGCTTCTTTGGCAAGCCTGCCCTCATGGTGGAGGGAGGAAGGGTTCCCAAAACGCGATGAGGGGTCAAACCGGGGATGTTCGGGTATCGCCGTGGAGGCCCAGTCAAAATAATGCCGGCTTTCATTGGGCATTGTGTAAAAGTACCTTTTCTTATATCATGACTCAGGGAATAAGCGGCATTTTAATGCCTCTTTCATTATAACGTATAAAAAAAAGAAAAAACAAGAACTTTAAGGCGGAAATGGAGAATTGCATGAAAATTTTGAAATTTGGCGGAACGTCGGTTGGAAGCCCGGAAGGGATAAACAGGATACTCGGCATAGCTAAAGCCAGGAATTTAAAGAAAGAGGGCGCGGTTATAGTGGTGTCCGCTTTTTCCGGCATAACGGACTCCCTTATAGGCATAGCCCGCAAGGCGGCTTTGGGTGATTCTATTGAAGAAAAATTCGGTGAAATTGAAGCCCGGCACAGGAACGCCGCGTCTCACTTTCTGAAAGCGGCGGCAAAAAAAGACGCCCTGGCGGATATTAGCGTTCTCCTGGCGGAATTAAAGCGGATTCTGGAAGGGATAGCCCTTTTAGGCGAGCTTTCCGTCCGCACCCTTGATCTGGTTATGAGCTTTGGGGAAAGGCTTTCGGCGACCATAATAGCCCGTGTTTTTTGCGCCAACGCCATGGAAGCGGAGTTTCTTGACACCAGGGCCTTAATCAAAACAACTGACCGCTTTGGCAGCGCCCAATACAATTCCCATCCGACTTATGATAACATTCACCTGTTCTTTAACGCCAAAGTGTCGAAGAGACCTATTTATATAGCGACCGGCTTTATCGCCTCCACAAAGGAAGGGCAGACCACCACCCTGGGGCGCGGGGGTTCGGATTTAACCGCGGCGATTTTCGGGGCCGCCCTGGAAGTCGAAGAGGTAGAGATATGGACGGACGTGGACGGCATACACACCGCTGACCCGAAGCTGGTAAAAAATTCCTTCAGGATAAACGAGATGCTCTACGCCGAGGCAATGGAAATTTCCCATTTCGGCGCAAAGGTTCTTTTCCCGCCCACGGTAAGGCCGGCTCTGGAGAAGGGTATTCCCATTTCCATACGCAACACCTTTAACCCCGATGGCGAGGGAACCCGTATAGTGAACAAGGCGGCTGAAAGCGAATACCCGATCAGGGGCATCAGCTCGATAAGCCGCATCGCCCTGCTGCAGATCCAGGGGCCGGGCATGGTCGGGGTCGCCGGTTTTTCCGCCCGCGTATTCGGCGCCCTTGCCAGAAAAGGGATCAGCGTGATCCTTATCTCCCAAAGTTCCAGCGAGTACTCGATCTGTTTCGCCGTAATGCCCGACGAGGCCCACCACGCCGAGGTTGCCCTTGAAGAGGAATTTAAACAGGAAATACTCTCAGGCGGAATTGAAAAACCTCATACCGAAACGGAGCTTTCCATTATCGCGGTGGTCGGCTCCAAAATGAAACACACATCAGGCGTTTCAGGCAAATTTTTCCACGCGCTGGGGCGCAACGGCATAAATATCGTGGCCATAGCCCAGGGCTCATCGGAGATAAACATCTCCGCGGTTATCTCCCGTCAGGACGAATCCAAGGCCCTTAACGCCGTGCATGAGGCGTTCTTCCACGCCGCGAACCGCTCGGTAAATCTTTTCCTGATTGGAACGGGTAATATCGGCGGGACATTGCTTGAGCAGATTGCCGTCCACCGGAAAATACTCGCGGACAGGGACAAGATACATATCAACCTGGTCGGGGCGGCGAATATAGACAGAATGATTTTTTCCCAGGACGGGCTTGACCCGAAGAAGACCAAAGCCCTGCTTAACGGCGGCGGCAAGGACAAAACCGCCGGGGAGACAATGCCTTTCAATCTTGTTAATTTTATTGACAAGATGGTTTCCTTTAACCTGCCCAACGCCTGTTTCTGCGACTGTACGGCCAATGAGGATATAGCGTCCTCCTACGGGAAGATCCTCGGGGCGTCCATTCCTGTTGTTACGCCTAACAAGAAGGCGAATTCCGGCACGTTAAAGTATTACCATTTCCTGAAAGGATATTCCCGCGAGCGCGGCATACCCTACCTTTATGAGACCACGGTCTGCGCCGGGCTTCCCGTAATTTCGACGCTGCGGGACCTTACATTATCAGGCGATAAAATACGGCGCATTGAGGCTGTTCTTTCAGGCACTTTAAGTTTTATCTTCAACAACTTTGACGGCAAGAAAACCTTTTCCGCCCTTGTCCGCGACGCCAAGGCGAAGGGCTATACCGAGCCGGATCCCCGCGACGACCTCAACGCGATGGACGCCGCCCGCAAGGCCCTTATCCTGGCCCGCGAGATAGGGCAGCCGCTTGAGTTTAAAAGCGTGGAGATAGAGCCGATCCTGCCCAGGGAATGTTTCAGCATAAAAAACGTAGACGGGTTTTTTACCGAACTTGAAAAGTCGGACGACGCTTTTGAAAAACGCCGCGCCGAGGCCGCCGCAAAGGGAATGGCGCTGCGTTATATCGCGGTCATCGAGGAAGATTCCGTAAAACTCGCCCTCAGATCGGAACCCCCTGACAGCCCTTTCCGTTCGCTTACGGACACCGACAATATGGTAGTTATCACCACAGACCGTTATGTGAAAAATCCGATGGTGATCAAGGGGCCGGGGGCCGGGGCGCAGGTAACCGCCGGCGGGATTTTCGCGGATATAGTGAGGGTGTCTAGGACATTAGTTTAGTACAAGGAGATGAATTGTATGAACAGAATGCGCGGTATTAACATGGGGGGCTGGCTCAGCCAGATTGACGCTATACAGGAAAAAGATCCGGATAAATTTCCGGGAATAGATAAACACATGGAAACGTTTATCCAGAAGAAGGATTTTACCAATGTCCATAAATGGGGTTTTGATCATGTGCGAATCCCCGTTGACTCGTACCTGTTTTTTACGGAAAACGACGCCCCGATTGAAAGCAGGTTTGCCAATCTTGACCGCGCCGTGGAGTACGCCCGTCCCGCGGGCCTGAAACTGATATTGGACCTTCACGAGTGCCCGGGACATGATTTTTCGGAAGCCGCTAAAAGCCCTGTTCAGAAACTTTTCTCGGGAGATGAAACATACATAAAAAGAACCGAAAAAATCTGGGCCTGCCTTGCCGAGCGTTATTCGCAAAAAGACCATGTTCTCTTTGAGACGCTCAACGAGCCTGTCGCCCCCACGTCCGAAATCTGGAACAAAGTCAAGGACAGACTCTGCCGCGAAATACGCCTCCACGCCCCCTGGTCAACGATAATCACCGGTTCCAATATGTGGAACTCAGCGGTGACCTATGACAAGCTCACTCCTTTTGACGACGACAACGTGATCTACAGCGTGCATTATTACGAACCGCTGCTTTTTACGCACCAGAACGCGCCGTGGATCGACAACCCGGAAATTAAAACGGTAAGGCACTATCCCGGCGATTACGGCCCCGGCTTTGTCCGCAAATACGATTTGACGCTGTCGGCCGGCGTCTGGGACAGGGACAGGCTGGCGAAGGAATTCGCCCCTGTAAACGCGTTCAGGAAAAAGTACAAGGCGCGCGTTATCTGTAACGAGTTCGGCGTTTACACGCCTGTCGAGCTTGAATCCCAGCTTCGCTGGTATGAGGATCTGCTCTCAATTCTCAAGGAGATGGATATTGGTTTCTCGTACTGGAACTATAAAAATCTGGACTTCGGGATAATTTCCATTGGAGAGGAGCTGCACGAGAACCTTCCGCAGTACGACAACGCCGAACGGATAAATCACCCGGTGCTTGATGTGCTAAAGAAATATTAAACCGGCAAACCGTAATTTAGCTTTATCGGAAATTCCTCTCGCAGAGGCGCAAAGGCGCAAAAAAGGGTTTTTATATCTTCTTTATATTCAAACAAAACTATCCAGGCTTTCACCTGAAAGGTTTATGGAGAAATTAAGAATTTCCTGAGTATTTTACTAAAAATCTATTGACACGCCATGCCATAAGCGACAGAATAAACACAATGAGCCGAAATTTCGCCAATTTTAACGTTTGTCCGCAAACTCCAGCGCAAAAAATGCCTAAGGCATTTTTTGCGCGTGATCCAGGCAACAGGCAACAGGCAACAGGCAACAGGCAACAGGCAACAGGCAACAGGCAACAGGCAACAGGCAACAGGCAACAGGCAACAGGCAAC
>Ga0268262_10005241_pt1 | contig 12930 bp, 10 predicted proteins | sample TergutNc150P3_FD_190354 | JGI IMG/M metagenome (GOLD analysis project Ga0268262, IMG submission 190354) | Nasutitermes corniger P3 segment gut microbial community from laboratory colony in Florida, USA - Nc150 P3 (SPAdes) (version 2) | ecosystem: Host-associated > Arthropoda: Insects >... | reverse complement strand
TCTTCGCTGTACCGCATCTTTACCTCCAAAAATTATTATTTTCGGAAGTTTATATCGATCCCTGGCTACGCGCCAGAAGCGCTTGTTTTGACGGTTACGGTGCAGTTGAGAAGTCTTGAGATTGTTTTACAGGAAATGAAAAACAGAAAGATTATATTTGAAGGGTTGGGAATAGTTTAGAGACTTCAAAAAAAACATAACACCATACATTGCGGGCTTTGTAGCGTAGGCAACAATTCCGGTACACCAGAGAAAAATGGTGCCAGGCACTTGGTGACCCCATACTTACCTCCTGGCAGTATAGCGTTTTACACAAAATTATTTATGGGCTCTATTTTATGGTTTCACCAGCCGCCAAAGTTGATTTTTCGAGTGCATATGATTATCAGGCAACTCCTCCCATGTATGGACTACACCATCCTGAGCGTTACTCTGTTCAGTATGGATGGTTCTGCCCCAGTATGTAAAAATTTTATAAAAGCCATCACTGGTTCGACGAAATCTAAACCGCTGTGCAACAGTACCATTATCCTCCCAGACTTGTATTGCAACCCCATTACCGTCTTGTCCGCCAGCTACATCAAGAACGAACCGTCCGCTTTGCCTAAAAGTGATCTTGTACCAGCCATCACCAATAGGAATAAAATGGTAATAGTAATTATTTTCGCGCCTACTTTCCCGCACGCCAAGCCGTCCTCCTTGCCCGGTTGAATTTACCACCCAAAAACCTCTGTTATTACCATCATTCGCATTAACAGTTTGTATGAAAAAATCACCTTCAGACATAACTGCCCAGCCTCCGGGGTAGGTTTCGGAGGCGCTACCGATTGCCTTCCTATAATTATCCCCTGTCACTGCTTTCACAGCCACGCTGTCCCCAGTCGCCACATTAACAATCCGCCCGTTTATGCTCGCAACACGTATCGCCAGCGTCTCGCTTATCTTGTTCGCGTCCACCGCAGGATAAGTCACGGTTTGCGGCGTTTGTATTTTTACCCCAACCGACTTCCCATCTCGGAATTCAATCTTCCAACCCGCAGAGAACGTCACTCCTTGCCGCCCCAGCACTGCGCCTTTGTCGTTCAGCAAGTCAAGCACCAAATTGTATTTCACTTCCGTAGTCGGCATCACCTGCGTAGCTCCGCCTGACGCATTTTTCAAAGGCCAATCCAGCTTCCATGCCGCAGCTTGCCCGGTTCCGGCAAAGCCTTCATAGACTGCGTTCACCACACCGGTTATCGGTAGGGGCCAAGAGTCGTAGGGCGTAAGGCACACGTCTACGCTTATTGGTATGGTCTCTTTGTCCCAGTCAATTTCCCCTTGCTTGAAATCTGCGGAATATATAAGCGTCGTCATCAAAGGAGTTTTCTTAACATAGCCTGTTACAAACTGGTCGCACTCGGTCAGTCGCTCCACCCACGCCTTGCGCCACGCAATTGCGTTGCGTATGTCCTTCCCTATGCTGCTGCTCGTAATGTCAGCGTTCACTACGTCCAGCCTCCCCACTATTTCCGCTGAAGCCGGATCGTAATTCACCGCTTGTAGGTAGTAGGCAAACGCCTCCACCACCGTGCCGCTCTTCTGCGCGATGATGCCTTTGGACAAAGCCGTTTCTGCCTGTATCTGCCGATTATCCGCCGCCGCCAAAAGCGACCGTTTCCCCGCGTCGGTTAGTTTCACCCCCAGCTGATCAAGCAAATCGGCTGATGCCTCCTGTACGGCGGACAAATTCTCTAACGCGGATGCGGCAAACGGCTTCGGCCCGTAAGACGCAACACGTTTGCCCGCTTCCGCTTCCGACACTGAAAACTCCATCATGAACGGGCCGCTGGGCGTTTTGGTGATTGTGCCTACGAGGATATAGCGGGCGTTGGCGAGCTTGCCTATGCTAATGTAATTATCTTCCGAATAATTTCCAGATACAGACTCCTTTTGCTGTGCCAAAATTCTGTCAAGGTTCTGACGGTCAACAATGCTGATTGCCGAGTACCTGTTGAAGTTGGCGTTGAACGCGCCCTGCACGAGAGGCAGTATCCACAATTCCTCTTTGGCAAAGTTTTTGCCGGTCGGTTCAAGCACGGCGAGCGTTATATTCTTCCCGCCATCCCCGGTGTAGTAGGTTTGAGCATACATATTCCCCATAACCGCCAAAAGCGAAAGTAAAATTACCAATATAATTTTTTTCATATATACTCCTATACTCCTTTTTATGCCGCTGTTACCCCCAAAAGTATATGACACCATATGCGTATACCACGCTATATGTAGCGTAGGCAACAATTAAGGTACACCAGAGAAAAGTGGTGTCAGGCACTTGGCGTGACCTATGTGCTATTTTAATCATTCAGCCAGAATCCGTAAGTATCCGTATTTATCCTTGGCCCAGCTGTTGCGTTCCTCCAGTTTTCATTTCTGCCATTGTATACCACATAGCCCTGTTTATTTGCTGTGTTTCTGTCCGTTTCTGTAGCGTTATTACCGCTGATAGTCCCGCCTGTTTTGGTGAATGTTCCATTGGCATAATATACCCCACCGCCATAGTCTCTGGAGATATTACCCGAGATAGTACCACCGCTCATGGTGAAAGAATAATCAACATACACCCCACCGCCGCTAATGGCGGTATTACCCGATATAGTGCCACCGCTCATGGTGAATCCACTATAAGAGCCGGTATTATAAACCCCGCCGCCGTTGCCGCTGGAGGTATTGCCAGAGATAGTACCATCATGCATAACGAAGCTAGACCAAGACTCTATATACACCCCGCCCCCGGTCCAAGTGGCGGTATTATCAGAGATAGTACCGCCCTTCATGGTGAATTCACCTCTCCCGATATATACCCCTCCGCCATTATATTTGGCTTTATTGCCCGATATAGTTCCGCCATTCATGTTAAAAGTTCCGCTCAAACCATCTTTATAAGAACCAACATAAACCCCGCCGCCCTTGTCATCTCCGGCGTCGGCGGTATTATCCGAGATTGTACCACCTTCCATTAGAAATATAGATTCTATTGAAGGACTACCTTCCCAATTTATAACGCTTACTCCGCTATTTCTATTACCCGAGATAGCACCACCTTTCATTGTAAATGTGCCACTTTTGATTGATACTCCGTAACTTCTATTACCCGAGATAGTGCCACCACTCATGGTAAATGTATTTCTACTATTATTTCCATAGAAATATACCCCGATATTATTGTCTGAGATAGTGCCGCCGCTCATGGTAAATGTACCACCATTAACCTCCACCCCAGAACTGTAATTGCTAGTTACCGTAGAATTATCTTCCATACGGAATGCGCCTTTTTCATTAATTATAACCACTGAAGAAAAAGTATCATCGCGTCCCCGCAAGGTAATGTCTCCTTTGAGAACAACCGTCTGACCGGCTCTTAAAATTAATAGACATCCGTCACCAGACGGGGTTAGCGTTCCGTCTCCCTGTATAGTAATGGTTACACCGCTTACGGGACCGAATGTACTTCCAGTACTGACGGGTACGGAAAAAGCATTGGTAACGGTAATGACATACGCCTTGTTATTACCGCCGCTTCTTACGCCGCCCACAGCCTCTATCCACGTTGCCATATTATTTACATTATATTCAACAGCCGGAGTAGTGCGTGTTTGGGCAGTACCGCCCGCTCCTTCTTTTTTCCAGGTGTCGCCGTCCTGATCCTTGAGGGTATTCGCGTCTGTTATCGTCCATGTCCACGTGTTTTTGGCTTTTGGACCGTCTGTTATGTTTAAGGTCAGCCTGGCGCCTGATACGGAGTACGTCCCCGACATAAGCGTCGTGGCATTCCACAACCCTTTAAAAGCATTACCCGTAAAAGTGACATACGCGTTCGTACTGTAACGGTATGTGCCTGAAAGCGTGGTCTGGGAATAACCCAGTGCCAGCACAGTTACCAGCATTACTGTAAAAATTAATCCTTTCTTCATAAAAACTCCCTATATACTACAATTGACAGTTTACGGAAAATGCTGGCGCATATCGCGCCAGTGGCTTGCCTCAAGCAAGCCCAAAAGAATAATGACTTCATAAGGCCAATATAACCCTGTCTACTGCGCCGCAGGCACATAGCATTAATATACATAGACAAGCATTAATGCGAATTTATATAAAATCATAGAAAAACTAAGAAATAACGTCAAGACGCCATTTCTAAAAAACATTTTATTTATTTTAAAACTTACCTTGTCCGCTATGATGATGTTTGCTAAACTATGATTAATGACGGTAAATGAGCGATTAGCCTATGCCCGAAAAAAACTGCACCTGACGCAGGCGCAATTTTCCGAAAAAATATGCGTTACAACTGGTTTTTTAAGTTCTATGGAAATAGGCGACCGAAAAATCAATTCCCGTATGATCAAACTCATCAATTTAACCACCGGGATAAGCGCGAAATGGCTGGAAACCGGCAAAGGGGAAATGTTTGCCAGTGAACCGGACCGTGAAATCGAAGAAATCGTCAACCTTTACCGCCAGTTGAATCCGTTTTTTAAGGGCTATTTCAAGCGGCAACTGCTGGAAATTATTAACTATGAAAACGGAACCAAGGAAACTTAATGCTTATCACTGACTCACATCAACCTCATAAACAAGCTCGCCGGAATCCACATCATATATCCTTCTTTTGAAATTCAGGGGAACCTGAATGTCTTTTACTTTTTTATCGCTGAATTCATCGACAATAATAATAACTTTTATTATCACATATTGTACTGCCAGTTTTCTGGTTTCATCTTCCGTTTTGAACCATTCAACCCTGTTTACGACGGGTGTTTGGGGCCATATATTGGCGATAAAAAAAGTCATAAGCGCATTTTCATAGGTATCATTAAAATCCCCATTGGGCGCCATGTGGCCACGGTCATATCCGGAACGGGTATAATCACTATGACTGGGCAGGGAATAACCATTTTCCTTCAAGAGATCTCGCAGTACGCCTCCGTCCCTGTCCTGGGTAAATGCTGCTGAAGGCCGTTTTACGGATTCACTGAGTACCCGTTCTTTTGTCAGTATATATTCAATTATATGCGGCCCTTTATGAATTGCGTCATAACAGCCGGAATACAGCGCTTCGTCTCTGTTTGAAACATAGAATTCAAAATGACCGGGCAGGTCACAGGCAAAGACTGCTGTTATGCGAAGAATAAGCAGAAATAACAATATATTCTTTTTCATCTGTGCAAATTATTAACTATGATAGGGAGATGCCCAAGAAGTAAGAATTAACCACGGAGGTCACGTCGAACCTGCGATTCGCGTACCACGGAATTTTGATACGATAATCCTCATTCCTCCGTGAAACTCCGTGTACTCCGTGGTAAAAATTCTTCCTGGACAATCCCTATCTTCAATCTTAGAAAATCGGCGCGACGCCGCCATGATAGTTACTGTTGATGTAATTCTTTACCTTCTGGCTCAGAAGGGCTTTTCTCAGGGCGACGATTCGGGAATCATTTTCCTTACCCTTCTGTACTACCACGATGTTGACATAGGGGGAATCCGCTCCTTCAATAATAAGGGAATCTTTCAGAGGGTTAAAACCCGCTTCAAGGGCATAGTTACCGTTTATTGTAGCGGCGTCCACATCCTGCAGGGAACGGGGAAGCTGGGCAGCTTCAAGTTCCCGAAAGTGGAAATTTTTGGGATTATCGGTAATGTCGCGGGGAGTAGCGGTCAGGCCAACTCTGGCTTTAAGGGTGATAAGCCCTTTTGACTGAAGCAGAAGTAGCGCCCGCCCGCCATTGGACGGATCATTGGGAATGGCAATGGTAGCGCCGTTGGGCAAATTGTTAATATTTTTGTACTTTAGCGAGTACAACCCAAATGGTTCCACATGCACCCCAAAAGCAGAAACCAGTTTTGCCGACCATTCCGCATTGGTTTCCAGATAGGGAACGTGCTGGAAAAAGTTGGCGTCCAGGTCACCGGCAAGCACTGCCACATTGGGCTGCACATAGTCGGTGAATTCCACCACTTTCAGGGTAATTCCCTGCGCCGCCAGATCGTCTTTGACCAGATTCAGTAATTCCGCATGGGGAACCGGCGTGGCCCCCACCGAAAGAACGGAATCAGATTTTTCTGCGCCGCCTTTTGCTTCAACCGTGTGGTTAAAGCCCAAGATCAATGCGCCCGCAATGAGTACGCTTACTAATGATTTTTTCATCGTAATCCTCCTAATAAAAAATATACTGTAAACATATATGTTTACTATGCTATAAATTACCGTTTTTTTCCTGCTTTGTCAATAGTGAGTTAAAAAAATACTACTCTTGATATTCATCGTTTTGACAAGAGCCTGCGACTGATGGCCGTACCTATCATCTGCACCGCTTCCACGAGTATCATTATGACAATAACCGCGCCGATAGTTACGTCCGTTCTGAAACGGTAATAGCCGTAGCGTATGGCAAGGTCACCCAATCCCCTGCCGCCGATAGCGCCCGCCATTGCCGAATAACCGATTAAATTGATAATCGTCAAAGCCAGGCCCGAAATCAAAGCGGGCATGGCTTCGGGGATTAACACTTTGCGAATAATTTGAAAATTGGTTGAACCCATTGCGCGTGCCGCAGTAAGTACGCCGGGTTCAACCTCGGAAAGGGCGGATTCGGCAATACGGGCCACAAAAGGCGCGGCGGCTATTGAAAGAGGGATAATTACCGCCGTGGGGCCTATGCTGGTTTTGATAATCACCCGCGTTAGGGGGATTAACAGGATCATCAGTATGATAAACGGAAGGGAACGAAATAGATTCACGATTCGGGAAAGCACATTGTACAGTATGCGGCGGGGGGCAAGGCCGGCGGGAGAAGCGGCATACAGATACACACCCAGGGGAAAACCCAGGAGACAGGCAAAAAAGGTTGAGACAAAAGTCATATATACTGTTTCCGCTGTTGCCGCCGGCAGCATGGATAATACTTCCAGAATTTTTTCTTTAGGCATGGATCATCTCCCGTGTTGCGGCGGCTTGCGGTGATTCAAATACCGAGGCTACGCTTCCTCTTTCCACAATAATTCCTTCATCCAGCACTGCTACCTCATGGCATATTTCGCGGATAACTTCCATCTGGTGCGTTATCAATACCACGGTGATTTTCAGCCGCTGCTGCAGGTTGTGGATTAACGCCAGAATCGAGCGGGTTGTCTGGGGATCAAGAGCGCTGGTCGCTTCATCGCAGAACAGCACCTCGGGGGTTGCCGCCAGCGCACGGGCAATAGCCACCCGCTGTTTCTGCCCGCCGGATAATTCACGCAAGCGCGCCTTGCGCTTATCGACAATATCAACCAGTTCCAGTAAATCATCAACCCGCTTGTCTATTTGTTTCCGTGTCAATCCGGCAATTTCCAAAGGATAGGCAATATTCCCCGATACGTTACGCGATCCCAACAGATTAAAATTTTGAAATATCATTCCCATTTTTCTTCGCCGTTCAAGCAACGCCCTGCCGCGCAAAGTATCCACCCGCTCGCCGTTGTAATACACTTCGCCGGTATCCGGCGTTTCCAGCAGGCTCATTACCCGCAGCAGACTCGATTTTCCTGCGCCGCTCCTGCCGATGATTCCGTAAATACAACCCGGAGGAACAGCAAGATCAACCCGCTTTACCGCAGTAACCGCGCCATAACTCTTGGATATTCCATTCAGAGTGATCATTTGACCGCTAACCCGGGTGCCGCAATTTCTTTGAGCCGCTTGATAATATCAATATGCTGGGTACAAGCTCTTTCGCACCTGCCGCAGCCCGTACATGTACCGGCAACGGAACGATCCAAATTCCAGTGCCAGCGCAGACGGTCGCCAATCGGGTCCTCTCCTTCCTTATTGTTGAGAATTTTTTGGTTGTAGGCATCCATGAATTGAGGAATGGGAATATCATGGGGGCAGTCATCGCAGTAGTTACAGCCGGTACAAATTCCTTCAAGGGAAGCGTCGGCATGGGCTTTGACCGCCGTCAGTTCCGCTTCAGTTCGGGGTTTATAGCTTTCAATCGCAGCAAGGGCTTCCTGCACATGTTTAATAGTTTGAAAACCCACGAGAGTAACGCTGATTTCAGGATGATCCCACAGGAAATGCAGGGCCGCCGCAACAATTCCCTCGCCGGGCCGCTGTAAAAAATTAAACCGTTCGGGATGATTGGGAATAACTCCGCCGCCCAAAGGGTTCATTACCACCGCGCCCAGCTTTTTTTCCCTGATTGCGTCAAAGGCTTTCTGCCGCGTCTTAAAATTATATGCCGAATACCCGAACAACACTCCTTCAAATACCCCTTCCATCAGCAGTTCCCTAATTTCATCATCAATAAGGTGGCTGGACACGCAGATATGGCGGATAAGCCTCTCTGCCTTAAGTTTTCTAAAAACCTGCAGAACGCCGTCTTTTTTCCTGTTTTGCCAGTTGTTAAGATTGGTAACGGACCAAATATGGTAAAAATCAATGGCGGGAATGTTCAGGCGTTTTAGCTGCGCTTCAATCTCGCGGCGAATTGCATTTTCGGTGGTGGCAAAAGTTTTGGTTGCCGTATAAAAAGGAATATTCCGCCGCCTGAATTCGGCAAAACCCTTGCCAAACACCGTCTCGCTTCTGGTCTCGAAGTATCCCGGCGCGGTATCAAAATAATTTACCCCGCCTTCCGCGGCGGCAAGCATGGTACGGATACATTCATCGTGATCGTCAATGTGCGCAAAACGCATACCGCCGAAACCCAATATCGAAACTTTTTCACCGGTTTGACCATATTCCCTGTACAGCATAAAACTCCTCCGAAAACATAGTAACAGATTTTACGGATTGAAAAAAGAGCCCGTATTACTTCAGAAATCCGGCCACAAGAGGTATATTTTTTTAACTAAAGTTGAACGCCGCTATACAGGCATACCCTGTTTCTGCCTTCTCTTTTTGCGGTATAAAGCGCCATATCCGCATGATGAATAAACTCCTCAAGCACATTATTTGTCGTGGGTATTAAACTATTGATACCAATACTTACTGTTAACTTTGAAACTGATCCGTCGGCCAGCACTATCTGCAAGCTTTCAATTTTTTGTCGAATTCGTTCACCAACATCATGAGCCCCGTTAAAATCAGTATTTGCAAGCAATATGGCAAATTCTTCTCCGCCCCAGCGCGCGACAAGATCACTTGAACGCTTAAGTTCCTGCGTAAATATTTTTGCAATTACCTGCAATGCCTTGTCGCCCTGCAAATGACCATAAGCATCATTGTAGTCCTTAAAATAATCCAAATCAAGAATGAGGATACTGATGGGTGTTTTAGTCCTTATGGCCCTTCCCCATTCCAGAGGCAAACGCTCATCAAAGTTGCGTCTGTTCGGGATATCGGTCAACTGATCTATTCTGATCAGACGCTCCCGTTCGCGTGCGGCGCGCAGAAGTTCGGCATTATAGGTGCTAAGACGATCTCTCATCCTCTGTATAGTCTGCGCCAATATACCGATTTCATCGTCTCTGTCACAGCCAAAAATTTCACCTATATAGAAATTTGACGCTGACAGGCTTTTTGTCAGATGGTTTACCGGCCTAAATACCAGCCAGTGCATAAAAATACTGCTCACCAGCGTATATAATAAAAAAGCGGACAGCATGATAATCAGCAGCGGAATGAATTTTTTGATACTGTATAATGCATGATTGTTAAAAAAAGTAACAATCGACCAATCCGTACCGGTAATTGGCGCGATTGATACATACATATAATAATTTTTCTCAAGTTTGATGACTTCCGCCTGTGAAAACATATCAAAATAATCGTTAATGTTATTCAAATATTTATCCAGTGCTGAAACAAACACGGGTTCCGGACAAATGGCACGAATATTGTTTCCGGGTCTTTCTTTTTCATCAAAACGGAAATCAGACGGGATGCTATCCATTTGTATATATCCATTTTTGTCAATAATATAGCCCATTACGTTTTTATTGTTATATTGGGAAAACAGGCTATCGATCATCTCTTCAAAGGAAAGTCCGGAACAAACGACGCCCACCGGATTATTGCCTTCCATAACCTTGTAATTGATTCCGAAGTGCGGTATTTTGGTCGTCTTGTTGACACCAATACTAAAGATATGTTCATGTATTGACTTGATGCAGTTATAATACCAGTCATCGTAAGTATCAGCCGGATTAATCCTGTCAAAAGGAAGGAATTCCGCAAAAGTAGTTTTGCTGTCAATTGAATATTCGTTTAATGATTTATTAATGCCAAAGTACACACGGGAGCTATTCAGCATACCCACATAATTCATAATTTCGCGATAAGCCGCCGCTCTTTTTGCCGGATTTTCCTCATCAGTAAACCAGTCGATAACAGTTGTTGAGCGGGAAATATCCCGCACAAGGGCAAGTTCCTGGTTTACATGAAGATTAAATCTCCCCACTGCTTCAATAGAATAAAAGCGGGCAAGTTTTTCCGATGCGTCACTGGATATATCGGTAACTATCACGGTTGCTGTTGCCGTTACCAGAACAAGGACCAACACCAGAACCAGCATATGCGCATTGCGTACCCTGATCGCCAATTTTTTCTTTGGGTAGGATTTATTGGCGGCCTCAATTTCACTCACAGGTACATTATACCACATTTTTGCGCGATCTATCAACAATTCTGCTATCAACAATTCTGCCCTAAAGGGCTAAACTTGATCCATAATCAACAACCCCGCCCTAAAGGGACGGGGTATGTTGTTTTGGTAAGGTATTTGTCTCGGGGTACATACCCTTTTTAAGCGCCCTAAAGGGCGGGGTATGTACCCCTCGCATACAATCAAAATAATCTGGCAGATATACAAAAAAAACGCCGTCTGCCCGGTAGACGAGTCTACTCGGTAGACGGCGCACTTGAGGTGGGCGATACAAGACTTGAACTTGTGACCCCCAGCGTGTCGAGCTGGTGCTCTAACCAACTGAGCTAACCGCCCCAATTAAGGCACTGCGTCAAACAGTGTTACAAAACACCCACAATGGTGACCATTTTCCCCACCACCATGAGATCAATAAATTCTCTGTGTTACCGTAAAATCGAAAAATTACCGCTTATTTTACCCGTTCACGGATGGCAACATTTACCTCTATCTTTCCGTTGTTACCAAGTTCCATGGGAACAATGAGGGCTTCCACATCGCCGAGATTGGTGGATACCTCCATATTGTCACCGGTAAAAAGGGCCGGCGGGGTAAGATCGAACTTAAAGCCCAAATCATGGAGTTTGGTCACTGCCTGGGCGGTGATCATGTTGGCAAGCTCCTGTATCGTAGCTTTGGCAAGCTCATCAAATGTTGAAAATTCTTCCTGATTCATGGATCCGGCCACATGCAGGGCTGTATCCCTGGTCATATCGAACAAAACACGGCCTTCAACATCACCAGCAAGGCCTACCAGCGCCGCAACGCCCTGAATCGACATGGTGGTGGGTTTCAGATAAATTTCACCACGTTTTACTTCGGCGTTCAATACTTCTTTAAGAACGCTAAAAGCAGATTCTACAAAGGGGTTGATATACTCAACTCTCATAACACGCTCCTTCTACTTCCTAACTTTAAGCATTGTACACAAATGCCGAAATCGTATCATTAGACGACACCGATGTCCAATTAGTCCCGAAGATTTCCTCGTTTTTCCCTACAATCACCATTCCATTGTCTTTCAACTTCCCGGCAAAATCATCAATCAACTTGTTCTGATCCGCTACCGGGAAGTATGACATTATATCACGGGCAAGGATTATATCCAAGACCGGCAAGGTGTTCTCATTCAATACATCATGATACTCGAAAACTATCGCGTCCTTTATTGCCGGGTTAAAAGAATAACCATTTTTTCCCTGAACCATAAAGGGGTGGCAATATTCGGGAACCTCTTGCAGATCAAAGGCCATATTCGGCGCCTGGCTGATCGCCATTATATCGCTGTCATTGGCAAAAATCTTGATATGCGCATCCGGATACCTGGACTTGAGTATACACGCAAACGAATAAGATTCATAGCCCTTACCGCAGCCAAAGTTCCACACCTGAATACTGTTGGAAGATATATTCGGCAGTATACCTTTTACGATTGAGGCGTAGTCCTCGTCCCAGAAAGTATTGGTACAGGGTGAAGCAAACGTACTGAGGAATTCCTCCGCATCGGCGGCATTTCTCAGTTGGAGATCGCTGTCTGTTCGATCAGATCTCCATTCAGCGAAACGCTTGTTCATCCACATATCATTGAGCGGCGAAACCATAAAGTGTTTCAACGCAGAAAGCGATTCTTTTATGAAGTCAATGGTCTTATCGGTGGTAGTGGTCGGCTGCGCCTGTACCGGCGCATCCGCGGGCTTGGCAGCCCCCGGCACAAAGAGATCGGAGGCGTTTACACTGCTCCCTTTATTTTCTTCTTTGTTGATAGCAAAGATACGCACCACGTCAAGAATGATGTACAGGTCGCCCTGCTTTTCCACCACGCCCGATATGTATTTGATGTTAATGTCGCCAAAAATCGGGTGCGGCGGCTGGATTGACTCGTGATTGATTCCCACCACCTTGTCGATTTTGTCTACAATGGTTCCATATACCTGATCATTGATACGGAGGATCAGCATATTCTCCTGACCATCGGCTTTTCTATCCTGAGGCAAGTGGAAGAAAGTTCTCAAGTCGATGATGGGGATAATGTCTCCCCGGAGGTTGTACACGCCCCGTACAAAAGAAGCGGCATTGGGCACAAAGGTAAACTTGTCGGCCTTTGCAATTTCTTTGACATTCATAATGTCAACACCGTAATCCTTTCCCGCAAGGGAAAAGGTTATTATCTTGAAATCAACCGATTCAGCCCGCTCTTTCTGCTCCTGCAGATCGGCATTTACCTGAACAAGATCTTTTACTATTGCATCCATATTAACCT
>Ga0268262_10005240_pt1 | contig 12931 bp, 9 predicted proteins | sample TergutNc150P3_FD_190354 | JGI IMG/M metagenome (GOLD analysis project Ga0268262, IMG submission 190354) | Nasutitermes corniger P3 segment gut microbial community from laboratory colony in Florida, USA - Nc150 P3 (SPAdes) (version 2) | ecosystem: Host-associated > Arthropoda: Insects > Digestive... | reverse complement strand
TCCCGGACCTGATAAATTAAGAACCATGAAGTTTACCAAAGCCACCTTTACCAGGGGGAAACGGTTTAAAGTAACCTTTGACCCGAACTACCCAGGCGCCGCGGCAATACCAGAAAAGGAAATCGCTGAGAACCTTACAATCGGAACCCTGCCGTATCTGGAGAGGCAAGGCGGCAAGGATTTTGTCGGTTGGACTCTTGCGTCGGATACAAATACTTTGATTACCGAATCTTATGTGGTTACAAGCGCGCTCGCGCTGAAGGCGAAATGGGAAACATTTGCCGCCGGGACGGCATTTACCGTGGATTTCAAAGCTGCCAACATCGGTTTAACGCCGGTAGGAACCGGAACCGCAGCTGAGGCTTTTACCGAGGGTTCTGACACAGGCTATACATTTACCTATGGCAGCGGCAACTATAATACGTCGTGGGCGAAGTTTAATGTTACGCTTAACGCGAACGTCAGACTGTCCGCTTATAAGGAAGTTACCATTCAGTACCAGTCTGTAAGCGGAGATACGGCTTACAAGCCCTTCGCTTTGCTGGCCGCCGCCACATTGCCTGCCAGCTTGCCTGCCGACCCCCACACGGGGCAATATAAGGTCAGTTCCGATACCCCCCAGGGTAATACAACTTCGGGCACAACCTGGGCAAGCATGAAATTTACAATTGACAAGTCAAAAGCCGCCGGCCTGACAGGGACCATACAGGTTTGCATTTACGACCACAGCGCCGCAACCAAAGATGGCGATAAAACAGCGTGGAAAATCAAAAACGTCACCTTTACACCGGATGACTGAATTATAGGGTTATAGGGTGACTGAAACGAGTAGTGAGCAGACGGCATTTAGCCGTCTGCTTTTGAATTTACTCGTTGCGACTCTAGGACCTTTCGAAAGTTTTTGCTTGCGAATGAAGGCAAAAAACGGTGACTGTCACCTTTCGAAAGTTTTTGCTTGCGAATGAAAGCGAAATCTTTCGTTTGGTGACAGTCACCGTTTACAGCCATTCAAAACTTTTAACGGTATTAATAAACAGCTCGCTAAATCTCGCGTTTTTTTCAGCAAGGTTTGTGCAGGTTATAATTATGTTCTTTCCCTTGTCGCCGGGAAAACAAAAAAAGCTTTGCTGTATCAGCCTTTCCTGCTGGTATGTGGTTATTACTATTATTTCGCCCTTCAGCCCTTTGTCCGTGGTAAAGGGACTTTGCAGTATATATTCCATGTTTTCCCCGTATATCTTGCCAAGCTCTTCGTTTATATGTTCAATATATTCGTCGAATTGGCCGGTAAAAGCCTCGTCGATAAAATTAATGGTCGGCGCGAAATTATTTTCAAACGCCCCGCGTAATATTTTATATCTGAATTCCTTTACCTTAACCAACTGCCATGTATCAGGTATCGAAATGGAAAAACGCCCCTTTGATTCCACATACCGCCTTTTATTGCCGGCGGCGTTTGAATACGGCGCGGTTCCAAAAAAAACAACGAGGGCAATCAGGCTGACAAAGATTTTTTTCATTCCGCCCCCCGCGCGGCGGGATCATCCCAGGACGCGAGAAACCCCCAGCCCGGCCCCAGTTCCGCGATATATTTGTCGTAAAAATCAGGCGTACACCACTGCCTTTGGGTGATGACTTTATCTTTGGGCAGGACTTCCTCAACAAACAACTGGCTGCCGTACACGGTAAAAGTCCCTATATAATCGGACATATTTTCCTTTATATACAAATTGTCATTATCGCGGAAAAGCGCCCACGTACCGCCGTTAAGATAGTCGAGAGGTTTGGAAAATATCCCCGTCAGATGACGAATAACGTCATACATGGCTTCGGGGGCTTTTACATTCCCTATCATATATTTTACCCCGTTCGCGTCGGTCGAGACCGTTATGCTGATATTGTCGTTAATACGGTAAACATCGTAATCGGCGCCATTGTCGAAGGTTCCCTGGTTTGTCAATTCAAGCGTAAGGCCTTTTTTGGCGGCTTCCGCGAGTATGTTTGAAACAATATCTTCATTAAAGGAATTATTATCGGCCTTGTTCGCGGGAACCTGTAAAGACCTGACCCCGCGCGATCTGGCCGTCCAGACAAAAATGTCCCCGGTGGACTGGTTTTTGTAGTCGGGGTTAAACGCGATATACGCGTTTACACGGGCCTGCAGGGAATTGCGCGCCCTCGCGAACGCCCCGTGCCTTTTTGAATATTCATGCAGCGCGGCCACATATTCCTCGGGGTTAAATTTTTCCGGGTTGTTTATTATCCGGACAAGTCTTCTGTCGGTCGTCCGCGCCCAGTTTTGATTTCTGTTTCTTGCCACATAGCCGGATTCCTGGGCAAGGGCCGACGAAAGAAAAGTTGTTAATAAAATTGTCAAAATTATAAATGTTTTTTTATTCATTGTTTGCGTCCTTCCTTTATGGGCTAAGGTTTAAAAATACGCCGTCTGTTGTATTCCCTGCCGGCCATATTACGCTTAAACGTGTCCAAATGAACCCACGTTGTCGCGGTGTTTTCATCTTCCATCCACAGGCTGTTGGCTTCCAATAAATTTTGGCCTTCGGGTTTCAAAAGAAAATCAGTGAGCGACCTGTCCGCGTCCCTGATGTCAACCGCTATTCCGGAAACATGGGGGCTTCCGGACGCCCCTTTAACAAAAGCGTTATAATCCTGGCCTTTTCTTGAATGTGAATCATTTTTGATAATTTTGCCCGAGGAATCAAGCGCGCCTGGATTAACGGATTTCGGCCTTATCCACACGTTGACGGTTATAGGTTTGTTGTACGCGTCCCTCACGTTTTGAACCTTTGCCGCCAGTTCAATAATATTATCAATTTCACCGGCACTGGGAATATGGAAGATTCCCCAACTGGGCAAAAATGTCGCCTCACGCACGGTAAGGTTTCTTGTTATTGAAGCTTTTGGATCGCTCCAATTAATCCCCCTGACAATGTAATCAGCCGCCTGGCTGCCGGGGCCGGGCCTGGGCGTATTATTCGGCGGGGTGTTTGAGGCAGGGGTATTGGTTCCCGGATTTTGATTTTGATTTGTTTGGTTTTGCGGCTTGGGCGTAAACTTGACAATATCATCTACGACACGCGGCGGCGGCGGAGCCACCGGAGCCGTCGGCGCCGGCGACGTCGGCGTTGTGGAAGCGGCTCTTGCGGTATTTGCGCCAGGGTTTGCCTGGCCCGGGCCGGCGGGAGGGCGGCCCTGGTTCGGGGTCCATCTCCCCGGTCTGGAACGGGCGTCATTCGCGGCCTGCGCCCTGCTTGCCGCGCTTCCCGTTCCGGCATTGGAGAAAGTGTTGTCCCGCGGCGTCAAGTTACGGTTCCGGTTATTATTGAGCCTTGGATCCCTGCCCTGAGCAACCCTGCGGTTGGCTGCCGCTATTTTGTTTACCTGGGGGTCCCCGGTGTTTTGGCCTGAATTTTGCGTGACCGAGGATGAACCCCTCTGAACCTGGTTAAGCTGAAACTGCGCCGGCTCGGGGGACGAAAAAACAGGCGCCTGATCGTTTCTATTATTCTGGGCTGTTGTCCCGGACGGCACCTCTTGAACCGTTGCTCCGGATGGCTCACTTTTGACTATTGCCGCGGTTGTCACATATCCTAATTTTTCGAAATTATCCCTCAAGCCGGGATCATAATTGGCATTGGGCGGCCTGGCGGCGTTAAATAAATCAGAGGCAAGATTCAAAAGAGCCCCGGCAACTTTTACATCTTCATTACTGCTCGCCATCATCCCCAGCCCCGCGCCCTTGAGTATTCCCGACACGGCGTCCATCACCGCGGGATCGCACTCCTGTCCGCAAAGGGATACGAAGCAGATAAGCAAAAAAGCGGCGCTTTTTAACACCTTAAAAGCTGTTTTTCTGAGCATTTTCATACAGAATACATAAACGTGGTATTTATGTCAACGCGGTGAAGAAAGAAAGTGACTGTCACCATCCTTGATCTTTTTCTATATAATAGGTATTGTGTGAATATAGAAATTAAAAAGATAGATATTGAAAAAGCATTGAAAATTGCCTGTAAATATAAAATATATGCCTATGACGCATATTATTTGGAAATAGCAAGCAGATTAAAATTACCGTTGATAACTTTTGATGGTTCAATGAAAAAGGTTGGGTTAGACCTTAAAATAAATATTGTGGATAAATGACGGAGGTTAAACATGAAAGTATATAATTATTCAGAGGCGCGGCAGAATTTTGCGGCAATATTCAATACCGCATTAAAAGAAGAAGTAATAATAACAAAAAAAGACGGAAATAAATTTAAATCAGTTACAATACGCGAACAAAAACAATCTCCGTTGGAAACCGTAAAAGGGATAAAAACCAGAGTTACAATGGGTGATATTCTTGACGCAATCAGAGAGGGCAGAGAAAAGTGACTGTCACCCTGAACTAAAGTGTCTGTCACCTTTCGAAACTTTCTGCTTGCGAATGAAGGCGAAATGTTTCGTTTGGTGACAGTCACCTTCTTTAACTTTTTTATTTAAACTGCCATTGGTCGAATTCAAAGCCGTTCTTGTGGTGGCTTTCCTTCATGTTGGCGGCGGTTATCGGTTTGGCGCCCAGGCTGCTGTAGAATACAAAGACTAAATCGTGTGTGCCGGTTACGGTCTTGTACAGGTCTATTGTCACTTCGGTGAATTCGCCGGCTGAACCTTCAAACTTGACGCGGCCTATCACTTCGCCGCCTTTGATCCGGGTGGTCTTGCCGGTTGTAAGGGCGGCCGCTTCTCCTTCCCTTTCAGGATCGAGCCTCAGTTCTATCGCGCCAACATAATCCGCGGGCGTTTCAGGCATCCGTACCCTGGCTGTAAATTTTTTGGCGCCCCCGGAGTCGCCCGCGGAAAAGTCTGCTTTGTAGACGGCAACCCAGTCTCCCGAATCAATGGCGGTTACCAGCATGCCGTTGCCCGCTTCGGAATCCGCCCGTGTGAAAATGCCGCCCATTATGCCTATGGTCTCAGCCTCATTCAAAGCGTAGGGATTAAAATTCCCTTTCTGCGGAACCCCTGTCCTGTTCATGGTTATCGGGCTGATGTCACCGTCGCTGTTTATGTTTACCCTGTTGATATGAGAGCTCCGGTATCTGAAAGTCGTGCCCATAGCCGGAGACACGCTTGAAGCGTGGTACGCGATATAGGTATCGCCCTTAAATTGAAAAATACAGTGATGGTTGTTTTGATCCGGCGTACCAAGCTGGGATTGAGGGGACCTCAATATATCCTTCGCGGCGCTGTATGTTCCAAAGGGGGCGTCACTGGCCATATAGGCAATCATTCCCCCGTTTTTGCAATAAGAATAATAATATTTGTTATTAATTTTTACAATTTCGTTGTCTTCAAATAAACCCTCCGGCGGACCCCATCGCTGCGGCTCCTCGTCAAGGCTTATCATGTTATCGCCCAGCTTGACGCGCCGGGCGTTATTATCGCCTTTATTGCCGCCGCCAAAAAATATATAGCCCTGTCCGTCATTATCTACCATAGCGCCCGGATCAAACAACCAGTAAACGCCGGTGGGGTCAATTATTTCTTTGTCCTCCGCGTCGGTTACCGCCTGGCAGGTGGGGGTATCGCGGTCAATAAGCAGTTTGTTAAGCGGAGAGGTCCAGGGGCCGGCGGGGTTGTCCGCGGTAATTACGCCTATGCCGTTGCCGCTGTTCGCGAAGTAAATAAAAAATTTATCCTGTCCGTTAATTTTTTTCCAGACAGCCGACGGCGCCCATGCTCTGGTGTCATAACTCGTTACTCTCGGCCCGTAAGGGTCGAGCGTGTTAGTTGAAGCGGGGGTGTTGCCGACATTAATCAGCCCGTGATCGGTCCAGTTCGCCAGATCCGCGGAACTTATGGCGCGCAAGCCCTGAATCCCGTCGGCGTAAGTCATTTGTATCACTTTTCCGTCAGCATCATACATCAGGCTGTCGTTACTGGCAAATAAATAGACGCGGTCATTGTACACGAACACCGTGGGGTCAGCGCCGAAGCCCTGGGTAATAAGCGCGTTTCGCTGGCCGTAGATTTTCCAGCAATTTGACAGCTCGGCGGGGAACCCCTTCGCGGTATCAAACAAATCGGCGTATAAACCCTTATCCCCACCGGATGACTTGTTATCCGGTTCCGGACAATTGACAAACGCAAGCCCGATCGCCAGCAAAACAACAAATGTTATTCGTACACGCATTCTTTTCATAAAGGACTCCTTTGGGTGACTGTCACCTTTTTCCGATTAAATTTAAAAGCAGACGGCTAAATGCCGTCTGCTCACTACTTTTTAGTCACCTTTTTTCGCGTGTTATTGCCCGAGTGCGGCATCTACCTCAGCTTCTGTGCGGGTGTCACCAATTTCAATCTTAATAGATTTGATGGTGAGAATTACTTCCGGGAAAGTAACATCCTGATTATTATCATTAGAACCAGCCTGATTCCTGAACATTGCCTGTATCATGAAAGACTTGAAGTTTTGCTCCCTTGTTGCTTGATCCCATGAATGATCGTTCCCTAGAAATTCCACCAGATGATCGTCTTGTGTGTTTGGAGAGCCATCTTCTTTTTTATTGCCGTATAATGGGGATTGTTTGCCGGTCTGGTTTGCGTTATAATAAACACTTCCTGAAGCACTGATAGTTTGATTACCCAAATGATAACGGAAGCCGGCGTGTTTTTCAGGGGTGAACCAGTTCATTCCCGAAGGCACTGTTCCCAGGGTTACAGTGGCGTCAATTCTGAATGTGAAGCCGGATATTCTTTCTGAATATTCCGTAGTCAACTTTTCTATTTGGGCTGGTGTAAGAGGTATTACTCCCCTTTGCCTGTTCTTGCCGTTGTATTTAAGTATCAAGTCGCCATTAGGTGCATTAGAGGCTTCCGCCAAATCCGCCGGCCAACTTCCGCTAGTTGTTCCTACATTAGCCTCACTTTTCGGCACATCACCCCACTCAGCCACTTTCAAATTCAACGAAACGGAAACCGGATATACTGTAACTTTGCATTTGGCCAGTTCTTTGCCGGCGGAATCTTTAGCGATAATGGTGGCGGTACCATTGGTATAGCCGATAATCATTTTTCCGTTATCTTCATCTATAGCTACTATGTAACTATCTTCATCGGTTTCGGGGGACAAAGTAAAGTCGGCGGTCGAAGGGAATGTATAACTGGTACCGGCTTCCAGGCTATAGGTGGCTGGGATTACGGGCGGAGTTTTATCGCCTCCGCCGTCGTCGCAGCCGAAAAACATAAATGCGGCTAAAAGCAGCATTAAAACGGGAATAAACTTTTTCATGGTATTCTCCTTGTTCCTTAAGCTCTAACTCCTCATACGAAAAGTTAATTTAATTATATACCTGATCTTTATTAAAAATATTTTTTACATTAATTATATATGGAATTTGAACCTATATATGGAGTTTATACAATGGTATTTTGAAAAATGGTAATTATAATACAGGCAATACAGATCAGGAGGACAATGACTATGATGATGAAAAAAGGCATTTACGCGTTTTTAGCGGCGCTTGCCGTATTCGCTATGGTTATAACAAGCTGCCCCGGGGAAGAAGAGGTTTGGAGCGGGGGAAGGTCGGAATTAAAATCATTGTCAATAGCCGGTAATACCGCCGTTCTTGGCACGCCGCACGAAAAAGCGGATCAGGCTCTGCCCGGTTCCGTTTCCCTTAAAAGCGGCCTGACGGACGAGAATGATGAGCCGATCCTTGCCGTAAACAGCCCGGCCATTATTGGAAGCCCGTCAAATTATACAATAAAATACGCTGTAACTTCTGATGCCAACGCGCCCGAGGCGGACGTGTACCTTGCCAATAAACCTTCCAGTTTGAAGCATAATGACTATTTGTGGTTACAGGTGACTGATAAATCAACCTTGTACTATGTTATCAAAATTACAGTGGTATTTAATGACGTCTTTGCTATTAAAGGGCACCCTGCCAGCAGGGAATTTACTTTGGCTGGCTGGAACGCCGCCGGATCCGCTCAGACCCTGACAGTTGAAATGGAGATTGACTCCCCAAAATACACGTACCAGTGGTACAGTAATACCGTTTTTACCAATACGGGCGGCGCCAAAATTAATGATGCGGAAAGCGCCAGTTATACGCCGGATAATTTTACGGCGCTTGGAAATTACTATTATTATGTAACCGTTACCAATAGCAGAAATACTACAATAACCAGCAATGTCGCCTGGATAAAAATTTCTTCATCCATTACGCCGGCTCCCCTGGAATTTACCATAGGAAGCGAACGCCTTAACTATGTGCGCGGCGTTGGCGGCACCGGGTCATTTATGTTCAGGGAAGGCGACAGGGCGGACGCCAGTCCGGACGCTGACGTAAGATACATTGAACTGCTCATGGGCGAACTTGGCTCCAACATTCTGCGTATCATGGTGCAGGACGATTACTTAAACTACATAGATAATAAGGTTCAAAGCAAGAATGTAGACGTGTTTCCCCATGACGCGAGGAGGAACTTTTTTGCGGTCATACGGAAGGTAAATGAATACGGCGGTTACGTGTTCGCAAACCCCTGGACCGCCCCCAAGAGCATGAAAGTTACCTCAGCCGGCGGCACTACAGCCTCCGAAAACCTTGCGGGCGGCTACCTCAGACAAACCCCTTCCAACTATGTGGACTACGCGGAACATCTGCGGGATTTCCTCAAGTGGCTCAATACCAACGACGCCCCGATTTTCGCTCTGGGCATATTGAACGAGCCTGACTTTGGCGGCGCTGCCAATTATGAAGGCATGGGGATGACAGGGGAAGTTACAAGGGACTGGTTCAGGACCGTGGGGAATTTTCCCACCCAGAAGGTTACAAACAAGAGCACCACGAGTCCCGGCTCTTCGACTTTCGAGGTGGACATTATTCCCGGCTATGGCGGCGGCGGGCCTACCCACCATGTTCTGGCAATGAGCGGCGACGTTATGGGTAACATTGCGGGATATATGGATCCTCAGTTAAGCAGTATCAACCCCAGAACAGGGTCGAATAATAAAATTGAGTTGATGGGACGTCATTATTACACCGTTTATTCCAGATACACCCGGGTTGCCGGCAATCCTCCCCACCATGCCACGCCTACCGCCTGGTTCGACAGGCCCCAGTTGGAATATGTCGGGCCTTACGAGGCCGAATCGCTGGCCCAGTCACCGCAGATGTACGCGCCCGGATCAACCGCCGGAAATATAAAGCGGGAAATATGGCAGACCGAGCATGACTTTAACTACCATAGCAATTCGACAACCCCGCCGGCCAGCAATGTGCAGAATTTCTGGAATTCCGCGTTTGCCGCGTTAAACGACGTTGACTGGTGTCTGCGCGTCAACGGTGAGAGCGTGTTTGACTGGTGGTATTCTTCCAGTTACTCCGGCCTTGTAACCAGTTATCAGGAAGCGGGATTCCCGCCCTATACCATCACACCCCGGGGCAGGGCCTTTGCCCATTATGCCCGCTATGTAAACGAGACCTGGTTCCTGCCCATAAACCGCACGCGGGGGGATATTGTCTTTAACAGGACGGGCAGCGCCGCTTCACCCGCTTTTGACGCCGGAGCCACAGACCCCAAGATAAACGCGTTCGAGGATGTAAACGGCAAGTTTATCAGCGTTGTCATGTTTACGCCTTGTAATTCCACCGCCGGCGCCACTGGCGGCGCTATCAGCAGCAGCTTCGGCCAGGGCGGAACCAGCGGGAACGACAATCCCACGCTGGGCAGCAGGGAGGTGGGCAGAATAGCGGTTGTCCTGCCTGATGGTTTTGTGGCGTCAAGCGCCAGCGCCATAAGAACTTATGGAAACGGCAACGCCACTTCCGAAGACGCGGGCTGGACTGCCGCTAAACCCGTGCCGGCAGGTTCGCCCCGGTACTGGATTGACGAGCCGGCGTTCCTTTCCGCTGACGGCAAATCAGTCGAAGTGTATTTGCCCGCCGGAAACGTAATCTCAATCATGATTAAGGGTGAATGGCCCGGCAGAACAGTCGCGTCACCGGAGAGGAAGCGGCCTTATACCGTACAGTAACAATGAGCAATGAGCAATGAAGAGAGAACAAAGGGAAGGAGACATTTTGCTATGAGAAGAATCGTCGTTGTTTTGTTTATTGTCCTTGCGGCGGCGGGGGCGCTGTCCGCCCAGGATGTTACCATGTCCGGCGAGTTAAGGACAGGCCTTTACATGGAAGAAGAAACAATAGGAAACAATGACTCCGTCGCCAAAGGGGGAATGACGAATAACGATGGCGATTCAGGCAGCGCCGAGGGGCGGCTGCGCCTGGACTTAAGTTCTTCTTATGGGAACGTGGGGCTGCGGGTCCGCTTTCAGATAGAGTCTCTGCCTGTGGGATCCATTCGGCCCTCCTGGAACTATGCCTACGCCTACGGTCATTTGTTTAATGAGCAGCTTACCATAAGCGCGGGGCTTCTGGGCGATTCGCCCTGGGGCGCGGGCGGCCCCAAATTGCGCAGCGATCCCGAAAGCCGCGAATATATTGCGTATAACGATCTGAGCGGGGACTCTTATGTCGCGGCCGAGGGGCTTGTAGGCATACGCTTTGAATACAAGCCCGCTTTTGTTCCGGGCTTAAATATAGGCTTTGTGCTGAACCAGCCCGATCAGGTGGCTATTGACACAAAGGAACAGACCTTCGGCGACGTGTTGGGGGAATCGGTAATAGGCGTCTCTTACCAGCATGAGTATTTCAGCGTCCGCGTCGGCTACCGCTTTGACAGCAAAGCGGACGCGTATGCCAAAGACAGCCAAAAATGGGACGAAGGCGGCCGCCTGACCTACCGCCTGGAGGAGCGCGTCCTGGACAAGCTGGTGGAGGGGATGAAGGTATGGCTCAACGGCGATTATTACGGTATTGGCTGCGAAATGCAGGATATCCCCAAAATGGTCAACAATGAACAAAAAATAGTAAAATTGGGCTCGGGCGAGTATTTTATTAACTGGCTGTATTGGCTCTGGGATACTGATAATTTTACCGCCCGGTTTTACGCGGGCCTTGGGATTTACAAATCGTATAACAATGGCCTTTTCAAGCCGAGGGAGAGGCAGGAATATCAGAGCCTGGAACTCCTGCCGGCGTTTTATTACAAGTTTTTTGACAACCTGCTCCAGGTCGGGCTTGGTCTTGGCTTCGGCGTGGAATTCGGTCCGGGCAAAACCTATAAAAATTCCCCCTATCAGTATATCTCCATTGAGCCGCAGATAAGGTTGAATATAGGGCGCGGCGCCCATGTCGCGGCGGTGTATACTTATACCGATAAATACGCGTGGTGGAACAAGGACGTCATGCAGGTTCCGGACGGCGTAAAAGAAGGGGACAAGTCGGTAAAGCACGCGATAAACATCCGTGCGGTGTACGTATTCTAGCGCAGGGGGAACCGCATGAAAAAAATAATTGTCATGTTTATTGCGGGTCTCTTTGCGGCCGGTTCCGCTTTCGCGATGGACGACATAGTGCAGCTTTCCGGGGAAATTAAAACAGGCTTTTTTTTCGAGGAGAGGGAGCAGGGCGGTCAAACTTTTTCCAGAAGCGCTGTAGAAAACAATGACGACGATTCAGGCGCGTCCGGAAGCCGGATGCGGCTGGGCATTAACTTGAACACGAAAGGCCTCGGGATACGGACGCGGTTCTGCCAGGATAATTTTTCGTACAGGCCCAGCGGTATAAACGATTCCACCGCAAAAGCGATAGTCTCGGTGGATTTTGCCTATATCTACGCGAATTTGTTTAACAGTCAGCTTAAATTTTCAGGCGGCCTCCTGGGGGAATCCCCCTGGGGTACCGGCGGCCCCGAGCTTCGCCGGGAACTTGAGTATACCGAAGGGGGAACGCCCATACCGGGCATACGCGTTGAATGGAAGCCCCTCGGCGTTTTGCGCGGTCTGAACCTGGGCTTTGTGCTGAACCGGCAGGATGACACGGTGCCGGATGACCAACAAACGAAGGAAATGCTGAAATTTGGCGATCTCATTATGGAGTCAATAGTGGGCATAGCCTACGAGAATCCTTATTTTGCCCTCCGCTTTGCCTACCGTTTTGACCGGGGAATTGACAGCGACGCGGCGGTCGTAGTCGGTGAAAGACTGGTGTACCGCGTTGAAGAGCGCTTGCTTTGGAGGCTGGTGCCGGGTTTATCGATGTCGGCTAACGGATATGCCCAGGGCATTAACGCAGGCGTTGGAAGCGGAAGGGGGACGCCGGGTTTTGTTCAAAACTGGCTTTATATTACCTATGATCCGGAATATTTTGAAGCGGGTATGAATGTAGGATACAGGGACGGATTTGTAAATGACGAACAGATGCTGGAGTTCAGGCCCTATTTCTACTACAAAGTGATCAGTAATTATTTACGCGCCGGAGTCATGGGGGGTATGCAAATCGGCTATAACAACGGCAAGTCCATTCCGGACGCTTTCTACAATTTCTGGTTTGTTGAGCCGCAGATAAAGGTAAACGTCAACCACAACTTCTACCTTGCCCTTGTCTACCGCTACACTTCAGGCGCCTATGGCACGTCAACAAGCGATAAGGATCAAAGCACCAACTGGGTAAATTTACGCGTGTGCTTCATGTTTTAAAGACCAGGACAGATGTAATTTTGTGATAACTTAATTGTTATAATAAGTAGAATACATTGTATTTTCAGGAGGAAACATGAAACTAGTAAAAACCTTTATTCTTGCGGGGCTTATGCTGTTTGCGGTTATCAGCGCGGCGTTCGCCCAAAACACAACGCTGGAACTGTGGTCAATCGCGACGGACGGGAACGGGCCCGATATTTACAACAGGGCAATCGCCAGGTTCAGGAAAAACAACCCGACCATCAAGGTGAATATTACCATGATCGCCAACGACGCCTACAAGCAGAAACTGGCCGTGGCCCTGGC
>Ga0268262_10005239_pt1 | contig 12931 bp, 11 predicted proteins | sample TergutNc150P3_FD_190354 | JGI IMG/M metagenome (GOLD analysis project Ga0268262, IMG submission 190354) | Nasutitermes corniger P3 segment gut microbial community from laboratory colony in Florida, USA - Nc150 P3 (SPAdes) (version 2) | ecosystem: Host-associated > Arthropoda: Insects >... | reverse complement strand
TTAAAACTGTTTTTTCGTCTATGCCATTTTCTTGCCGCAAATTTTGCCGCGAAACAAAGGAACCTTCGCCATTTAAGGTTTTGCTGCCATCTGGCGTTATTTTTTGCGAATGGTTAAAATCGATATCGTAATCTCGCCAAATTGTTCCATCGTTTAAATAACCTGTAACATTCACAAAGCCGTCTATAGAATATCTCTTATTGTAACGAACTTTCGAATTAAAAGTGCTTTTGCTAAAATCTGCCTCACTGCCTTCCAAAACATCTGCGTAGAGCTGCGCATCCCAATAATCGTTTGGAGCATAATAATAGCCCAGATTGTTCATAAAAAATCCCTGCGACTGGTCTCCACCTATTTTTGGCGTTAAAAGGCCGCTCCTGCGCCCACCTTTAAGCGGAGAAATCATAAGTGGCAAAATCATAACTGGAACCTCGCCCATGTTCAAAACTACAGGGCGTGCCGTTACGGTCTCTTTTGGCTTTAACACCATTCGCCTGCTGTAAAACGAATAATGCTGATGTTCGGGGTTGGTGCAGGTGGAAAAGTCTCCCCTTTCAATTAAAAATCTCTGTTCTTTAAGCGTGTCTTTGCTTTGCATTGTAACCGCTCTAATCAGCGTTCCATTGAACTGCTGGTTATCCATATAACTAGTGCCATAAATTATTTCGCCCACTTTTGTTGATAAATTGTATTTCATTTTGTAAGAAGCAAGGGAAGGCTGCGATGCTTCTTTGAAAATTGGGTTTCCTATAACCTCTATTGTTTTGTTTTTTTGGCTATATATAATGGTATCGCCATTTAGCGTTGCGGTGCGGTATTTGAGTTGCGCTTTATTGTTCAAATTAAAGGTTTTAGATAAAACATTGTATTCCAAATCAACTGCAATGTATTCCAGCGTATCGTTTGAGTTGTTTTCTATCATCCAACTGCCATTTTCATTTTGCGTTGTATCTGTGGCTTGTTGCTCTCGTTTTTCCAGTTCAAAACGAACAAACTCTTGCGAAAAGGCAAAAGTACAAAAAAACAGAATAAGCAAGAAGGGCATTGGGGGTAATATACTAATCTTTATCTATCCCAAAAACCGCATTGCCCGCACCGCGCAAATGGTCTCGGATTTTGCGGAAAGCGTAAAGCATATTTGAATAGGCATCATCAACCACCGGCTCGGTTACATTCCCGCTAGACACGCTCCAGAATGTTGCCCTCATAGAGCGGATAAAATCTTTTATTTCGGCATAATCCCTTTCGTGTTCTTCTATCATTTGCTGATTATGCCTGCGACCTGTTCCCAAAACTGGAAGCAGTTTACCATAAGCTGCGGAAATAAGGGAATTCAGTTTGAGCAAATCATTTTTTTGATAATCCAGAAAATCCACTTTATTATCCAAAACCCTAAGCCTTAGTTTTACCACTTGTTCAATATAATCAGAAGTGCTTTCCAAATTGTCAAATATTTTTTCGTAAGCAAAAATTCTGTGCTGTACGGCAGAGGTTGCGGTTTCTTCGTTGCCAACAAAACTCGTTAAAATGCTCATCAACTTGGCTTTTATTTTATCGTATTGACTTTCCATTTCAAAAATCTGTTCAATTTCAGGAGAATTTTTGTCGGAATTTTCAATACAGTTGCTTAAATTATCTACTCCTGTTTTCAATTGGTTTCCCATATAACTCAAAACCTTTTGAATACGGCTTTCCATTTCAAAAAACATGGTGTAAGATGAAGTGTCTCTGTGGGTATATGAAATTGTGAGCAAGGCTCCCACTTCTGGAGGTTGCTCTGTTTCTTTGCGAAGCAGTTTTATTTTTGTTAAAATATTCGTAACTTTTGGATTTTCCAAGAAATTCGCCACTATTCGGCAAGGGGCTAAAAATATGAGAGTGTTGAAAATATTAAATGTGGAATGCACAGCCGCTATTGCAAAACTGACGTTTTTGGATTCGTCTAAATGTGTTAATCCAAAGAAAGTGTTTAATTCCCATTCCACAAAACCTATAAAAGGGTGGAACAAAAGCGTTATATAAGATACGCCTATCAAATTGAACAGAGAGTGGAAATAAGCGGCACGGCGGGCATTGTTGTTTGCCGCCAAAGAAGCCAAAATTGCCGTTATGGTTGTGCCAACGTTTTCGCCCAAAACAAGGGCAGCGGCGGTGTGAAAATTCATTAAACCCTGACTAGCAAGCACCATAGTGATGCCAATTGTAACGGAGCTGGATTGCACTATAAGCGTTAGAATGCAACCGAGTGCTGCGCATTTTAAAATGCCTAGGTAGCTATCGGCGTTGAAAATGTTGAACATTTTAACAAATTCTGGATTTTCCTTAATTGGAGCCACAGCTTCTTTCATAAAGAGAAGCCCTAAGAATATGCAGCCAAGACCTAAAAGCCCAAGAGCTATGTATTTAATGGTTTCTTTTTTGCAAAATATATACACTATGGCAGATATACCCGCTATAGGAAGCCCGTATTGGTCTATTTTTATAGTTAAAATCCAAGCTGTTACCGTGGTTCCTATGTTTGCACCCATAATAACCCCAACCGCCTGCGCAAGGGTCATTAAGCCACCATCCACAAAGCTCACCACCAAAACAGTTGTAACGGAGCTAGATTGTATTATGCCTGTTACCAAAAGCCCAATACCCACTCCAAATATTCTATTATTGGTAGCCATACCCACAAGGGTTTTCAAGCGATCGCCCGCGACTGTTTGCAAGCCATCGGAGAGAAATTTCATCCCCAAAAGGAAAATGCCTATGCCGCCAGCCAAAGAGAGTAGAATATCCAAACTTGCAAGCTCCTTAATTAATAACAGGTGGAAATATAGAAAAATCTTTCAATAATCACACAAAAAATGAAAAAACCGCAAATTTTGGCTAAAAAACGCACAAAAGGGAGGAAAATGACTATATTATAGATATAAACGTAAAGTAATATGCAAGGGGGTTGCTATGCTTAAAAAAAATCAGCTAATTTTTGTTTTTGTACTTGTTGTGCTTGTTTCGGGAGCTTTTGCTCAAGTAGCACTGGATATAATCTACCGAGATTTTCCAGTAACAGCCTATGGCTTTGAGGAATTTATGGGTTGTGACGATGAGGGAAATTCCAATTCTACAAAAGTGCGTTTTACTAACGAAGGATACACAACAGACGGTAATGGCACCGAACTTAGGTATGGAAAGTGCAATAACGGTAGGGACAATGGTAAAAAAGGTTATAAAAACGGTCCCGATCTTTTATCATGCGAAGGCTGGGAATGGGACAACCCCATAAAAGTAACCTTAGGCATGGTTGGTCCAAAATTATTTTACGACAAAGCGAATTGCGACCCAGGTGACATACAAGAAGACCCTGATGGTCAAAACCGTGAGGAAGTGGTGTATCGTTATTGTGCGCGCCCAGTGGCTGGAAATGACAATTGCAGCAGCAAGTTAAGCCCCGGCAATAAAATAGAGCAGTGGTTTAGCAGTGGCAGAGAAGCAAAGGAGATAAGAGACGCAATAGAATTAACTCGGAAAGGAGACAACTATGTTATAGAGTACAATTACAACACAGAAACCCAATGGAACGATGATAGCAATGGTGGCAAGGATAATGGCTTTTTTCCACTTGATAAATATGATGGAAAAAAAGACAATAATGGAAATTATCTAACTTGGAATAGGCAAAGCTTCAATATGTGGTGTGATAATCGCAATTACCCAGATAACGATTGCTCGAGATGGGGAAACTTCAATCTCCCTAACGATAACCCCGCTAGGAATCCAAATGCGGCAATAGATGCAGCAAAGAATAATTCTTCTCTTAAGAAAAAACTGCATAACTATGGTTTTTCGGCTGCAGGTTCTGGTCAGTTTAAATATGACGCATCGCAGAAAGATATATTCAAATTCATAGGCGATGATGATATGTGGATATTTATAGATGGTGAATTGGTGGCTGATTTAGGCGGTGTTCATTTGGCTGCCCCTGCAAATATAAACATACAAAATCATGCATATAAAAAAAATTGGAAAGATGGTTCCACGCACGTAGTTAATTTCTTTTACATGGATAGAAATACCGATGGTTCTAATTTCAAATTAGAAATGAAACTCAGCGGTTTAGCAGCGGCACGTTTTGGTGCACCAGCAATAAAAAAAGCCGAAACAGAACAGAAAACAGATGGTTCAAGTTCAACCGTGATATATGTAAACAATAAATTAGACGAGACATCTATAAGGCAGTTCATCAGTGGCGAAGGTAAAGACCTATTCCCAATAGTGATAAAGAAAGGAGACAATAACCTTTATGGATTCAAACTAGAAGAGATTTCAGGTCCAAAAAGTACTTCGGAAGGTTATGCTTACATAATAACTGGAAAAGTGTGCAGCAACAAAACAAATTGCGGTGCTCCATTGATAATTAATTCAGGCGATTCGCTGTCTTTCAATGTACTCTATGATGATTTAAAAAATGAAGGAAAACCTTTTGATGGCTTGGAATTGCCAGATGAGAGGTGGTATATAAAAACTGCTAATACCAATGCTCCGGCAACCAAAGTAAATTGGGCTCTCAACACAACATCAATGCCATCAATTGTATTTAAGCCCGATATTGCAGATAACGACGTGAAAAAACCTAATTTCCCTGTGGATGATTGGTTCACAGGAAACCCAAATGGCGGTAAAGGCAATGGTGGCGGTCAATTTTCAGTTGGCGGCAGCGATTTGGGAACAAATTTTGGAAATACAAAAGGACTCTTCCCCAGCATAAGGCAAATTTGGGATAATAAAAAAGGAGAATTAATTGACCTTCCTAATGGCAGAGACAACAATACAGTTCACGGATTTGGCACAAAGGGAACACCTATTCCACTTAACAGAACCGGAGAACTCATTTTAACAGCTTATCCAAACGCAAGCTCTAATGTAAATGGAAAACCATACTCAGAATGGTATGCTGATGATTCTGTATCTCAAAAACTTTTTGGCTTGCCCCCCATGCCAAAAGACGATAAACTATTTGGAATAGCCGACCCAACAGTGCCACAAACATATGGCGGTTATATGTTCGTGAAAAACGGTTTTAAAGAAGAAAGTTCTGTTGGAGGCATTCAGGTTGCACCCACGCGCTGCATAGCAGACAGAGATGTGCTTGTAAATGGCAAAGCTCCACGCATTAATTGCCTTAACTTTAGCTTAACAGCCAAGCAGCCATTCCAGCTTTCAGTTACGGTTTATGACCAGCTTGGCAATTTTGTGACCCAATATCGCGAAACGGTTAATGAAACAGAATTCCGCAGCGTTGTTCAAGGGCCAACATTCATAGAACAAGGCTCAACAAAGCCTAGTTCGGGTTCCTCTGGCTATGTACAGCCTACCAATAAAGGGCAATCAAATGAATGTGACTACCCAACTAGCCAGAATGATTTTGGCAAAAAAAATATTATAACAACAAACGGTCTTGTAAAAGTAAATGTAAATATATATCCATTCTCCAAAGATGGGCGTCGCTTTGGTAATGGCGTTTATATTTTAAAGATAGACAGGGTTGATTTTCCTTATGAAGGTTGTATGAATTCTGCTGGAAGTTCACTGTGGATAGAAGAAAAATTTGTGCGTTATCACGCAGATACCAAATTCGGCTGGATGAGAACTACTAAGTAAGGCTAAAATTCCTCAAAACTTCTAACCCAATATCGCCACTCTTTTCTAAATGGAACTGAGTGGCAATTAAATTACTCCCATTCCCTATAACGCAAGGAAATGTTTGCGAGCCATAAGTAGTTGTGCCGTACACAGCCGCCGCATCGCAGGTAGAGGGGGCAAAAGAATGCACAAAATAAAAATTTGAATTATCTGGAATACCTTTGAAAATAGGGTGTTCTTTTGTAAAATTAACCTGATTCCAACCGATATGCGGGATTTTCAAATTTGGCTCTTTTTTAAATTTAGCCGCCTTGCCTTGCAAAAATCCAAGGCATTTTACCCCGCCGTCTTCTTCGCTTTCTTCTAAAATAATTTGGCAACCGATGCAAATACCCAAAATGGGAGTTCTTTTTTTAAAAGCTTTTTCAAGAGCATCTCCAATACCGCTTTTATTCAAATTTTCCATAGCCGCAGCCGCAGCCCCAACACCGGGGAAAATAATTTTCTCTGCACTTTCAATTTCCTCTGGCTCGCTTGAAACCAAGCTTTTTATGCCCAAAAACTCCAAAGCGTTATGCACAGAGGTCAAATTGCCTGCGCCATAATCCACGATTATCATAGCTCAAAACTAGAAATAAATTTCTACATTATAAAAAAACAAAACGGAGTTTCTTATGGAAAAAACATTCGCTATGGTAAAACCCAATGCGGTTAAATCTGGGCTTATTGGTCACATAATCGCTCGCTACGAATCTGCAAGGCTATCTGTTGTGGCACTTCGCTTTAAGCAAATGACACAGAAAGATGCAGAGGGTTTTTATGCAGAACACGTTGGCAAAGGATTTTTTGCAGAACTTGCCAAATTTATGACCTCTGGCCCTTCTGTTCAGCTTGTGCTTGCAGGCGAAAACGCCATTGCAAAAGTCCGTGCCATAAACGGTGCAACAAACCCAGAAAAAGCAGAACCCGGCACCATACGCTACGACTGGGCAACATCTATGACAGAAAACGCAGTGCATTCTTCCGATAGCCCAGCAAGCGCAGAACGGGAAATAGCCTTCTGGTTCAAGCCCGAAGAAATTTTTGAATATGGCGCAATGGACCAGAGAGCAAAGTCTGTACTCTAAAATTATTCTTTCCCCAATGGAAGGCGTTACGGATTTGCCGTTTCGCCGATTTATACGAGAGCTTTCCAAAGACAAGCAGCCTTTTTTTGTTTCGGAGTTTTTATCCACAGGTAGCTCTCTTTTTTTAACCCCTGTAAACACAAGGGCTGTTCGCTTTGACAAAGAAGAAGAACCCTTCTGTATGCAGTTGTTTGGTCACAACGCAGAGAGGCTTGCCACCGCCGCTTTGCAAGCACAGGAATTGGGTGCGGCTTTTGTTGAACTCAACGCAGGCTGCCCAGCGCCAAAAATCGCAAACAAAGGTTCTGGCTCAGGCTTGCTAAGGGATTTGCCAAATCTGCAAAAAATTTTGCAATCAATGAAAAGCGTTTTGAAAGTTCCCCTGTTTTTAAAATCCCGTTTGGGCTGGAACGAAAATTCCATAGTGATAAATGAAGTTTTGGAAATAGCAGAAGGCTGTGGAGTGGAGCAATTAACCATTCACGGCAGAACAAAAGTACAAGGCTACAAAGGCATCGCAGACTGGAACGCAATAGGTGAAATTGCAGCAAAGGCAAAAATCCCAATAATCGGCAACGGCGATATAGACAGCATGGAAAAAGCTCTGAATACAATCAACCTTTATGGCGTAAAAGGAGTGGCAATAGGCAGAGCCGTTTTGCGCAATCCTTGGATTTTTGCGGGAACAAAAAAAATAACACCCTCAGATGCCTGCAATGCTGTGTGTCGCTACGAAAAATTGCTCAGAGCAGATTCTTTAAGAGAAGGGCAAATCATAGGCAGGTTAAAACAGCTTTCTGCAAGGCTCTGTTTGGAATTTTCACCAGATTTTCGCTTAAAAGTTTTGCGCTCGGAGAGTGTTCGTGAGATTTTAGACAACTGGGGGGCTATGGTTCAAACTATTTAAAGCCTCTTTTGCGGCGTTTTGCTCGGCTTGTTTTTTTGAAAAGCCCTCTCCCCTGCCAAGCCGTTTTTTGCCTACGCTCACGGCAATTCTGAATTCTCTTTTATGCACTTCGCCCCACTCTTCCAGAAGCTCATATTCGGGCGTGCCAAGCCCAAGTTCTTGTGTTTTTTCGTTGAGAAGCATTTTGGGGTTTTGAAACACTTCGCTTTGCAAAATTTCTGCTTCTTCCGCAAACAAAAATTTTAAAAGAATTTCCCTGCATTTTTCAATGCCTTTATCCAAATATATCGCACCTATAAGGGCTTCAAAAACATCTGCCATAAGAGCAGGATTTTTTTTATCAACGCCATCTGCGCTTATTAAATAGGAATGCAGTTTTAAACGTTTTGCCACCCGTGCAAGGGCATTGCCGCTAACAATAGCAGATTTCTTTTTTGTTAGCATTCCCTCATTTTCCCTTTTGTATTTCAAAAACAAAAATTCCGCAGTCAAAAAATTAATAACGGAATCCCCTAAAAATTCCAAACGCTCATAAGTTTCAAAATCCAAAACAGCTTGCCCTTGTTTGCAAGAGCTATGAGTGAAGGCTTGTTTTAGCAAGCCCTGATTTTCAAAGGAGCAATTTAAAATTTGCTCCAATTTTCGCATTGCAATGCCTGTCCGCTATTATTTCTCAGCCAAGAACTTGACCACATCGCCAACGGTCTGGAATTTCTCCGAAACAGAATCTGGTATTTCAACCTTAAACTCGTCTTCCAAACCCATTATAAGCTCGGTACGGTCTAGAGAATCTGCTCCCAAATCGCCTGTAAAAGAGGCTCCTTCTACAATCTGCTCTTCCTTGACTTCCAATTTGTCAAGAATAACTTTTTTCACTCTGCTGACTATTTCTTCGTCTGCCATTGTTTTCTCCTAAATGGATGTTTAACGTAATATAGTAAAATAAAAATTATGCGCCTAAGCCGCCATCAACGCCTAGTACCTGCCCAGTTATGTAAGCCGCTTCGTCAGAAGCCAAAAAAGCCACGGCATTAGCCACGTCTCTTGGGCTGCCCAAATCTTTTAGAGGTATTGCCTCTTTGTATTTGGCTATTACCTCTGGTGCTAGCTTATCTGTCATGGCGGTTTTGATAAAGCCAGGGGCTATGGCATTAACGGTTACGCCACGAGCGGCAAATTCCATTGCATTTGATTTTGTTAAGCCTATTATGCCAGCTTTTGAGGCTGCATAGTTTGATTGCCCAGCTTGGCAGCGAATGCCATTTATGGAAGCCATATTTATTATGCGGCCAGAGCGGTTTTTCATTAAATGCGAACTTATGGCTTTGGTGCAAATAAATGCAGAACGCAAATTTACATTTAACACCGCATCAAAATCTTCTTGCTTCATGCGAATTATCAAATTGTCGCGGGTTATGCCAGCATTGTTTACCAAAATATCCACCTTGCCAAAATCGGATAGTATTTGCTTGAATGTTTCTTCCACTGCCTCTGGGTTAGATACATCGCAGGCATAGCCTCTGCACGTGGCTCCGAGTGCCTCAACCTCTTTTATGGAAGAACCATCGCCAAGCTGAATATCTAGTATTGCCACATTTGCGCCGTTTTCTGCCAAAACCTTTGAAATTTCCAAACCAATGCCACGTGTTGCCCCTGTGACAATTGCATTTTTGCCTTTTAAACTCATCATTTGAACCTCCTTAGTCAATGCTATGTTTTTCTATTGTTTTTTCTATAGACCATTCAAGCCCATCGGGATAAGGAGAGGCAAATGGAGACAGAATGCACCCTGCAAATATTGCAAGAGCGGCAAAGGTGATAATTGGGCGCATACGATAATGATAGACAAAACAAAGAATGGCAGCTGTAATAATACCCTCTGCAATGCCAATCGCAAAGTGGATTGGCTGCATCAAAGACAGGAATGTTGAAAAAGGAAGCGCAGCTACACCAGAAAGCTCAGTTTCTAGCACCACGCAAAAAGCGCCAATTTGCAAACTTGCAACAGCCGAGGCAATGGAAGCAAGCGTTATGCTTTTAAGTGTTATGCCATTTTTAACAAGCGGTTTAAAAATCAATGGATAAATTAGCAAGCAGGGGATAACACCCATATTGAAAATATTGCACCCCAAAGCGAGCAAGCCCCCATCTGCAAAGAAAAGGCATTGAACAACAAGCACTGCTGATATAGCAAGGAGTGCCGGAAAATTGCCAATTATGGCAGCAAGCAAAATACCGCCTACTATATGCCCGCTAGAACCAGTTGCAGGAATTGTGAAATTGAGCATTTGCGAAGCAAACACAAAGGCAGCTGTTGCGGCAATTAAGGGAATTTTCTCTGCGCAAATACCGTTTTCTTTAATTTTCTTCACAGAATAAGCATTAGCTGCAAGGCTAACGGTACACATAACCGCACCTATAGCAGGAGATAAAAGAGAATCTGACATGTGCATAGCAAAAATATAGTAAATAATGATTAACTTAATATTTGGGAGTGGCTAGTGGTAAGTAGCTAGTGGTCGTCCCATAAATACCCGTTTTTTGAGGGATTTTTGAGGTTCTACCACTCCCCACTAGCTACTAGCCTAGCGACTTAATCAGCGTTTACTATATTATTTACATATTTATAGGGGGATTTTGTATGAACAAAACAAATTTGCTTTTGAGCGCATTTATTTTAAGCGCAATGTTTCTTTTAGGCTGTTCTTCTGACTGCGAGAAGTGCGACACTTGCGAAGCTAATAATCCAAGTTCAAGCAGTGTTAAACCTTCTTCTAGCTCAAGCGGTGGCGGTACTGTAGAAAACCAAAAATTGGTCAGAAAAAATATTACTATATCTTCAGAAAAAAGCTATGCCGATATAGATGTAGAAGAACCTATTGCTTATTCAAAAGGTGATGCCAAAAGCAATATAACTAAAATAGATTTGGTAGCATATTGTGGCACTGATAATGGATATTGTAAAAAGCCTTCAATTTATAGACCTTATGAAATAGACTTGTTTATGGATCCTGTTTTTATAGGTAGCGATGTTTTTCTTTTCGAAATTCCAAAAGACTCATCAGACATATTTAGAACAGCCACAAGGTATTCCGAAATTCTTCCAACATTGTTGAATTTAAATTCAGCAGGTTATCTTTCTGGCTCCGGCGAAAAAGACATTGTCATTGAAAAAGACAAGGTATTTTTTGTTATAACATCAGAGGACAAATATCGCTTTGTTATTATCAAAGCAATTGGTAATCAATCCGTTGATTTGGAGATATTACTGATACCAAGTAATTAATTGTGAATTTCCTATATTCTTCAATATGATTAAATTTTCTTCGTATTTTATCATTGTGGCGATGCTTTTCGCTGCATCGCTTTTCTCTTGTTCTTCCGACCCCTCTGGCGATACTCCAAGTTCAAGTTCAGTGAAGGTTTCTTCGTCAAGCGGTAGCAGTTCTATTACAACAGATAACCCTGATTTGATTAAAAAACCTATTACGTTGTCTTATACAGGCAAAAGCTATGCCGATATAGACGGAGATGTTGTAACATATAAACAAAAAGATATAGCAAGCATAATGGATAAAATAGAATTGATAGCATATTGCGGCACACTGTGCGATGGCAATGCGAATTCAATTTATTCACCTTGGGAAATAGATTCGTTTTGGACAAACAATTATGAAGATTATCTTGGCGGCGAGGTTTATTTTTTAGAAATTACGCCTGTGCAAAAAGAAATATTTGAAACAGCCACAAAACTTTCGGAAGTTAAATCAACAATGAATGATATAATGGATATTTATAACAGTATGGACGATGCCGTAGATGAAATTCCCATTGAAGCAGGTAGGGCATTTTTTGTTTCTACATCAGACTTAAAAAAGTGTATTGTTATTATTAAGGCAGCGGGTAATCAATCCGTTAATTTGGAAATAATACAAGTACCTTATTAATTATTAGGTTTATATGCCAAATATTTTAAAGGCACTGTTTTTAATTTCATTTACATCTGCCCTTGCCGCTTTTTACGGCAATCAAAGTACGATTAAATGGAAAAGCGCAGAGACGGAGCATTTTTTGGCACACTACCCTGTGGAGTACAGGGAACATGCAGCAACAGCTATTAGTTTTGCCGAGAATGTTTACGACACAATCACCATTCGTTACAAAATTAAATTGCCCAGCAAGGTGAATTTGGTTTTCAACAACGGGCTTTTCAGCAATGGCGAAGCAAATCCGGTTTCTAATATGATGCAAATTTGGCTCACAAACTGGGATTTTAAAATTCGCGGTTCTCATTCGTGGATTAGCGATGTTATAACACACGAGTTCAGCCATTTGGCAAGCATACAAAATGCAAGCAAAACACCGCTGCCCTGGATTCAGGGTTTGCAAATTTCCAAAAGCGATTTTCTAAATGAGAAAAAACAACTCAATATAGGCGCATACATTCCGTTCACAATAATGCCCCTTTGGTTTGCAGAAGGTACAGCCCAATTTGAAAGCTACCGAATGGGCTTTGACCGCTGGGACACCCACCGCGATATGCTTTTGAGAACCGCATTCTTGGAAAACAAAGTTTTGCCTTTGGAATTTATGGAAAATTTCAGCGAGCAAGCTTTGGAAGGGGAACTAGGGCCATATACCCAAGGTTTTGACTTGGTTCGCTACATTGCCGAAACTTATGGAGAGAATGCAATCCCTGAATTGTGGAAAGATATGGGAAAACTCTCAAACTGGACTTTGAGCGGCGCACTTAGCGAAAGATTTAAAATTACGGAAAAGGAATTGTATAAAAATTGGAGGGAGAATAGAAAAGAGCGTTATGAAAAAGTTCGCAGTTCAGTGGGCGAAATCAAGGCGGGGAAAAAAATAAGCGATAGCTCTTTTTACAACGAGTTTATATCTGTGGCAAATGGCAATCTTTATGGGCTTTCAAATTTCAAAGGTGATTTTTTTGACGGAGAAATTTTTGAGTTAAAAGATTCCACGCCAAAAGAATTTGAAAAATTCAAATTGAAAAAACCATACCTCTCGCAGGGAATGAATGTTAGGCAAACACCAAAAGGATTGCTACTTGCTTATGTGACATACCAAAACCGAGATAAAAACGGCAAACCATATTTTGACATAGCCATAGCAGACACAAACGGCAAATCACATTTAGCCACAAAATTCGCAGACGCTGTTTACCCCGACATTTCCCCAGACGGAAAGCAAATTGTTTTCGCAAGAAGAGAATCAAACGGAACAAGGTTTTATCTCTCCATAGCAA
>Ga0268262_10005238_pt1 | contig 12931 bp, 12 predicted proteins | sample TergutNc150P3_FD_190354 | JGI IMG/M metagenome (GOLD analysis project Ga0268262, IMG submission 190354) | Nasutitermes corniger P3 segment gut microbial community from laboratory colony in Florida, USA - Nc150 P3 (SPAdes) (version 2) | ecosystem: Host-associated > Arthropoda: Insects >... | reverse complement strand
GAATAAGTGATTTATGTCACTACGCGTGAGGCGTACAGAAGCAATCAGATGGCTTTGATGCGCGAATAGCATTGATTGTAAAGTAGCAATGTGATTACTTGGTTGCATTGTTACAAAAACTCCACCTCAAACAGCAAAACTGTTTACGTTCTAAATTAAACTTTATTACAAGATTTTTGTAAAGAAAAAAGTGAAAATTTTAGGTTGTGTCGTCGATAGATTTTTGTCCGAATTACAATGTAGAGGTAATTACAAAATTCCGCTGGAATTGCAAAACTTAAGTTTTGCAAGTGGCTCTGTAGCTAAAATCGCTATATGGCAAATCGGGATGACTTCTACTGACGCCGTTTCTTTTGTCCTTCCGCGATTTCTGAAACGGCGTTTAGTGTCTTTCGTATTTGATCTTCGTTGTTGAAAGCGCCAATACCAAATCTTGCCGCGCCGTGAATTTTATCTGTGCCTAAATGTTCATGAACCATTGGCGTACAGTGCAGACCAGCGCGACACGCTATGCCGTGGTCAACGTCCAGCATTGCGCCGATATTTGCCGCTTCCAAGCCATCAACATTGAAAGAAATAACGCTGATTCTCTCTTTGCCTGGTACGTCATCAGCGCAATACATGGTTATTCCTTCAATTTCAGCCAAACCATCCCGCAAAATCTTATATAGCGCCATTTCATGCTGGTGTATGGCCTTAATACCATATTTGTTGACCCATTTAACTCCGGCGTTCAATCCTGCAATGCCAGGGAGATTGGGCGTACCATATTCCATGCGGTAGGGGTACTCGTCCGGGTGATTGCGCTGTATGCTCTTAACGCCTGTGCCTCCGGCGCGCGTATGTTTGATTTCAACACCATCTCTGACGTACATCCCGCCAATGCCCATCGGCCCCATCAAGCTCTTGTGCCCGGTAAAACAAACAACATCGGCGTATAGGTCATCCATTTTCACAGGGATTATGCCTGCGCTTTGGCTCACATCCAATATAAAAATAATGCCTCTTTCACGACATGCGCGGCCAACAGCGGCAACGTCCTGTACTGTGCCTATGACGTTAGAAGCGTGATTCATCACAACGGCTCTGGTGTCTTTCCGGAAACGCTTGATGACTTCCTGCGGGTCAACATAACCGGAATTATCAAAATCAACCCAGTCAACCGGACAGCCCATCTGCTCCAGCTTCCAAAGAGGACGCAGTGTCGCGTTATGCTCTAAATGAGTGGTAACAACGTGATCGCCGGGATTGATGATTCCCCATATCGCCAGGTTCAGTGAATCAGTACTATTGTAGGCGAATGTAAGCCTGTTTGGGTCTTTGCCGCCAAAGAACTCACAGAGCAGGTTGCGTGTTTCGTCCAGCATGGAACCAGCCTCCAGGCAGAGGCTGAAAGCACTGCGGCCTGGGTTCACTCCGGCCCTGCGGTAAAAGGTATCCATATTTTCATAGACTTCCTGGGGCTTAGGAAATGAAGTCGTCCCATTATCCAAGTAAATAATTCTGACTTCCGGAGGTATGGGAAGATTCAAGCAGGTCATAAATTTTTGTTACCTTACCGTTTCGTAACTGATTAGTTCGATATCAGTGGACAGAAAGCCGGGTTTTACGGGTTCGACCTTGGAGTAGTCGGTTGACAGATACTTTTTGTTGTCGTCCGAAAATAGCGTTGCCACATTTTTGTGTCCGTAATCATTTTGGACTTTAATTGCCGAAATAAGGTTCGCTCCAGAAGAAATACCCACGCCCATACCTAATGACTCAGCCAGCATTTGTGCCGCGATAATTGAATCGCCATCGTCCACCGATATTATTTCGTCCAACTGCTCTGGTTTTAGGATCGCTGGAATAAATTCATCCGAGATGCCTTGGATACGGTGATTGCCGATTTTCTTTCCGCCCGTGGTCATTGTGGGGGAATTGGCGGGTTCCATTGGGTACAGCTTGCAATCATGGTCTTTGGATTTAAGGTAGCCGCCTGCTCCCATAATTGTGCCGCCGGTGCCTACTCCCGCTACAATCGCATCGGGCTTGACGCCGAACTTAGCCATTTGTTCCCAAATCTCAGGGCCGGTGGTCGTATAATGCGCCAGTCTGTTCGCATCGTTTTCAAATTGTAAAGGCTCGAATACGTTACCTTTTTTTGCGTATTCCCTGGACAGTTTAATGCTACCCAAAAAGCCGCCATCTTCAGGATTTTCTAAATTTTTGCCTACTGGCACAATTTCAGCACCAAAACTCTTGATAATATTTACTCTTTCAATACTCATCCAGCTAGGCATGAAAATTCTTACCTTGTGACCCAAGAAACGCCCTTGAGCCGAAAGGGCTATGCCCGTGTTGCCGCTTGTCGCTTCGGAAATTTCATAGCCCGGTTCAATTAAGCCTTTTTCGTAAGCTTCTTTTAGAATGTGAAATGCCATTCTGTCTTTTATGCTGCCGGAGTAGTTGTAATACTCCAACTTAGCGTAAACGTAGCGGATTTCGCCTTTGTACTTCAGTTTGATTTTTGTCATTGGCGTGTTAGCCACTAATTTAGAAAGCGCTTCCAGTTTTTGTTTTACCATTGCATCCATAGTAGTATGTACTCCATAATTGACTGAAAATATTGTAAACCCTCAGCAAAAACAATTTCAAGCTATTTAACGAAAGAGGAATATGCCAATGGAAATGAGACAATCTGCTCAAAAGTCGGAGGCTTTTGACTTGCCGAGGTCCTTAATTGCTGTGATTTTTGTCCAGGTGCTTTGTTGATGTCGGTACCCAAACGCGGCGGAATCAAAATAATTGCGGTGACACCAAGCAGTCTCGCCGAAGCCGCTGGTATGTCGTATGGTGACAAATTACTGAAGATTAACGGCGAGACTGTTCTTGACAACCTGAATTACCAATTCCTGATAAGCCAGAATGATTTTACGAAAGTCACTGTAGAAAAGCCCAATGGAGAACTGCTGGATGTTGATCTGGAAAATGGTGGGGATGCGTTGGGTCTTGAGCTGGCGCAAGACAATATCAAAGTTTGCAAGTCAAACTGTGTTTTCTGTTTTGTCAAACAAATGCCTCAGGGTTTTCGTAAAAGTCTGTATCTTAAAGATGAGGATATTCGCCTCTCTTTTTTGTATGGACATTTCACCACACTTTCAAACTCCGATGATGACGAATTGGATCGGATCATCAGAGAGCGATTAAGCCCAATACATGTTTCCATTCATGCCACAGACCCGGCTGCCAGATCACGTTTGTTAGGCAATCTGAAACAGGGTGATATTTTGAGCAAAATTGACCGTCTGATTGATGGTGGTATTGAACTGCATACTCAAGCAGTGATTGTTCCAGGCTTCAACGATGGAGAAATATGGGAACGCACTGTAATGGATCTATGGGAACGCAGGGGGTATCAAGTATCAGGCTCAAAAAGCAGCAATGGGGGAATCATTTCACTTTCCTGCATACCAGTCGGCCTTACCGCCCATCGCCAAAAACTGCCGCATATTCAGGAAATAGATTCCGACTATGCTACAAAATGGCTCAATAGATGGAAAAACGAGGCCCGCCGCTACGCGAAAGCATGGAACGATGAACCATGGTTATTATTGGCGGATGAGTGGTTTACATGCGCCGGGTTCAGATTGCCCGGACGAAATTTCTATTCAACTGATTGGACACAAATTGAAAACGGCGTGGGTTTGATCCGCCGTTTTCAAGAACACAGCCGGCGTTTCATCAAATCTGAGAGTGCTAATGGTTTTAGTGGAATTCGTTTGTTACTGTTAACAGGTTCAAGTTTCGCGCCATACCTTTCTCAAACCATTGAGTCATTAAAACAACATGTTGATTCAAAAATTAAAGTTGCCGCAGTCCAAAACAACGCTTTTGGAACATCTGTAACGGTTGCCGGTCTGCTATGCGGACGTGATCTGTTGGATGCCGCTCAAGAAAATAAGTTTTTTGCAGATGGGTCAAGCGCGGACGCAGTTGTTGTTCCCAACGCGTCTGTTCGTATGATCAACAATTCAAGCGGCCAGCGCAAATCACCGAGTGAAGATTCGGCAACCGTTTACCAATTTCTTGATGACATGACAGTTCCTGAAATGCAATCCATGCTCAAAGTGCCAGTGATACTTAGCGGCGACAACCTTTTTCAATTGCTGTCCAACATAAGAAAAGGCCGTTTGTAAGACGGCCTTTTCTTATGTTCAAAGCGAAATTACTCGCCGGGTCGCTTCTTAATCTTGACGATAATTTTTGTATCACCACCGTCAAAATCAGGATCGTCCCACTTTCCGCTTTCCATTGTTTCTTTTTTAACTCTTTCAGACGTCAATCTGAGCTGATCCATCACTTGAACCACCCACTTGTATGGCACATCGCGATCAACGCTGAGAAACACCTTTCTCATATTTATGCCGGCGGGTTGAAGATTAACCAATGGAACCAAGCGCTCAGCGATTTCTGACAATTCCACCGGGGACTGGTTGATCGCAATCGTATTGTCTTGATTGATGTCCACAACCAATGGCGGATTTTTCTGATCTGGCGGTGTGGGTGGCATGTCCTTGCGAATCTGAGGAATCACTGTCGGAAGCGATTTCATCATGCCCGGAACCATTATGATAAAGACAATCAGAAGAACGAGAACAATATCAATAAGGGGTGTGACGTTAATATCGGTTTTTGCGCTCATAACTAATCCTTTTCGCTCTTGTCCTCTGCTGTGACAATGGAAGCCTCATCAGCACCGGCTTCACGGCAGATTTGAAAAAGTTCATTGACATAGTAGAAAGGGAGTTCAGCATCAGCTTTTATGAAAACACGCTTGTCCACAGTCAAATTTGAAACATTTGCGCTGACAAAACCAATCAGCTGATCTCTAAGCTCCGTACTTTCAAAATGGAACCTCAGAGCATTACCATACTTATCTTTGGCATCCTTGTCATCTACTTGGACATCCAACATTTTGTACAAGCCTGTGACAGGGTCTTTTTCTTCAGATCTTGTGAGAATCAAACTCAAGTATTTTTCACTAGGGGCAACTTGTTGTTTGATCGCGTGTTTTGACAAGGGCAAAGCCACGGCGTTGTTAATAGCGGGTGTGAGCACTATGAAAATGATCAGCAACACCAACACAATATCCACCAGTGGTGTGACATTAATGTCACTTTTGACCGAGCCTTTCTTGGAACCTAAATCCATACCCATAGAAATTCCTCCTATTTAAGGTGGTTAATGGGGAGTTTAGCCCTGGCTTTCTCTGCGAATGAATTCATCAATCATCTGAGAAGCTGCGTTGTTGATTTGAGAAATAGCTTGATCCTGCTTGCTTGTGAGAATGTTGTAAAACCACACGGCAGGGATAGCAACAACCAAACCAAGAGCAGTGGCGCCAAGAGCCTCACCGATGGCTCCCGCCAGAACATTGATGTCGCCGGCGCCTTTGTCTTTGATGGTGGAGAACACGGCAATAATGCCCCATACAGTACCAAGCAGACCAATGAAAGGGGAGGCTGAGGCGATAGTTCCAAGGCCGCTCATCCCTTTCTTCAACAGCTCAGTTACTTCGGAAGTCCCGCGAATTATCGCACGTTCCACAGGCTGAATGGTGTTATGATTGGCATTATTGGTTTTTAGCTGTTTTTCATATTGGAAAATGTCAAGGCCGTGCTTCAGCACCAACGCAATGTGGCTCTTATTATGTGTTGTAGCAGCCCGCTTGGCGGCTTCAAAGTCGCCGCGTCGCAGAGTGTCCATGAAGAGCTTTAAAAACTTTTTGGAAGCAGCGCTGCTCTGATAATACATGATCATACGCTCAATGATGGTGTATATCTGTAAGAGCAATAAGAGTAGCAAAAGCACTATAATACCTTTGTTGAAAGTCGTAGCGGCTTCCCAGATTTCTTTAGGGCCAAAAGCACTGCCCGCCGCCAGTAAGGCGTAGTTGAAAGAAGAAGCAAGAAAAGTCATGGTTTTTTCCTCATAAAGTGTTGGGGGTTGTGGAGAAACAAAAAGCAGATTTTGAGTTAAAGCTAAACCGAGCCAAGCCTCAGCACAGCCGGCACAAACAACAGCGCATTCCTAATTATCTGTAAGTAAATCTCATATCAATAAAGAACTTGGCCGTAACAGGGTGACCATCCATAATCGCAGGTTGGAATCTCCATTTCAGCGCGTAATTAGTAGCATGCGCATGGAGCATCGTAGGACCGCTTAACGCTCTTGCCGATGTCGGTACGCCATCGGTTCCGATTATTAGCTCAACTCTGACCACCCCTTCGACTCTGGCCGCCTTCGCCATTGGCGGATAGGGGGGTAGAGGAGGTTGAAAGGTTTTTACAATATCGCTGTAAGAAAAATCATGGACGGTTGCCGAGGATGAAGCACCATGCCCGGCAATGTTGCCTAAACCTGCACCTCCTCCGCCAGTTCCGCCAATTGCTCCAGCGCCGACATAAGTTTCACCGGGTTTGGCCGCAAAAGCAGTAGAATAATCAACCTTTGGAATCTCTTTTGGCGCTGTATCAGGAACCGTTTCCTGATTGGTAATGGGTGGAGGCGGTGGCGCGTCCTTAATTTCAACCTTGAGCGGCGGCGCGGCCGGCGCGGGAGGAGCGGGAGGCGGCGGAGGCGGCAGTTCCTCTTCTTTTTCCTTGGAATCATCCGTCAAATCTATGCTGGTCGTTTGCTTTAAGACCTGTTTGCCAACTTCTGTTTGCGTAACCGCAATGTAAACAAGAAACGAAACACAAGCGTAGGTGATGATCGCTGTAGGAACGGCGATTAGCGGGTTTGTACCCCTGATCGCGCTGTTATCACCTGTCAGGCTGGGCTTATAAACCGCATCCTCAAGGGTTTCTGCCGACTTTGCGGCAGGCGGTGATGGAGAAGATTTGGGGTCTTGGCTCATATTGACTGACTCCCTAGAAAAAATTCAGGCGAAACTTCTTTATTGAAGAATCAACCTGAGAAAAGGAAAGGTTAAAGATCTGGGACACGCCCTAGAAAATATGATTACGAATGTGGGGTAGTACGTCAAGCATTTATGATAGTAAAATATTTTTTTGAAATTATTTTCAAAAAACAGTTTGCAACCCTAATAATCAGTTTTTCCATTCACAGCTATGGAATTATTTCAATTTCACTCTGAGCATATTAATAATAACTCATTGTTGGCCAGAGCCGGTTGCTTTAGAACCAGCCACGGAGATGTTTTAACTCCCGCATTCATGCCTGTCGGAACCCAGGGGAGTGTAAAAGGGGTTACACCCGTGCAATTAATGGAAATCGAGCCACAGATCATTCTTGGAAACACTTACCATCTCAGCCTCAGACCAGGCGATGATCTAATAAAGTCGTTTGGCGGTCTGCACCGCTTCATGGCTTGGAATGGCCCTATACTCACTGATTCAGGTGGTTTTCAGGTTTTCAGTTTGGCCACAATGCGGAAAATTACGGATGAAGGGGTCTATTTCCAAAGCCATATTGATGGTACGAAATGCTTTCTCAGCCCGGAACGCAGTATGGAAATTCAAAAAAACCTGAATTCCGATATTGTTATGGCTCTAGATGAGTGTCCCGCAGGTCGTATGGAGCGTCCCGAACTGGAAAAAAGCGTTTCGAGAACAACCGAGTGGCTGAAGCGCTGTAGAAATACTCCGCTTGGCGATCATCAGGGATTATTTGCAATCAACCAGGGCGGCACATACCTTGATTTACGCCGCAAACATCTGGAAGACATATTGGAAATTGACGTAAAATTCCCTTTCCAAGGTTTTGCGATTGGTGGATTGAGCGTTGGTGAACCGAAGGAAGAAATGAACGCAGTCCTTTCCGAATTAGTAAATGAACTGCCAAACAATCGCGCCCGCTATTTGATGGGAGTTGGAACTCCCGAGGATATATTGTTCGGAATTGAGCAGGGAGTGGATCTGTTCGACTGTGTCTTACCAACGCGTGAAGCGCGCCACGGACGTCTGCTCACAAGCATTGGCAGAATCAATATAAAAAACGCGCGCCATCGTTTTTCTGAAGAGTCCGTTGATCCAAATTGCTCATGCTACACATGCCGGACATTCTCCAGGGCATACCTGCATCATTTATTCAAGGCAGGCGAGCTTTTAGGATTAACACTTAACACCATCCATAATCTGAGCTATACTGTTGGGCTAACCCGAGCCGCTCGAAAGGCTCTATTGGACAAATCGCTGACGGATTTTGCGTATAAAACCCGTCAGCTCTGGAAAACGGAGGATTCGTAAATGTTTTTCACCACAGCGTTGCTTCAGCAAAGTTCCGCCGCTGGCGGTACCAACCCAATGTTGATGAATATCATTCTTTTCGGCGGCATTATTTTCCTCTTCTACTTTCTGCTAATACGCCCCCAAAGCAAGGCCAGAAAAGCACTGGAAGAAAAATTATCCAAGCTGAAATCAGGCGATGAAGTCCTGCTCACATCCGGCCTTTACGCGATTGTTGATCGGGTTGACGGCAATTTGCTATATCTCAAAATAGGCGGCGCCATAGTAAAGGCTCGCAGAAACGCTGTAGCCGCTCTGGCCAGCGAATCCGACGCATCTAAAAACCCAAGCGTTATCAGTTAACCATATATATAGAGAGGCCCCACCGCTTCTATATCTTTGAAATTTAATTTCAGGGAGCCGATTTGTGAGCAAACGTACTTTCTGGCGCTTGACGCTGACAATCCTGACTTGCTTTGCTTGTTCTTACTTTTTTCTTCCCCTGAGTAAAATCCGTCTGGGTCTTGATTTAGCTGGCGGCGTTGAATTCACCATGGAGGTTCAGGGGCACGAAGCGCTCGCCAATGACCTCACGGATACGCGCGACAAACTATCTGACAGATTCAAAGAAAAAACTATTCCGGCCTCGGCAAAACTTGATAGCAAAGCAATAGTGGTAAGTTTTCCGCCGGAACAAAAACCGGCTCTGGAAAAAATTTTCAAAGAGTTTTACGGCTACCAGGTCTCCTTTAGCGACGATGGGGCACGCCTGATTCAAAGGCCCTCATATCAGACGGAGCTTAAAACCGATGCAAACAAGCGCGCTCTGCAGATCATTGAAAACCGCGTAAACGCGACAGGCGTGGCCGAACCTGAAATCAAACAAGCGGGTGAAGAGGGCAACCGCATCATTGTGGAATTGCCAGGCCTGGCTGAGGCTGAAATTGACCGGATGAAGTCCCTGCTCCAGACACCCGGAAAATTAGAACAGCGATTAGTCGCCAAACAGGATTCCAGGTACGGCTGGCCCACTAAAGAAGAAGCTTTAGCTCACTTCAATGGCCAAATTCCCGAAGGAACTGAGCTGGTTCCTGAAGTGGAATCGGATAGGGATCTGAGACAAAGAGGTCAGGCAACCCCGTCAAAAAACCAAAAAGGCCAGCAAAAGCCCGAAGTCATTAAAGCATGGCACTTGGTGGAGCTAAAATCGTACGTTGACGGTGCGGATATTACCAGGGCGATGCCTGGACTTTCACAAATAACTGAAAACTACGTGATAAATTTTTCGCTCAACAGTAAAGGCTCTGACGATTTTTATCAGCTCACAAAGGTAGCTTCTTCTGAAAACCGCATGATTGCTGTCCTTTTAGACAAAAAATTGGTTTCCATACTTGAGTGTAAGAAGCCAATACCAGGAGGCAGCGTTCAAATATCCGGTTCTTTCACTAAAGAAGAAGCTGAGGACTTTGCGCTGAAACTCAAATCAGGATCTATGCGCGCCTCAATGAAGTACTTGGAAGAGCGCTCCATGGGCGCGTCCCTTGGCGCTGACTCCATACGCGCAGGAGTGCGGGCCAGTTTGTTTGGGTTTGCCGCTGTCGTTGTTTTCATGCTCTTCTTCTTCCACTGGTCAGGCGTAAACGCTATCGTTGCTCTGACTGTGAATACCATTATCATGATAGGTTTGATGGGCAGTTTTAACGCTGTCATCACGCTTCCTGGCATTGCCGGTTTCGCCCTGACTCTTGGTATGGCTGTTGACGCCAATATTCTGATTTATGAACGCATAAAAGAAGAACTGACCGCAGGCAAGAGTGTTGCTGGGGCAATACAGGCCGGATTTGACAGGGTCTTTTGGACGATTGTTGACAGCCATGTGACTCAACTATTCGCGGCCCTGCTGCTGTTTATTTTCGGAACAGGGCCGGTGAAGGGCTTTGCTGTAGCTTTGACAGTGGGAATAGTAGCCTCGCTGTTCACCAGCATCTTTATCAGCCATTGGATTTACGACTGGATATTGGAGAAGCGCCCCAACACCAAGACAGTGTCCATTGGGACTTACACCATGTTCAAGGACGCCAAATTTGATTTCATGAAGTACAAAAGCATCGCCTTGGGAATATCCGGCGTATTACTTGTCACATGTCTGATGGTAGCCTATCCCTGGAAAGGCATCCAGAATAGCCGCATCAAACTGGGTATGCAGTTTATCGGCGGTTTAGATATGGTAGTTCGCTATAAAGGCGATGTCACAGCGGAAAGTATCCGCGCCGAACTCGCCAAAGGTGGTTACGCTGACGCAAGCGTTGTGAACTACAAAGGGTCTGAACTATTCCGTGATTATTCCGTAAAAGTCCCCGCGAGAAAAGGTCAAGATGCAAAAGACGCTTCTCTGCTCAAAAAGCAGGTTACAGCCACGCTTCGCAATATTGATCCAGAATCCGTCAAAGATTCGCGCCCTGACCTGAACGCTGAGGAGACAAAGGACATACTTGAGGATTTAATTAAAAGCAATCCACTCAATTTGCAGGGCGAAGAAGAGCAGATAGAACGGGCTTATTCCGAACACCTCGCAAAATTATCCGATGAAAAACAAAAGGGGCATGGCTTTATCACCAATTTGAATGACGTACAAAATTTACCGCCGGAACTCAAGAGCTATTTTGATAATAACTATCGGCTGGGTAATTTAAGCGTGCAGAGTACTCAGAGCTTCTCGCCCTCCGTCGCGGGTGAGTGGACAAGGAAAACACTCACCGCTGTCGCGTGGGCGCTGGGAGCCATATTACTCTACGTGATGTTCCGTTTCACATTCAGCTTCTCGCTCAGCACCATAGTTGGTCTGATTCACGACATGCTACTGGGTGTTGGATTATTTACGCTATTTGGATTTGAATACTCTGTCGCTGTTGTAGCTAGTTTTTTGATACTGCTTGGGTATTCAACCTCTGACACCATCGTGGTCTTTGACCGCGTCCGCGAGAACATGCGCAAACCGGAATACAGAAGAGCTTCTGTCGAAAAACTTGTGAATGATTCCATCAATCAAACGCTCAGCCGAACTATCCTGACAAGCCTTTCCACACTGGTAGTGGCCCTTTCACTCTTCTTCTTTGGTGGCCCGGCTCTCCACGACCTTAGCTTCCCAATCGTGCTCGGCGTGATAATAGGAACATACTCAACGATATTCATCGCCGCCCCTTTCGTTGTCTATATGGACAGGTGGTTTGGCGGTAAAGACAAGATTAAGCAGCACGCATAAGTTATTTGCCAAGGTGTTTTTTAAGGAAGTCGTACATCCGCAATCTGGATTTTCGGCCAAAAGCAGTATCAATCCGATCCCAGCTATGACCGCCGGGCGCGTCCTTTTCTATGTGATACTCAAAATTTTTGCCCGCCGCTTTTAAGTGAACAATCAGTTGTTCTACTTCCACAACATTCACATCGCGGTCATTAGTGCTGCTTGTTACCATGAGCGGTATCTTGAGCTTATGCACATTCCAAATGGGACTTCGCCTGCGGTACTCGTCAACAGCATCTACAGGAGCTTTTCCGATGTGGTATTTCGCGGCAAATTCTGCTGTGTAACTTGGTTCATGGTAACCAAGCCGCGTAATCAGATCAGAAACAGGTACACCAGCGTAAATACAGGCAAATTTATCGGAGTGGTCAAACCCGACCATAAGTGAAATCATCCCGCCGTGGCTCCAGCCAACAGCGGCGACATGCTTGGGATCAATGGGAAGTTCTTCTACAGCCCAATCCCTGCAAGCGACCACATCATCGTTTTCCAAACCACCATAATCAATGTGTTCGTACATAGTTTTGCCGTATCCAGTTGAGCCTCGGTATTCAGGGGCGATTACTATGTATCCGCGCTCCATCATTTCACGTACCATGTGAACGTGGTACGTTCCAAAATCACCGTGAACACCGCCATGAGTGAGTACTATGGCCGGATGTTTTTTACCTCTGTCCAGTTTTTTTGGAATAAATGTATAGCAGTAAATCCTGATTGGATGGCGGTCATTGCTTATGCCGTACCGCTCTCTTTCTTTTGGGTTGGGTTTGCCTGTGAGAATTACTTTGTCAACCTCAGCTATATCTGACAAACGCAGGTAAAACTGATTGTCATCGGCAATTTTTCTGACCTGGTCAAGCTGCCATTTAAGCGAATCAACCTCAGATTGAAGCATCTTTATTTGCGCTTCCAAAGGTTCTTGACCCACCATCCGCAAACTCAGCGATAGACCAAAAACAAGCGTGTGTAAAAACAACTTTGACATTCAAAGCTCCTAAAAAAACCTCAACCAAAGTATAGCCAACAAACTTGAAACACTACTTACGCTCTGTTTTCCAAGTTTGTTGACTAGATAGCTTCTTGCAAAACTCTGCGGTACGTCTGCTCCCGAGCTTCAGCCGTCTATGGCTGGATTTTTCAACTTGTTTGTTGGCAATATTTTACGTCAGAGCCTGCTCCGGTCGGGCGTAGCCTACCAACTCCGTTGGACTTGCAAAACTGACGTTTTGCAAGTGGCTCAATAGTTTCATTACAAGTTTTCAGCGTTATTGAAAAATTATGAACAAAACAAAAATATTGACATTTTGTTTTGTTCATATTTTAATAATTTTGCTGTTTATCACTCAAAGATAATTATTGCAGTCTGGAAAAAGCCGGGAAAAATCAAATTGCAAAAACA
>Ga0268262_10005237_pt1 | contig 12933 bp, 18 predicted proteins | sample TergutNc150P3_FD_190354 | JGI IMG/M metagenome (GOLD analysis project Ga0268262, IMG submission 190354) | Nasutitermes corniger P3 segment gut microbial community from laboratory colony in Florida, USA - Nc150 P3 (SPAdes) (version 2) | ecosystem: Host-associated > Arthropoda: Insects >... | reverse complement strand
TTATTTCTTTTACGAGATCTATTAAGGCTTCGTATCCGAAACTTTCGGGCTGGATGACGGGAATTACGTGGGACGAAAGCGAGATTATAAAACGAGTGTAAAAATTAAAAGAAGCCGGAGGATCTATAAGGACGAATTTAAAATTATGCCTCTGCGCGTTTTTCAATATTTTTTTAAACTGCATGGGATTGTTGGGGAATTTAGCCTGTATGTAATCTTGTAAAGAGGTGCTGTTGTTAGGTGTTCCCAGAAGATAAAGCCCCTTGTAAGTGTCGTTGGCGGGGCGTGCTTCTATTATTGAATCTTCAAAAGTGTTGACGCTTTCAAGAAAATCGCAGAGGGTTTTATTATGTTCTTCGAAAACTTCGTTTGTAACAAGGTGGTTTGTAAGATTTCCCTGCGGATCGGCGTCTACAAGGAGGGTTTTTCCGTATTCCGAAAGAGCGTAGCCTAAATGCGCCGTGGTAGTGGTCTTCCCTACCCCGCCTTTGGGCATATACGGCACGATGGTTAAATATTTACTATTAGTTAAGTCTGACATTAATTGCTCCCTTAATGAATTATTTTATTGTAAATCGAATTTTTGAAAATGTCTATATTTTTTAACAAAATTTATCAGATGGTTTTTAAGCTTTATTAAGCCTTATTGTAAGGTAAAAACGGCTTAGGTTCAAGCCTTATTAATATGATTATCGGTCAAATTTTAAATATCTTTCAATGTTTTATGCATAAAAAGTGTTGAAATATCCTTTTTTATCATTTTACAGAATTCCGCGTTAGCTTCTTCGTACCATTGCGTAGGCGGGATAACCGGGCTTAAAGCTCTCTGGATGGTCAGCGACGCGTTATAATGCTTCGAGGCTACGCCGTGTATGTATCTGTAGTCAAGATCAAGAGCTTGGCAGAACGGCCACAGCAGTTTGTTTACCAGAAGGTATTTAAGAACAAAATCAGCTTTTTTCATATTACTATTCCTTATTTAATATTAGTTTTCCAATAATATTATCTTAACGAAATTCGTCAGGCTGTAAAAGCGATGATAATATTATATCCAATAACCATTCGTCACTTTTGGTAATTTTTTTTAAAATAAACCATACTATGACGGAAATTGCTAAAAATGCATACTGCTCCAATCCAAGTATAATAATTATAGATATAAATACTAAACTTAACAAGGGGATGAAAGGAATACCGAGCCACAAATCCCTTTTTATAATACTTCTATGAACGGGAATAGAAAAATCGTGAGCCTGCTTGGTTTTATTATCGGTTGATTTCGGCATAAACTTTATAGTTTTTTATCTTCCATTGGTTATAGTACTAGTTGTATCTCCGCCGTTTCCCCAAATAATACTGACAATGGGTATAAGACTTAAAAGAATTGCAATACCGACAATCCAAGGAATAAATTTTTTAACCATTCCCGGTTCTCCCCTGTTCATCAAAACGCCTATTCCTAATCCGCCAAGAGCAATAATACATATTGCTTTCATGTAAGGAGACCCGAAAAATCCGACAATATAGCCTAAAACTGTTGATAAACCCGAACTTCCTAAAGTTCCAGTTGGATCCTGTACTTGTATACCCTGCGTACCCCCAGTCGCAAAAACAGAAATCTGCGCCAGCGCAAAAAATATTAGAAAAAACAGCGCAATACGTTTTGATAAACCCGAATCCTTTTTAATACCTCCTTTACTTAAATTTTTCCTTCCAAACAATTTCCCTAACATTTGACTATCTCCCGAAATTTTTGAATGTATTGTTTATTTAATATTAGATATGTTAATTAGACAAATATTGTCCTAATTAAGTTTTATGCTTTCCATCAGCTTTTCTTCTTCTTCGCTCAAAGTCTGTTTTTTCATTTCCATTGTGTCATTAACTATTATACCATGTTCTTTATCTTTTTGTATATAAATTATTAAATCAATATATTCGTTTAAATCCGGCAATGCCGCTTCGCTCTTATAATAATCTAACAACAATTTCTTTATTCTTGTCAAGGTACTTGCGGAAGAATTTGAATGAATTGTTGTAACCCCTCCCGGATGTCCCGTATTCCACGCATCTAAAAGTTCCGCCATTACATTGCCTTTTCTTACTTCCCCGAACACTATCATATTGGGAGTATATCTTAAAGAAAGGGCTACGGCTTTTATTGCCTGTTCTGATCTTATAATCGGCATAGTTGAATATTCGGCGTCGCATTTCAATTCGGAAACGTCTTGAACTATGTAATATCTGTCGCGTGGAAAAAATTCGCATTTCTTTTTTATAATGGCGTTTACCATAGTGGTTTTGCCGCTTCCGGTGCTTCCGGCGACAATTATATTTTTTTTATTTTTTATATAATCGACGATAATATCGTACCTTTCTTTCGATAGCTGCCCGTTAGCCATATATTCTTCTAAAGTGTAAATTTTCGCCGGCGGCTTTCTTATGGTAAATTCGGGGGCTTCGACCCAAGGCGGATAAATGCCCGTAATACGTGAGTTTTTCCATTCCGGGATAGGTATGGTAGCTTCAAGTACGGGATATTCGTAAAAGTCAAAGTCGATTTCCATGTATTTCGCGATTTGGTTAAGTATCTGGAGCCTGTTTGTAACGGAAAGAATCGTAGGGGTATTTTCGATTTCCCTGCCGAATTTTTTTATGCTGATTTTTCCCGTATCAGAGCAGAAAATATCGGTAAGCTGGGGATCGTTTAAATAAGGGGTGAGTTTTTCAAGGTTGTATTTTATATTTTCAAGTTCTCTTTCTTCCGATCTGTCATTCAGCCTGTTAACCATTTTAAAATCCTTTGTGTTAAAATTTTTAAATTAAAAAAGCAATTACTTGTCTGTGTTTTTATCAATCAAGTCTGCAATAATGTCTTCGATTACCGTGTCTCCTTTTCCGAGCTCTATGCTTGTCATTATTTCAAAGAATTTTCTCATGCGTCTTTGCGCGGTCTCCCCTACTTTGCTTTTGTTTTCTTCCGGAATTTCGGGTACGTTGGCGAAGAATGACTGCGTAAAGTATTCAGTCCATTTCATAATCTGTATTATCAGTCTTCTGTTTTTATGCACGTCTTCATTTATGGTTAAAAGGCTTTTTTTAATGAGTTTTGAATCGTTTAAAATAAGATCGTCTTCGACAAGTTTTCTCGCGTACCTGTGGGGTCTGTTTCCCATTTTGTTTTCAAGTGACTTAAGCTGTAAAAGCCTGTAAGTGTCATAATTAACTCTGAACTTGACAAAAAAAGTTTTGTTTTTTTTCTTTTTTTCTTTTAGCGTCTGTTTTTCTTCCATATTTATCTCCCTTTCTGCTTCATTCTTAATTTATTTATTTTCCGTCCGGAAAAAATTTCTATACCGCTGCCATCATCCTGTTTTTTGAGATTTCTTCGATTTCCGCGTCGGTAGGTACTCTTGAGGTAAAAATCGGTTCGACTAAAATATCTTCGCTCTGCATATATACTTCTTCCGGGATGTGGAACCATTGCTTGTCTTTCGGATTCGGTTTTGTAGAGTTTTTGCATTCCTGTAAGAGTTCGTATCTGTTTTTTGGTTTAGGAAGTTTAATTTTTGATTTATAGCGCATATCGCTGTAATACACGTTTTTTTTCGCCATAATTGCAGGAGACCCCTGCGGGAAAATAATAAGCTGGTTTCCGGGCAGGTGCTGTAATTCGTCCGGATTCATCAAATTTCTCTGCTGCGTTTGTTCAGACGTATTTACGTTATCTTGGCTTGCGGCGTATTTCGAACCGCTTACGGAATTGTTATTGTATGTTACCGATTCAATGCCTACCATTTCGGAAAACATTTTCGCACCTTTCGGATCGCTCATGGCGTAAGTAACGATGAATTTACAGTGGTCAAAGATAGCCGTGTGCTCCCCGTATAATTTGTAAATCTGCGACGGGGACTGGCATATAAGATAAAACGTTATTCCGTAGCCCGCTAAAATACCCATCATGACTTCCAGCGCGGTAAAGGTTCCGAGCGTCGGGAACTCGTCTATAAGAAACAAAATAGGATGTTTTAATTTGACTTCGCCGAATTGAACTTCGTCCTGCGAAAATTTGCGTAGGATAAAAGTAACTAGAATTCTTATAAAAGAAGAAAGCCTGTCTAAATCGGGAAAAGGAACCGTAACGTAAAGGCTGATAGGAATTTCCGAAACTTTAAAATCATTCAGGCAGAAATCGCTTTCGCTTGAACAGTTGCGTACCATAGGATCTTCGAATATCTGGAGGGCTGTGACCGCCGTCGAAAAAACGGAACCGCGTTCATCGTCCGGGCGGGTTTTGTTTCTCTGCGCGACATTTACAATTATTTCGTGTATTGACTGTGAACAATGTTCGCTCTGAATCATGTTATCAAGCAGTGCCATACCCTTATCGTCTTTATTACCTCCTCCGCTTTTGCTTGCCTGCGACAAGAAATTTAAAACGCCGTAAAGGGATTTGTCCGGGTAGTCCGAGCATTTGACGTGCAGAATCGCGCCTGTTAAAAGATCCTTTGCGGTGTCTACCCAGTGCTTGGAACTGCCGTCAACTTTCCCGTCTGCGGGGGTAGCAAGAATATCCGCAATCATCGACGCGTCTCTGTAAGCCGAATCTTCCGTAAGTTCGTCGAGAATGTTAAAACGCAGAGTGTCTTTGCTGACGGGCGACAATCGTAAAATAGTTGAAAATTTTGATCTCCATCCCGCCGTAATATCGTAGTTTTCGCCTTTGGGATCTATAGTAATAAGGCTGTGCGGCCAGTCGAAACACGTGGGAATTACGGAGCTTACGCCCTTTCCGCTTCTTGTAGGGGCGAACATTATTGTAGAAGTCTGCCCGCTGTGCCGCAGTATTTTTCCCGGTTTGACGAGTTTTAATTTTATTCCGCCGCCTGTTATGGCGTATTCGACATTGGCATTTTCCTGCTGCCCCAAAACAACCCCAGCCTCTTCGTATAATCCGATGGCTCTGATGTCTTTTTCGTTCCCCCACCTTGAAGTCCCGTGTATATTCTGGTTTTTGTTCATCGCGACTCTTACCTGAACCAGAACAAAATAAACCATTATTGCTGTAGCAACGCCTAGAAGAAAAATCATTGTGGAATTGAATATAATCGGGCCGAGTATTCCGTTATTTGTTCTTGTGCCTTTAATAATTGCCGGCAGGAGAATATAAGGAAAATAAACAGGATATTTCCCCGCGATAACGAACCACGGATACCCGACTAAAGACGGATTATAATTTACGTGGTACGCTAAAAACTGCGTCGCTATTATGCAGGATAAAATGACGATTGCTATTGGTATAAGTTTATGTAATACAGAAAAATTTAACATCCCGGCTTTTTCGGGTTTGTCTCGGCGGAATTCATTTTTTCCGTCTTTGATAAAATCATTGGGCATAAATACTTTTGGATCCTTGGAAAGAGGCTTAAGTATTTACTATTGAATATTGGTTGGAATATTTACTATTAAATATTTTTAAATTCTAATTCTGTATAATATTAGGCGTTAACATTATTTTTGTCAACAAGCGGACAAAAATAAATTAATCCGTATTTGTAATATTCATAACTTTTCTTGTTCCTCCCGTAGGCGTAGCCATGCGCTGGAATTCTATTTTAATATTTTTTCCCATTCCTGCGTTTACCGGTGCTTCAAACAGAGGAACGTATAAATATTTTCCCGGACTTGTTTCAAGGACTACGGCGTGGTTGAAAGAGTTTTCCTGCATAAAATATTTTTTTACCACTTTCCCCGAAACCGCGCCCAGTTTGTCAACGTCGTGCAAGGACATCTGGGACTGGTGGACGTTTAAATCGCGAATTGATTTAAGGTAAGTATTGTATTTCGAGAACATTTTAAGCTGTTCTTTCCAGTCGTTTTTAAAGATAAAAAGATTTACGCGTTTGTCCCATTCAACAAGATTAATGTCTCTTAAGTAAACTATCCGGTTTAATAACAGGGTAGCGTTATCCGCCCGGCAGAGCCGCTCATAGGTTATCCTGTCAAGCCCGTCCAAAGCCGTATTTAATATTTTATCGAGCTGGGTATAATAATTGCCCGTAGTCTGCTTCTGGTAGGAAATCATTTTTTCTTCGTCGCTCCGTACTCCTACCATTTCCGTACAGATGTCCCGGCATGTCTCCCTTATAACGTGGCTTACAAAATCCCTGTCAAAATTAACAAGCCGCCGGTCTAAGTCGAACCCGTTAATCAGTACGTGGGCGTGCGCCCGGTCTGTGTTGTAATGGTTGGCGGCCACCCAGTTAAGCCTGTACCCTGTATTAATTTCGACTCTTCTTATTAATTCCTCGACAAGGAGATTCAAGTCAACTTTCGGATTATCCGGTGATATGATCCAGCGGTAACTTTTTTTCGACATCCGTTTTTCGTACATTTCGGGTTCTGTTCCGTAAAGAACCGGATCCTCGCCGTTTAATCCTTTACCTTCTTTCTGAATGTAATCGAAATGCTTTTTATTCAAAGCCTTGTCGTATCTGTGGGAGCTTATAAATGTACAGAATTGTTTTGTCTGTCTGTGATCGAGATGGTCTTTATATCCATATCCGCCTTTACGGGAACTGTAAACGGATTTTCCTTTGCTTTTTCTGCGTTTTCCTTTGGGAACGTCCGTAGCAATTCCCCTGTGCATTTTCGGGCGAAAAACATCATCGTATTCTTCCCCGCCGAAAAGGTCTTTAAAGAGTTTAAAGTGGAGTCTTTTGACCGGAACAGCCATTAAATGAAAATCCGTTTTTAAATGGCGTTTATTGAATTATTAGCAGTACGTTAAAGATACCTAAAAAACGCAATAAAAGCAAGCGTAAACATTAAAAAACAAATGTGAACTGCGACAACTCTATATGCTGTAACGAATTACAAGCGGCAAACGAAAAAAATGTGCCACACCGAAACGAAAAAACCACAAAAAAGCTATACGGCATAAGGAATTAGAACAAAAAGACCACACCCTTTATCTTGCCATTACTCTTAATTCTATTCATTCTTATCTTCTATCTTTCACTCTTTTTACTCTTTTCTCACTGTTATCCGGCTATTCATCGTTTTCGTTTTTTCCTTTATTTCTGCAATATTTAGTCAAAATATTACCGTATAAAATTATGTCGGACATAATTTTAGAACTGTATTTAAAATCCAGTAAAATTATGTCGGACATAAAATTGTATCGTACTAAACAAAATTATGTCCGACATAATTTTGATAAAAAGCATTAATAAACAAAATAAGATTTCAACAGGATTAAAAGGTTTAAAATACCTTAGAAAATTATATCAGATATATAAATGTATCGTACGATACATAATTATGTCGGACATAAATTTGAGTCCTAAAAATTATATCGGATATAAATTATCGGCAAGAGGGAACGTGCTCAAGGGATTCCAGTAAAGCCAAAAAAATACATAAAATTATGTCGGACATAAATTTAAACCCTAAAAATTATATTGGATATAAATTACCGGTAAAAGGGAACGTATTCAAGGGATTCCAGTAAAGCTGAAAAAACACATAAAATTATGTCGGACATAAAATTGTAACGTACTATACAAAATTATGTCGGACATAAATTTAAACCCTAAAAATTATATCGGATATAAATTACCGGCAAGAGGGAACATACTCAAGGGTATCCCAGTAAAGCTGAAAAAATACATAAAATTATGTCGGACATAAAATTGTAACGTACTATACAAAATTATGTCGGACATAAATTATCGGCAAGAGGGAACGAGCTCAAGGGATTCCAGTAAAGCCAAAAAAAATACATGAAATTATGTCGGACATAAATTTAAATCCTAAAAATTATATCGGATATAAATTACCGGTAAAAGGGAATGTACTCAAGGGATTCCAGTAAAGCTGAAAAAACACATAAAATTATGTCGGACATAAAATTGTAACGTACTATACAAAATTATGTCGGACATAAATTATCGGCAAGAGGGAACGTGCTCAAGGGATTCCAGTAAAGCCAAAAAAACACATAAAATTATGTCGGATATAAATTTAAACCCTAAAAATTATATCGGATACAAATTACCGGTAAAAGGGAACTTATTCAAGGGATTCCAGTAAAGCTAAAAAAAATACATAAAATTATGTCGGACATAAATTTGCTGGTAGTTAGATTATAAAAAAAAACAGCCGATTCGTTATAAGCGAATCGGCTGCGGGGGGGTGGGGAAGGAGCTAATAAGTTATTATGTCGGGTTCAACAAAGTCAGGGAGTTCGGATTCGTCAAAAAGAATAGAATCAAGATTAAAGGCTACGCCTCCTCTTATAATGGTAGTTGCATTTTCTTTGAAAAACTGGCGAACTATTTCGGCTTTTTTCCCTTTTTCAACTTCGATGATATTGTGTTCTATCACATCGTTGTCTTCCTCGTCTTGGTTGATACAAGGGGCTTTTACAGTTAAGCCGCCGTCTTCTTTTTCTTCAAGAAGATATTCTCCGTTTAAATTTTTCATTGCTACAGAGATAATATTGTTCATAAGAACTCCTTAAAATAAGCTGTGCCGTAGTTTATTAAAACTTTGGCGGGTACGGTTTAAAACCGTATTTATTCTATTTCAACGAAATAGAATGATAAAATTAAACGCAGACGGCAATAAATATGCCGAATCCGATAATCCAAAGTACCGTTGCCAAAACAGTCATAATTCCTCCTTTTAATTTATTTGTCTAAATAGATTTCTTAATAATTGGTTTTTTACAGGATAATTTATATTCCTTATCTTTAATTTTTTATCCGTATAAAGTTTCATGTTTAAACGGGCGGGTAGTATTAAAACACATTTTTGCCCGGCAGTGCCAATCCAAATCCATGCCCAGCCTTACCGCCAGATTTCCTATGCGGAGCAGGGCGTCAGCGATTTCCTCCTCAACGGTTCCTTTAACAAAATGCTCGTAAATGTGCTTAAATTTTTGAGTGTCTTTTTCAAGAGCTTCTTCCGGGTTTAAGTTCTCAAGAGCTTCCGGGTGTCCGCATAATCGTCCTCTGCGGTGCGCGGCGATGGCTTCTCCCAGTTCGCTTACTATAAGCATTAACGCCTCGCCGAAATTAAAAGGGGTTTCGTGGAATCCTTGTTTTTCAGCGTAATCATATACGTTTTGAGCCATTTCGTTAATTTCCATACTTAATCCTTTTTTTTATCCCAATGTTCATCGCCGAGAATATCCGCGATTTCATCGTAGAGTTTTTTTATCTGTTCAACAGGGTTGTTGTATCTTTCCGGATATTCCTTTCCCGTCAATCGAAGGTATCTGAATTTGAGTTTTTCAATTTCTGTCACAATCCTCTCCTTATTAAATAGTTAAAATTTTTAACTATCTCTCATATTATACCACAATAACTAGAAAATGTCAATACATACTAAAAACAAGAAAAACTGTTATCTTGGATTGTATCCTGTTTTTGCCAGTCCTTCTCTGACGCATTCTACAGCACTTAAAATATCGTAAGCGTATTCCTTTGCCTGTTCTTCGTCTTTTCCGCCGGCTTTATCGTAGGCGTCTTCAAACGTCATGCGTTTAAGGTATTGTGCAAGCATATAGGCTTCCCATTCGCTGTTCAAGGTAACATTAAAAATAACATTCATAATCAGCCTGCCGTGACGGTGCAAAGATATACGTTGTTATATCCGAGGCAGGAAGCCAGAGTTTTAATGCCTTTTTTCATAGCGTCGTCGCCCGCGGCGTTAAAATCCTCGCCTTTTTCAAACGTAATGCCGAGATCCAAAAACGCGCCGTGAAGGGCGGCCGATTCCATATGGTATCCGTAGCCTTCCGTTTTCCCCATCGCCCAGCCGTAATTGTTGTTTTTATCGTCGCGGATCCATATAACGCAGTTTAAAACAGGGTAGCCCTCGTCGTTTGTTTCAGGGGATTCGTAGAATCTTATATCAATAATCTCCCTGTGGTTGTTTTCCGATTTGTCAAGATTTACGACTTTTATAGCGTAAGTAAGGGGATTTGTTTTTCTGAAATCCTGCGATCCGGTTCCGTCTTTAAATTTTTCCGGCAGCTTCATAAGTTACACTCCTTTTATTGTTATGAATGATTTTATCTTTTTTTGCAGATCTGAAACGAAGAGCAAAAATTCTTTTTTTGAAATTTGTTTGTCGATTTCATCCAGAGCAAGTACGGAGTTTGGGTGTATGTATACATCTCCGTCTTTTTTGTGTACGGAAAATAAAGTTCCGGAAACAACTCCGCCGGCTTCGCCGTTAAAGCTTTTCCAAAGCTCTTTTAGGCGGACAGCGTGAAAATATGCAAAATACTGGTTGTTTCCTTTTTCCCGTTTTGCAGCCCAAAAAGTGTTGTTATATTTTTTTTGATAAACAGGTAGGTTTTCTTTTAAGAAAATTTTTTCGGTTTCTCTTTTGACGTTTGAGATTTCCCTTCCTAAATCCTGTGATTTGTTTTCGAGTTCTCTTAACTGTTTTTTAAGTTCTTTTTCTGTTTTTCTCGCTTTCATGCTTTTCCCTTATAAAACATTAAAGTTTTACCGTAAATATGCCGAAAATAGAAAGTTATTCGTTCCTGCTTATTACATGCCCGCAGCAAGGCGTTTTGTCTGTATCCGCTGCGGTATGGGAAATATAAATGAGAAACAGGGTAGAGCGGAGCGAAAAGGACGGATAACGCTTTCGCTTGTTCTTTTACAAAAAGCTCCGAAATAATTATTGATTGGTCGTTTGAATTGTCGTAAATATCTGAAATTTGTTCGAGCAAAATAGCGTAAACAACCGCTGATATTTTTCTACAGTTTTTTGCTTCTTTTTTTTCCATAGCCGGCATTCCTTTAATAATTATACTTTATTTGAGACATTTAATCCCAAGAGATTGCCGAAATAACAGGCGGCAAATACTTTGCCTTTTGCCTCGTTAATCATGTCGTTTAAAAGACTTGCGTTGGCAAAATCGTTTTGGCTTGCAAGCTGTTTTGTCCAAATTTTGATAAGTTTTTTGTTTTCTCTGGCGTACAAAGAAACATTCTTTTTAAAAGAATCCATTGATACAGTTCCTTTCATAAAATACACTCCTTTATAAAACGTAGTTGTAATTAAATTTATCGTTAATCTCGTTAAAAAGATAACGATCTTGATTTATTATTATACGGTACTCCCTTGTTTCCTTCTTTCTCTTTCCTTCTGCATTGATTTCGTTTCATAAGGGGTAAGTTCGTAAGCGTTAATATCTTTGAAATAACGGCAGGAAAGAATATTGTTTTTATACAAAAAATCTCCGGCAAGCACATTGTCTTTTCCTAAGTCCTGTTTTGTAAAAAAACGTCCTTCATATCCGGGAAAGACGGTTAAATCAATAGGTTTCCCGGCATAAGGATTAAGCGGCTTGTTTCCGCCGGGGAACCGGTTTTCCCCTCTATAGGTTTTTATTAGTTTTATTTCGCTTTCGTTTAATAAAAGTCTTACAGCCATAACCGTTATTTCCCCTCCGCGCAAATAGTACAGTATTTTTTTTCTATATGGCGTTCAAAGCCGTCTTTCTCTTTTATAAAAAAGCTGTCTTTGTTTTGCCCGTAAACGTCGTAGTATCCTTCCGGAACCCCCCAGTAGGTTTTTACGCCGTCCGCTCCTATCCCTGCGCCCTTGCTTTCGGGGTTAAGCTTGTCAAGCTTGTATAAAACCTTTTTTGCGGGGGTATAGTAAATATTTTTTTGGGGTTTTAAAAGAAGGCAGGCGGCGTTTGTGTCAGGATACTGGCGGTAGGAATCGGGTGTAAAGTTGTATAGAACGGAACGCCCGTCCTTGATCTCAAGCGTATATTTGTCATTAGGCGGATAGCTTCTGTTATCCCTGTATCCGCTTTCGGTGTAGACTCCGGATTCATAGATAAATACGCCGTCCCTGCCTTCTTCGACATGGTAAATAATATCGGAAATTACATCGGCTTTTTTGCAGGCATTGTAACGGGATGACGTATAGAAAATAATTTTGTTGAGAGCCTTTTTACTGCATTTCAATTCAGACGAGATAGAAATATTTATAACGTTCCCTTGGCTGTCTTTCATCTGGTTCCCTCTCCTTGGGGCTCTAACACCCTGTTTCCGCACAATCTGAATTTCCCGCTGTACATCAAATAACTCCTTATATCCTCTGATTTTCTATCTACCCTGTATTATACCATAAAACAAAATAAATGTCAATAGGTTTCCAAAAAAAAATTATGGAATGTTTTTTCCAAAAAAATCATCATGATTATAATCGCCTCTATTCCACTCTTCGATTAAATCTTTTTTTGTCCCTTTTACTTGTACAGTCCGCCGGCATTTTTCGCAGATCGCAAGCTGCACGTTAAAATATCTGCGGTATATTATTTCCCAGTTTTTACAAACCGGGCAGGGTGTAAAAAGGTGTTTTGTTTTTTTAGCCATATTATATTTTTCCGGCTGTTATCCAGTTTTCCTCCTTCTAAAATTTTACGTCCCGGTCTTTTCCCTTCTTACACAGTTCTCTTTTTATAGTTATTGACGCCGTAATCCCTTAAAGAAATATTTCTTTTTATGGCGTAAAAATAATATTCCCGCGCCTGATTTACTACGGGATTGTAATAATTATAATCAAGTTTAAAGTCGTTTTTAAATTTCTCTGAAAGATAAGCAAGGGTATCGATAACATTTTCCCTTTTGCGGCTTCTTTCGTAAAGGGTTTTTATGGTGATTTTATAAATTTCTCCCGGACGCATATAGTCTGATTTTGTTTTGTATCCGGGCGGTATGCTGTCGAAACTGGGGTATTTGCCCAGATATTTACGGCGCGGCGTGAGCTTGCGTTCATAAAGCGTCTGGAAGTCGGGCGGATAGTAAGCTGTCCGGACAATCTCAAAAATCACCGTATTCCCCTTTTCTAGCAGATATAACATTCCCAGTCGTAAAAATTGAAAGTGGCTGT
>Ga0268262_10005236_pt1 | contig 12937 bp, 8 predicted proteins | sample TergutNc150P3_FD_190354 | JGI IMG/M metagenome (GOLD analysis project Ga0268262, IMG submission 190354) | Nasutitermes corniger P3 segment gut microbial community from laboratory colony in Florida, USA - Nc150 P3 (SPAdes) (version 2) | ecosystem: Host-associated > Arthropoda: Insects > Digestive... | reverse complement strand
TTTTTGAAATCCTCCAAGATCAGCCCGATTCGCGGGCCCGGAATCGTCAGGTAGTCGCCGGATAAGCAGCGCACCATGCCCGTCTTCACCGCCGGAACGCTTTTGAGCGCCGCCCAGTCGCCGCAAATCTGCTGCGATTGCCGGGGGTTGCCGGTATGCGACACGGACAGATCGATTATTACGTCGGGAGCCAGTCTGATTACCGCCTCGGCTGTGATCGCGGGGTACGCCTGTTTAACCCCGTTCATCGCGTTCACGCCGCCGGCGGCGTCTATCAGCCGGTCATAAAAAGAGGCCGCGCCGGCGACAAAGCTCTCGCCTATCGCGCCTGTGCCGACGCCGTCGCGGCTTACGCACAGCAATACTTTGGGTCTATCGCCGTTAACGGCGTTATCCACAACAATCGTTTCGACCGCGTTAATAATCTTGCCGTTATTGTTGACAGCTTTCACAACCCCTATCCGCTCGCGTAAATTCTCTACGATAATTTTACCCCTGTCGGAAACGGAACAGGCGTCGGCGACCGCCTGTATGGACTCAAGTATTTCTTCAACCGAACCGCTTCCGACGGTTATGCAGCGTATGGAGTATTTGTCAAGGAAGCCGATTACGTCGCGCTGTTCTTTAAGGATTATCGCCAAATCAGGCTTCAGTCTGACGATCGCCTCGTAATTACGGTCGACTTGCCCGCCGATTTTCTCCTTTTGCGCGGCTTCCGGCGGATATTTGCAAAACCGCGTCACCCCGCAAACCTTGTCGCCAAGGCCTAATTCATAGAGAATTTCGGTGATGCTCGGAGCGAATGAGACTATGCAGGTTACCGGCGGCGCGGTTGACGACGGCGCCGTCTCTGAATTATTCTTACCGCACGACGCGAACAGCGTCAACGCAATCAATGATAACGGATGTATCAACCGCATCGCGTTCGTCGATTCAAACATTTATGCCGATCCTTATTCGTTACAGCTGCTGCCGTCTCCCGGGCGGTACGAATCTATTCGCGTTTACGCTAGGCTGATTCGGACTCTGCGGACGCGCCGCCGCCGGCATTTGGAATTTTCTTTCCGCCGCCCCGCCTTGATCCCCGACCGGCTCGTCGGCCTGCGGGATATCAGGCGGGCGCGTTTTGGGGCCGGGGCGCGTGACGCGCTGCTTCAGTTTATTGATATCCACCTGATCGGCGTAGGCGTCTTCGTTGTCGAGCGCGTAGTGCGACTTGCGCTCGCCGCGTATGAACTCCTGAACGTACGGGTTGCGCGACTGGCGGATCTCGCCCGGCGTGCCGTTGAAGATGATCTTCCCCTCGCGGATCATGGCGATCTTGTCGGCTATCTCGTAGGCGGAGCCTATGTCGTGCGTTATGACAATGGAGGTCATTTTCAATTTTTCGCGCATGGAGAGAATGAGCTTGTTGATCTTGTCGGTCATGATGGGGTCGAGAGCGCTTGTCGGCTCGTCGTAGAGCATGATTTCAGGCTTCATAACGATAGCCCGCGCCAGCCCCACGCGGCTGCGCATGCCGCCGGAAAGCTCCGCCGGCATCTTGGCTTTGAACTCCTCCTTAAGCCCGACCATTTCAAGCGACTCGCCGATAAGCTCCTTGATTTCCTGCTCCGTATACTTGGTGTGCTCGCGCAGCGGAAACGCCAAATTCTCCCCAACGTCCATAGAGTCGAAGAGCGCCGCGCCCTGAAAGAGGATGCCGAAGCGTTTGCGCACGCCGTCGAATTCGGCGGGTTTTGTGGTCGGCGACGAGATCACGCGCCCGTCGAGCGTTATCCGCCCGCCGTCGGGAAACATCAGCCCGATGATGTGGCGGAAGAGCACGGTCTTGCCGCTGCCGGACTGCCCGATGATGCACAGCACCTCGCCTTTGTCGACGCCGATGTTGATGTCGTCGAGAACGATCTGGTTGCCGAAATGTTTTTTGAGATGCTCCACCCTAAGCATAAGCGCCCCTTTATATCACATAACCATGACCGCGATGATAAAATCGAATATCAGTATCAGCACCGCCGACACGACCACCGCCTTAGTAGTCGCGTTGCCCACGCCCTCCGCGCCGCCTTTGGCCTGGAAGCCGAAGTACGCGCCGGTTATGGCCACTATCGCGCCGAAGACCGCCGTCTTCCCCACGCCCACGTAGACGTCGTAGGCCTTGAAGAAGAGCTTCATGCCCGACAGGTACGTGTACATCGTCACGTCCACCGACACGGCCACCGTGAACGCGGCGCCGGAGAAGGCCATGAGTATCGCCCAAATCGTAAGCATCGGCAGCATCACGACGCAGGCCACAAGCTTTGGGACGATCAGGTAGCGCAGCGGATCCAAGCGCAGCACGTTCATGGCGTCTATCTGCTCGCTGCCTTTCATAGAGGCTATCTCCGCCGCAATGCCGGTAGCCACGCGCCCGGCGAAGACCATGCTCGTTATCACCGGGGCGAGCTCCGTCACCGTCGTCTTGCACACGAGAGCGCCCAAATACCGAAACGGTATCATCCCCGACATCTGGTAGACGGCCTGCGTGACCGTGGCCGAGCCCAAGAATATCGCTATCATCGTGACGAGCGGGATGGACTCTATACCTAAAGTATACATGTGATTCGTCGTAATGTCAAAGTTTTTCACTATTAGCGGGACCCTGAGGGATGTTTGGGCGGCCAAGCCGGCGTAGCTTCCGGCGCCCGAAACCAACGCGCGGCCCTTGCCGATCCACACGCGGGCGGCGCGGCCCAGGGCGGCCAAAAGGCGCAGGGGAAGCATGAGGGGGTTTCCGTCAAACTCCGACATCGTCAGACTCCCTATGGGGTATGCCGTTATCCGGCCGATTCGACAAATTCTCAAACTTCGCGTATTCTTTGACAAACGCGACTTTTACAATATCCGTAGGTCCGTTCCTCTGCTTGCCGATTATTATCTCCGCCTCGTTATTATCGGCGATGTTATCATTATCATCGGAACTCTCCTTATTGTAATATGATTCGCGATGTACAAACAAGACAACGTCCGCGTCCTGCTCTATCGCCCCTGAATCTCTCAAATCGGAAAGCTGCGGGCGGTGATGCTTTTCTCCGCGCTTCACTGTTTCACGCGAAAGCTGAGAAAGGGCGATCACCGGCACGTCAAGCTCCTTGGCGATGCTTTTGAGCGAACGGCTTATTTGCGCCGTATCCTGCTGGACGCTCTCGGTCTTGACGCTCGGACTCATAAGTTGCAGATAATCCACAATGACAAGCCCAAGATTATGTTGCGATTTAAGGCGTCTCGCTTTGGCTCTGAGTTCGAGTACGGAGATGCCCGGCGTATCGTCTATATAAAGCGGCGCCTTGTAAAGCGGGTCGGCATGCAGGGCCAGCTTAGGATAATCGGACTTGGGGAGCCTGCCGCTGCGCAGAACGTGCATACTCACCCGCGCCTCGGAACACAATATGCGTTGAACGATCTGACTCTTTGACATTTCAAGCGAAAAAATCGCCGTGGTATACCCCGCCCTCACAGCCGCATGCTGCGCTATGGCAAGGCACAGCGCCGTCTTGCCCATCGCCGGACGGCCGCCCACAACAACCAAATCGCTCTTCTGAAACCCGTTCGTCTTCTCGTCAAGAGCGTCAAATCCGGAGGGAACGCCAACCACCCCGCCGCCGACATAACTGTTTATCTCATTAAACGTAATCGGCAAAAGCTGCCCGATAGACTCAAACTTATTCTTTATCCGCGACTCCGATATGGCGAAAATCTTGGCCTCCGCCGCGTCTAAAATCTCCTGCGCCTCGCTCTCGCTGGAAAAACAGTCCGTGGTGATCTCCCCCGACGCATGGATCAGCCGCCTAAGCGTGGATTTCTCTTTTACTATCTGGGCATAGTGCTGTATGTTGCCCGCCGTCGCCACGTTCTCCGCAAGCTCGCCTAAGTACACCTCAGTACCTATCTCTTCCATCCACTCCTTCTGACGCAGCTTATCGGAGATGGTGACCGTGTCGACCGGCGTACCCCTCTCGGAGAGTTCGCGCATGCAGATAAATATCTTCGAGTGCGCTTCGGAGTAGAAATTGTCGTCCGACAGCAGTTCAAGCGCGACGTCCACAGCCGCGCCGTCAATCAGCATGGATCCCAATATCGTACGCTCGGCGTCCAACGCCTGCGGCGGGACGCGGTCGGTCGGCGTCGGCTGTTTGCGCGGCTTGTATTCGCGTTTTCTCGGTTCGGACAGTTGCATCGTCATCCTCTTAATATGCTCAAAACTTTCTCGATATCCCTCCACGCCCCGCGCCTGAGCGAGGTGTCTTTGATCATAAGCGGCAAACCGTACGTGGCCACGAGGGGCGTGCCCATGTAAGAATGATCGCCCAAGCGCATACGCTCGATCCCGCCCGCGCCTTCCCCCAAAAGAGCCCCCGCCGCCGGCTCCCCGAATACGAGCAGGACTTTGGGCTCGATTATCGCTATCTGCCTGTCCAAAATCGACCGGCACACCTCCGCGCACCCTTTGACGAACTCCGCGTCGGCGCTCTTGCACTTTTGCAGGTGCGTCGCGAAGACGCCGCTCTTCCTGTCAACAGCCATCTTGCCCAATATGCTGTCTAACAAGGCTCCGGCGCCGCCCTGGAAAGGCAGCCCCGCTCCGTCGTCCGCCTCGCTCGGCGCGTCGCCGAGTATAAAGAGCCGCCCGTCGGCGCTGCCGGCCCCGAAGACGACCTTCGCCCTGCTCGACGACATGGGGCACTTATCGCACCCTATAATCTCGCGGTAAAGCCCGGCGAGCCTCTCCCGCCTCCCGGAATTGACTTGGGCGGACGGAACGCGCGCCGCCGGCCGCCGACGCTCCAGCATCCCGGCGTCGAGCGCGTCTACGGGCTTCATCCTGCCGGCTAATTTTGAGAACGCCGACGCCTCATCGGGGACAGACGGTTTTACGCCGGATTTGGGTTGACGGCTCTCCGCCGCCCGACCGCCGCCGGAGGGTCTTTCGCCCGACCGCAGCCGCCGGCCGCCCGCCAGAATCTCCCCCACCGCCGACCCGTGGTCGAAAACGAGGCCGTCTACCCCGATATCGCGCTGATACCTAAGCCAGCCCGCCAGCAACGAATATACGTTATCCGCCATAGAGACCGATCCGATTCGGGTGATAAGTCAATATAATATTTGGCGTACGGTTCCGGCGCGATATAAAAAAATTGCTTTGATCAATACAATTAATATATATTTGCTACTATGAAACCGTCCGCCCCCGCCGCCAAAAAAACGGCCGCCATCAACGCGATATGGCTATACCTCATAGTCGTCAGCATAATAGCCGCCGCCTACACCGGCACTATGGAGGATGTCGGCAAGGCCTCTTTCGAGTCCGCTAAGAACGCCGTGACGCTCGCGCTGGGGCTTATAGGCGCTATGGCGCTGTGGCTCGGCATCATGAAGGTCGCCGAGGCCGCCGGGCTGATGAAGGCCTTCACAAAGGCTATACGGCCCGTCATGCACTGGCTCTTCCCCGAAGTGCCGCCCGACCACCCGGCCATGAGCGCCATGATAATGAACATCTCCGCGAACATGCTCGGCCTCGGCAGCGCGGCCACCCCGATGGGTCTGAAGGCTATGGCGGAACTCGACAAGCTCAACCCCGAAAAAGGCACGGCGACCGACGCGATGTGCCTCTTCTTGGCCATCAACACGTCGAGCGTGACGCTGCTGCCGCTTGGCGTGATAACCATCCGCGCCGCCGCCGGGGCGGCAAGCCCGGGCAGCATAATCATTCCGGGGCTGTGCGCCTCGATCTGCTCCACCGCCGCCGCTATATTCACGGCCAAATTTTTCGCGAACAGGAGCAAAGCAAAGGCCGCCCGTATGACGGCGCAAACCGCCGCCGCCGAAGAACCCGCGCCAACGGCGGCCGCGGCCGACGAGGCCAAGCCGGAGGAGCCCGAACTCTCCCCGCCGGGCGTCGTCGGAAAGATCGCCGCGTACCTGTCGATAATCGCCGTAATCGCCGCAATCCCCTACTCCATATATAACAAGTACAACAACGGCGGATTGCCGGACGGCGTCCTCAACTACATAACGGCGGGATCGACTTGGCTGATCCCCCTGTTGATAGGCGGCCTGCTCTTGGGCGGCTACCTCTGCGGGGTCAAGGTCTACGAGACCGCCACAGAGGGCGCGAAGGAGGGGTTCAACACCGTGGTGAGGATCATCCCGTTCGTGACGGTGATATTCGTCGCCATAGGAATGCTGAGGGCGAGCGGCGCGCTCGAAATTTTCACATCCTTTGTCGGAAAGTACACGATGTGGGAGGTGAACGGCAAATGGATAGGCATGCCCCCCGAATGCCTCCCCCACGCCCTTCTGAGGCCGCTCTCCGGCGTGGGCGCTTTCGGGTACATGGCCGAACTTGTGAACAAAGCCCCGAATTCCCTCGGGGCGTTCGTGTCGTCGGTGCTGCACGGATCAACGGACACGACGTTCTACGTTCTCGCCGTCTATTTCGGCTCCGTAGGCATCCAAAGAATCCGCCACGCGCTGGTAGCGGGATTGACGGCGGATTTCGTGGGAATGCTCGCGGCGGTGCTGTTCGCGAATTTGTTTTTCGGGAGATAAAAGAAAAGGAGGCTGTATGAAAAATTTGCAAGATGTATTAGTGTCATTTTACGGTAAAAAAATTGGCGGAGCTTTCTTCGCGGAAGTAACATCGCCAGAGAATATGACTAAATTAATAGCCGCATATAAGGATGAACCATCAAAATTAGGCGACATGGTAAGGCGGTTACTCAGTAACGATGCCATAATAGATAAAGTCGGAGCAGAAACATATATGCCTTGTCTGCCATATAAGGAAGCAGTTGACTCATTTTATAATATGGTGGCTACTAAAGAAGAGTAGTAAAAAAGGCTTTTCAAGAATAAGGAACATAACGATGAAATACACAAACATCCGCGAAGAAGAGTTAAAAAACAAAATCGCGACGGATTTCTTTGATAAATTCGATTGCACCGAGATTATCAAAAATATCGATTTCGCGGTCAAAATTAAGGACGGCTTCCGCAAAGAATACCTGCTATGGGCGGAGGCGAAGGCAAGCCCGACCGATATTGCGGTGATGCTGGCTCAACTGATTTTGACGATAGGCAAGGCCAGAATTCATCATGAAATCTTGCCGCCGCCGTTTTTAGGCTGCTTCGACCGCACGAAAATCGCCTTAATACCGTTTTCCGAAATCCAAGAGATTTTCTACAAAAACGATTTCAATTGGAACGTAGCGCCGTCCAACCGCGAAACACAGGAATTTAAATATATCAATAAACAAATAAATAAAATTATTGACAATAACAAGAAATACGTATTTGATTTTGAGAAAGACGAGAAAGAATTAAGGCAATTTATCCGCGAAAATTTTGTCGCAGGTAAGAACGAAACGAGCAAAATTCAAATTGACAGGAATAATTTTATAAGCGTTTACAACAAATGGCTCGAAAAAGTCAAGCCGACAATATTGGTAAATAATTGGGAAAAAATGAAACAGGCTGGAATTATCGACGGTGATTTTTATCTTGCGGATTTGCTTTCGAGTGAAAATCAAACGCTTAAAGAAAAATTGTCAGTAGTCTTAAGAAAAACAGTATATATAATGGGTCGTCATAAGAACGATATGGGCTTCCTAACGTCGTCGCAGGTTGATTTCAGCGATAAACAGAGAGCGCATACGCAATTTTGGGCAAAATATGAGCGTCCGCCGAAAGAGGAGTTTTGGGATTATATTACAGACCGCCACGACTTGCTTGTCCCTCGAGATATACGGGAGCGCAAAGGCAGTTATTACACTCCAAAAATTTGGATGGAACTCTCACAAAAATATATCACAGACGTTTTAGGTGAGGATTGGCAAGATAATTACTACGTCTGGGATTGCGCGGCAGGAACAGGGAACTTACTTACTGGCCTAACCAACAAATACAGAATTTGGGCATCTACGTTGGATAAAACCGATGTTGACATTATGCACGACAAGATTGAAAACGGAGCTAATTTGCTCGATGAACATGTGTTTCAGTTTGATTTTTTGAATGATGATTTTGAAAAGTTGCCACAAGGGTTGCGGAATATTATTAATGATGAAGATAAAAGAAAAAAATTGATTATTTACATAAATCCTCCGTATGCGGAAGACACCACAAAAACAACTATTTCTAAAACAGGAAAAAATAAAGGAAACGTCGCCAAGAATAAAATTCATGATAAATACGCAAACTTACTAAAAAAAGCAAATCACGAATTATTTGCCCAGTTTTTAATAAGAATTTATAAAGAAATCCAATCTTGTAAAATCGCAAATTTCGCAAAACTGAAAGTACTATGCGCTTCCAACTTTGCGGATTTTAGAAAAAATTTTCAAGCGAAATTAGAGAGTTTATTTATCGTTCCAGCTGATACATTCTATAATGTAAAAGGACAATTTCCAATAGGATTTCACATTTGGGATACCTCCCAAAATGAGATGTTTGAAGAAATTGTAGCGGATGTTTTTGATAAAAATGGAATTCTCATTGGCACAAAAACATTCTCTATAGATGATAATATTAAATCAATTAACAAATGGATAAAAATATATGAATATAAGAATGAAAAAATAATAGGTCACATGCCTAACCCTAGCCCTGATGTTCAACACAACGATCAGATATTTATTCAATCGAAAGAAGGTAGCGTTCACGTAAATTATACACCTATTTCAAAATCAAATTTAATTCATAGTTGTGTTTACTTTGCCGTCCGCCACTGCATCGAGACCACTTGGCTAAACGACCGCGATCAATTCTTGTATCCAAACGACGGATGGAAAAAAGATACCGTGTTTCAAAACGACTGTTTGGCGTATACCCTATTTCACGGGCAAAACAATATCTCCTCAAAACACGGCGTAAATCATTGGATTCCATTCATAGAATATGACGTTGGAGCCAAAAATAACTTCGACAGCAGCTTTATGACGGATTTTATAGCCGGAAACGTGGAAACAAACAGTATGTTGGCCGAGCCTATAACGTTATTCTATGACAGTTTCTTGGATATGGGCGGAAGCGGCGGAGGCGGAGGGGGCGGCAATAAACCTAAGCCGCGCAAGTTTTCCAAAACCGCCCAAGACGTGTTCAAAGCCGGCAAGGAATTATGGAGATATTATCACGCGCAATCCAATATTGACGTAAACGCCTCATACTACGACATCCGCGAGCGCTTTCAAGGCAGAAACGCCCGAGGGACAATGAATCCTAACAGCGGCGACGAACAGTATACGGAGTTGATTTCCAAACTGCGCGCGGCATCGGATATATTGGCTAAGAAAATAGAACCTAAGGTGTACGAGTATGGATTTTTGAAAGAATAATATTTTTGATTCTTGTAAATACATATTAATCAAGGATAATCACAATGTCAGAAAACGCTATTAACGCAAAAACGTCTTCGGTATCGCCGATATCTTATTTCTACTTCACGCTGTTCTTCATATCGGGCATATCGGGCTTGATATACGAATCGATCTGGTCGCAGTATCTGAAGCAGTTTCTCGGACACGCGGCGTACGCGCAGACGTTGGTGCTTGTCATCTACATGGGGGGGATGGCTTTGGGGTCTTGGCTGGCGGCTGTTTGGGCGAACAGGGTTAAGGATTTGCTTATTTGGTACGCCGTAGTAGAGATCGCTCTTGGGGCGCTGGCGCTTGTTTTTCACGATTTTTTCATTCGGTATATCGATACATCATTCTCAACGATACTTCCGTTTCTCGGCAAACCGATTCTCATATCGCTGTACAAGTGGGGCTCTTCGGCGCTCATCATCCTGCCGCAATCCATGCTCTTAGGCGCTACGTTTCCGCTGATGGCGGGGGGGATATTGCGGCGGTTTCCGGGGCTTAGCGGGTATAAAACCTCTTTCATCTACTTTGTCAACACATTCGGGGCCTCCATCGGGGTGTTGATAAGCGGGTTTTATCTTGTGAGAGAGTGGGGGCTGAAGGGTGCCATTATCTCCGGCGGGATGATCGACTTGTTTGTGGGAATATCCATACTTACGCTTTGTTTGAACGACCGGACGGCGAATAATGCTAATAATAGCGATAATAATGACTCTGGATTGCTTCGCCGCTCCGCTCCTCGCAACTTGTTTATCTCGCCGCAAGGCAATGACGGTCATTGCGAGCGTAGCGAAGCAATCCAGGATGTCCAGAACATCAATACAACCGACGAACCGCTTGACGACGAAGCGAACGACATCTCCGTCATAAACGCCGAAAACAACGTCCTCTTCGCCATCCCCGATAAACGCGAAGACTACTATCCCCTGCTCTTCGTGGCTTGCGGCACGGCCGTCGCGTCATTCATGTACGAAATCGGATGGATACGGATGCTCAGCCTCGTCCTCGGCAGCTCCACGCACTCTTTCGAACTGATGCTCAGCGCCTTCATCCTCGGCCTCGCGCTCGGCAGTTTCTTTGTGCGCAATAAGTTGGACTCCGTCAAAAACGCGCCGCGTTTTCTCGCCGTCGCGCAGATAGTGATGGGGGCCGCCGCCATCGCCACGCTCTTCACTTACGGCAGCCTATTCAAGATAATGGTCTTCACCATAGACGCGCTCGACCGGAACTCCTCCGGTTACGTGCTCTTCAACGTCATAAGCCACCTAATCTGCATGATCACAATGCTCCCGTCAACAATATGCGCGGGAATGGTCGTGCCGCTCATCATCCACATGCTCTACAAGCGCGGGTACGGGGAGGCGGCCATCGGCAAGGTTTACGCTGTGAACACCGCCGGCGGGATACTCGGAGTGATCGTCGCCGTGTGGGGGCTAATGGAACTCGCCGGACTCAAATACCTCATCACCATAGGCGGCGCGATCGACATGGGGCTCGGGCTTTACGTGCTGTACAAATTCGCGCAGACCAAACAGAGCCTCACCCGCACCATAGCGCAACCCGTCTGCCTCATCGTGCTCGTCGCGGCGGCCGCATTCTCCAATCTCGATCCGGTGCTCGCCTCTTCGGGAGTCTTCCGCTACGGGACGATCTCCACGGCGAAGCGCGTGGTGGGGCACATCGACGGGAAAACGGCGTCCATCACCCTCTTCAAATCGGGCGACAATCTGGTGCTCTCCACAAACGGCAAACCCGACGCCAGCGTGGGGTTCAAAGAAGAATACAGCAGCGACGAGTATACTATGGCTCTGCTCGGCGTATTGCCCATGAGCGTGCGCGACGAAGTGCGGACGGCGGCGGTGATCGGCATGGGCGCGGGAATGACGGCGCACTACATGCTCTACGACCCCACGTTGGAGAGCCTCGACGTTGTGGAAATAGAGCCTGCTATGGCGAAGCTCGCGAAAAAGATCGGGCCCAAGGTGGAGAACACCTTCAAAGACCCGCGCTGCCGTATCCGCTTCGACGACGCCAAGACCTTCTTCGCGGCGCAAAACCGCTCCTACGACGTGATCGTCTCCGAACCCTCCAACCCCTGGGTGAGCGGCGTGTCGAGCCTCTTTTCGCGCGAGTTCTTCCGCCACATCCGCAGACACATAAACGACGGCGGGATACTTGTGCAGTGGTTCCACAAATACGAGGCCGACGTCACCATATTGGCGTCCATACTCAAGGCGCTGGGCGAGGCGTTCCCGCGATACGAGCTCTACATGGCGGGCTCCGACCTGATAGTGATAGCCGCCAAAGACGAAGAGACCGACATCAGCCTGAAACGCGACGTGTTCGTCTACGAACGATTGTCGGACAACATGAAGAAGATGGGCTTCTCCGGCATAGACGACTTCCGCCTCATCCGCTACGCCGGCAAGACGTTCTTCGACCCGTTTGTAAACACCTACACAACGACGCCGGCGAACAGCGACTACCATTCCTACGTCGATCTATACGCCGCCAAGCACCGCTTCATGGGCAGCTCCGCTAAGGAGATAGACAACATACGGGAGTTCATAGTCCCCGTAAAAAAGACGCCGCTCGGCGACACCGCGTACGTGGGCCTGATCCCGGCGCGGGCGTACCCGGAGATATACAACCTGTACGACATCCACCAGGCTAAATCTTTGGCGCAAGAGATCGTATTCAGTTCAAAGGCTATAAACGACGACACGACGCACGGGTCGCTCTCGGCCTCCATATTCATACTCGACTACGCCGAGGCGCGGCCGCAGATGATCACATTCTCGCAGATACAAAGCGCGATCGTGCAAATCCTGCAAAAGACGCTGCCGTACCTGTCCGCCGAAGAGACGCGGGAGCTGTGGGGCGTCATCGAGGGGAAAATCGCCAAGAGGGAATTGTCGGAGACAGACAAAGAGTGGATCGGCTATTTCAGGGCGCTGTGCAATTACGACATGACGGAGACGCGGCGGCTGTCGCTGAGCTTGCTGCCTATGGGGGCGGACACGATCGCGGATCACTTCAGCAATCAGATGCTGATCGCGTCGCTGCTTACGGCTTCCGCGATAACGGGGGACACGGCGGGCGTGGAGCGGGTGTGGGACAAATACGAATATAAGAAACGGCCCCCGGCGGCGATAAGAGCGGCGAGAGCGGTTTATAAAGATAAAGTCAAAGTCAAATAATTAAAATCAAAATCTTTTTTAGACGAAAGGCGCTACGCGCCTTTCATAGATATATGCGGGGCTAAACCCCGCATATTCAGTCAACGGCAAAGTCAACGTCAAAAGATTTTGACTTTGATTTTGATTGAAAATGCGGGGGTTGGCTTCGCCGAGATAAACAAGTTGGCCCCGCATTTATCTATGAAGCCGAAGGCTTCGTCTTAAAAAGATTTGGCGCTTCCGGGATTATGGTGGAAAGAGGTCTATCCTTAATGGTCGCTTTTCTGGATTGCTTCGTCGCTTCGCTCCTCGCAATGACCGTCATTGCGAGCGAAGCGAAGCAATCCAGAGATTTTTAAC
>Ga0268262_10005235_pt1 | contig 12938 bp, 9 predicted proteins | sample TergutNc150P3_FD_190354 | JGI IMG/M metagenome (GOLD analysis project Ga0268262, IMG submission 190354) | Nasutitermes corniger P3 segment gut microbial community from laboratory colony in Florida, USA - Nc150 P3 (SPAdes) (version 2) | ecosystem: Host-associated > Arthropoda: Insects > Digestive... | reverse complement strand
CTTCGTTACGGGGATAGCAGACTTTACCCGAAAATTTTTGTCGGCCGGCTAGGCCACGACCTTTGCAATCAAGGTTTGCCAAGGTACGAGGCTTGAAAATACGGATACGCTCCGAGACTTCTTCGCGTGTAGGGAATTCTGAAAACTGCTCCCCAAGACGAACATAAGACTCGCCCAGGGCGGTAATGGATGGAGGGATTTGAGGCATCAGGCAACGCTCCTGTCATTTATGGTTGACGATGAATCGGCGTTGCGCTATTCTGAGAATTGCCATGTGTCCCAAAGCTGTATGACAATGCCCGGGGCAACGCCGCCCTGATTGACGCGCCAACGTCAATCAGGGCTTTTTAACGGCCAGTCCAGAGAACATAATAAACTTAATCGACTGACCACTTGCCTATTACTATCACAAAAATAATTGGAAGAAAATAAATTTCGTATGAAATTATTTCAGTTCACTGTAGAGAAACGAGCTGGCAGACTAGCGAAAATTTTTTTGAAGTTAAAAGCGTAAAATTTTTTTAAACTCCAAGAGTAATATTTTATTCCGGGTGAGCCGGTGAAACGGCCAAATTTCTTTTGTTCTCGCGTTGAGCCTTGGCGAATAAGCGTTCCTTGAGGCCCGGAGGAGCTTCAAGGCAGGACAGCGAGTAGGCTTACTCGCTCTGTCCTGCCTCCAAGGTCTGATGAATTGTAGGATATTGTAGGCGAACTTTTCGGAATATGCTCCAAGATTGTCCAATTCGACGCGGAGCATCAAAATTCCGGTATTGTATCTTACTATCTGGACAATTGGGCAGTTCTCGTTATGTCTCGTCATTTGAGGGCTTCCGTGGATTTCAGTCATTTGCAAACGGCCCGATCAAATCTTTCATGCCCAAACTCAGGTCTATGGAGAACGGTTCGGATTCGTCCGCCCGCTTGAAAGGGTTACCTGAGCCGCTTCGAGGAATAGTTATCTGCTGGCGATTCCGAGAGTGGTTATCCAACCGAACTCATTCATCCCGGATGTAATCACATAAGGTGGAGTAGGATATGGTCAGCCATCCGATGTTGGTCAATTCCTAAAAAATGATGATTTTGGAATAGCCGGCGGCCTGCTTCTCGGCCACCTCTTTTGGGACGGCCCGATACTCGACACGAGGCTGACTGAGACGAATCTGGGGAAGGCTTATTTCAGTCATGATTTCTGCTCTCCTTGCTCTTTGGATAGAGGCTGTTTTATCGTCGGCATCGTCGGCTATCTTTAACCTTTTGTTTTTACTGTTGAACTCGCGCCGACGATAAGAAAATTTATCGTCGGTTACCGTCGGTAATCGTAGGCTGGCAGATGAAAATTCAGAGATAGAAAGCCAGCCTGAACTTGTCCAGATGTTCTTGGTTTGAACTTCTTGTCTTGTTTTTTACACAGGCAGATACTCATGACGCCCAGCCGGTTGTTCCCTTCTTATTCCGAAGCTAGTTCCCTTCTTATTCCGGGGCTGTTCACTTCTTATTCCAAGGCTGGTTCCCTTATTATTCCCAGGCTGGTTCCCTTATTATTCCCAGGTTGTTCCCGTCTTATTCCCAGGCTGTTCCCTTCTTATTTCGCAACGGTTCAAGGATTTAACTTCCGTGGTGACGCTCATGGTCTCATGCTTAAGAATAAAAGGACTTGAGCGGCATATGATTTTAAATTTAGAAAAGAGTTAATTTTGTGTCATTTGGTGGGGCTAAGTCAACACTTTGCAACATCGTGCGTCATCAGGAGGCCGGAAAATCAAGAATCAAGGCGAAACTTGTGGAAGTTTGGCGAGAGTTCCGGCCGATTCGATTTTCTTTTCCATAAAACTGGAAGTTTCAAGGCTGGACAAGATTTTATACTACATTTCCCGATTTCTCTGGAATCCACAGAAATACAGGATTTTTACATAAATGTCTTGAAAAAAATTGACGTCGTTTCTGGCAGGATATGTGTGTGAGTCCCACCGCACCATCCAGCCCGCTTCCCAGCAGGAGCTTATTCGCCCTGGGGGCTCAACGTATGCCAGACCTGGCGTCTTGCTCAGACGTTTTTAGACTCAATCCCTTTCAACCCAGGGCCTTCTTCATACAAAAACAGAACAGGAAAAGGCGGATGAACGCTGGTTTCAATCCCTTTCAAATCAGGGTCATCTTCATACGGCTTGTGAAATGGGAAGTAACCCCATATATATAGTCTCAATCCCTTTCAAATCAGGGTCTTCTTCATACACGAATACGAATACACCCAGATGGTCGAGGCGGCGTCTCAATCCCTTTCAAATCAGGGCCTTCTTCATACACAATAACGCCAATATCGCCCGCGTCAAGGCCGTCTCAATCCCTTTCAAATCAGGGTCCTCTTCATACCCGAATAGTGGCTACAAGTCTGTTACCTCGAACAGGTCTCAATCCCTTTCAAATCAGGGTCATCTTCATACTGGAAACTCGGAACGGTAACACCATGATCAATCCGTCTCAATCCCTTTTAAATCAGGGTCCACTTCATACGCCAGAAGGAAAGGAGTTTGACATGGAAAACCTGTCTCAATCCCTTTCAAATCAGGGTCTTCTTCATACCCAAGAAGTTCGCCCAGAAGCGCGAAGACCAGGCGTCTCAATCCCTTTCAAAGCAGGGTCTTCTTCATACCAAAGCCCAAGCCGCCTTTGCGGAGTTCCTGAAGTCTCAATCCCTTTCAAATCAGGGTCCTCTTCATACTTAAGCGCTGCATAAGGAGAATTATGCGTCCAGAGTCTCAATCCCTTTCAAATCAGGGTCCTCTTCATACTTAAGCGCTGCATAAGGAGAATTATGCGTCCAGAGTCTCAATCCCTTTCAAATCAGGGTCCTCTTCATACGTTACGTCCGCTTCTGTCTGCGCATGATCTCCATGTCTCAATCCCTTTCCAATCAGGGTCCTCATCATACCGGCGTGGACCTCACCGACTCCCCGGGCAACGTGGCGTCTCAATCCCTTTCAAATCAGGGTTCTCTTCATACCGGCTAAGATTGCCGACTATCTCCTGAAGGGGCAGTCTCAATCCCTTTCAAATCAGGGTCCTCTTCATACGAAAGCCGGCTTCCAGATCCACGGCGACGATAGGTCTCAATCCCTTTCAAATCAGGGCCCTCTTCATACCTTCCCAGCCGACTTTACGTCACGACCAACCCGGTGTCTCAATCCCTTTTCAAATTAGGGTCCTCTTCATACTGAGCGCGGTTGGTAAGATATTTTGGTGGGAAAGTCTCAATCCCTTTCACATCAGGGTCTTCTTCATACCCTATCAGAATGACGAAATGTTTGAGTTCACGGACTCTAAATCCCTTTCAAATCAGGGTCCTCTTCATACAGGTTGACAATGGCAACTTTGCAACATTACAACGTCTCAACCCCTTTCAAATCAGGGTCCTCTTCATACCTTTAACGTGTCACAGATAAGCCGCGGTTGCGCGTCTCAATCCCTTTCAAATCAGGGGCTTCTTAATAAGGCTACCAAGGCGCGGCCTCGGCCACCGGCTAGTCTCAATACCTTTCAAATCAGGTCTTCTAAATGATCACAAAAAATCCAGGCTGTATCGCCCCAAGCCGAAGGTGGTGTTCTTGCCAACATGACCCCATTGACCCAACCGTAAAAGGTCGTAAAACTCCAAGGGGACGCCAGACAGCCGGATTTCACCCGCCAGGCCGTTCAAGGTCATTTTCTTCTTCTGTCGGTTTGACCACCGTTCCCAATAACGCCACTTGAGATTGTTGACCGCGTCCACCCCTTCCGCCAGCCGGCTTAACCGGGAAAAATCATAATCCGGCTTTATACCGGCGTGGAATTCCAAAATCAGGCACAGCCTTCTGACCAAGGCCATTAAAAGAACCCTGGCCGTCACTTGTTCCGGAGGCAGAATACGCCCGTTTTCCTGCAACCGCAGGGGAGTGATGAAATTCAGGCCGAAATCGGTTCCGCCTTGGAACGGCGGCAACCGCAACCTTTGTTCATGAGGCCGCACCCGGTCGGAAGAGGCGTCAAAAATTCCCACTTCGCTTTGGGGAGTCAGCAAAACTATCTCCGCCAGCCCGGCCGTGCCGCCGCCCACCCCCCGGGCCAAGGCACGCTGCCAAGCCAAAATGATCAGAGGGAGCTTCTCCAAGGCGTGGCCGAAAAGAACCATTTCGAAAACCAGGTCTTCCTCCGGCAGGTATTGGCGGCGGCCCCAAGGCGGAGGCTCAATTACATAGGCATTGGGCACAGCGCTGAAATTCTGCAATTGGTGCTCCGCCGGGGCCGGTGTTTCAAAAATGAGGGGATAGGGGCAAACGGTCAAAAGCGGGCAAAGGCCGCAGCCGCGCCGTTTGGTCATACAGGCGAGTCGGCGCAGAGCTTGCCCGAAAACTCCTCTGAGCATGGAACCGGCATAGTCCGGCAAGTTCAGCGGGGTTTGGACCTTAAAAACCAGGCGATAACGGGCCACAGGCCAGGACGGGGCCTCCGTGACGGTGACGGGCCGTCCCGTGTCCAACCCCGATTCAGCCATTACTTTGACCGCGCAGTTCTTTCAGCAATTCCTTTAAGCGCTTCTCCCTGGACCCTATAAACATATTTTTGACCTTGAACAAGGGGGCCAAAATCTCCGCGCACTTTTGGCGATCCGGTTCCGGCCAAGACAAGGCGTCTTCCATGAACTTCTGGCCTTCAGCCAAGACGGCCGCGCCCGCATCCTTAGGTTTCAAAGGATTCATGATTTCCAGGCGCCTGCGGAATTCCTCCAGAAGGGCCTGTTCCGGGGTTAAAGCGGCCAAGGCTTGCTTGGCGGCCTCGCGAGCCGCCTCCTCGGCTTCTTTTCTGGCTTTTTCCACTTCCAGGGCTGTTTTCCGGGCTTCCCGATCCTCCTTCAGGCGGAGCTTGGTTTCGTCCAGCCGGGAGCCAAAGTCGTCCTGGCTTTCGGCCTGGCAAAAGGTGTTCAGAGGGACGTTTTCCGGGTCCGGGTCTATTTCCACCAAGGCCCACCCGAAAGGCAAAAGGTCTCGGCTGTCTTTATCCCGTTCCGCCGCCAGCCAGATGGTGGTGGTTTCCTTGGCATATTTGGGTGGAGCGCCTTTAGCGCCCAGGATTTTGATTTTGGCCAGATCAGCCACGGTTTTGGTCTCGGCATCGCCATAGCGGCCCAAACGCAGAAGAAAGGCCCGGCCGGAATCGAAATCATTTTGCAGGGCGGCCAATAAACCACTTAAACGGTCGGCCCAGATCTGATTGACCAGTCTGAGTTCGCGGATTATTTTCAGTTCTTTATCCAGGCGAGGCCGATGGTAGGCCAGGCAATGCCGGGCCATATCCTTTATTTCCGGCCGCCAGGGCGGCGTCTTGTCCTTGAGCCCCATTTTTTCCGGTTGCACCAGGCTCATATAGGCCTGAAAGAGGCGATATTGGCCGGGCAGAATCACTTCCTTGCGGGTGGATGGACCTCGGCCGATCAACGTGGGTTGACCATTGACCATGACTGGCTTTTTTTTGTAATTACAGGCGAAGACAATTTTGCGCCCCACCGCCGATTCGGGCTCGGGCATAAAATCGGCTATCTTCAGCAACCTAAAGGGGGAAGTTTGAAAATCGCCATTCAACATATTTTCTTCAAAATGTTTTTCAAAGCTTCGCCAGGCGTGGTCTCTCGGGTCATCGCCAAAAGGAGGAAGCGGGCCGGCCAAGCCCGGATTTTCCTGATACAGGGCCTCCAACCAAGCCGTCCTTATGGCCCCTTTGACCCCGCTGCCCGGGATAAAAGGCCGGCCATCGGCCAAGGTAATGGCCCGTTCGATTAAATTCCTGTTGAATTCTTTCAGGTCGCCTCCCTTGAACAGGCTGTCATCATATTTTTGGGCCACACCGGAACTCACCGGGATGACGCTGTGGGCCTGGGGCAGGAAAAAGTCTTTATGTTTTTTTATGAATCCATGTATTTGGAGAATGCTTTCCGGCCGGCCGGCTTCGGCCAACTTGAGCAACTCTTGCCGCAGATTTTCCGGCAAGCGGGCTTGGGAAGGGTCGAAGGCGTAAAGGAGTTTCTTTTCCGGGTCAATTATATACTCCGTGGGCTCAAACTCCTCACCCAGGCCTATGTGAATGGGGGCCAAGGGGGTCAGGGCCAAGCGGTGATTTTTGAAAAATTCTTTGGTCATTATAGAGGCCGCCTCGTTCGCGGGCACCGGCCCCGTCCAGGGGGGCAGGACCAGGTTATGGTTATATTAAAAAATTTTGGTCATGAAGCCGCCTCGTTAGCGGAGGCCGGCCAGTCCGGCACAGGGACCGCCGGGGCATAACCTTGGTGAACGGCCCGGGGCTCGTTCGCGGAGACCCCGGTTAGGCCCTGGCCCAGCCAGAAGCGGACGGTTTTTTCCCGCAGGTAAAAAACTGCCCCGGTTTTGGCCAGCAAGAGCGGGCGTTTGAAAGGGTTGGGGCCCAGAGCCCCGGCCTGTCCGTGCCGGCCGAAATGGGTCTTCACCTGATAAAAGCTGCCCTCCGGGTCATAGCCCTGGCCTTGAGGGGCCGTAGAGGCCAGGGTCAGAAATCGGCGGGCCGGGGTTTGAGCCCAGGGCGGGGGTTCCGGGCCGCTTGATACTTCAAATTTGCCCAAACCCTGGCTGGCATCGCGGCCATAACCGGTGGCCCCGATTTCGTCCAAAATTTTCAGGAAAACGTCCGTCTCCAGACGCGCCTCATCCAAGATGACGTAAAGGTCCAGGCGGGTGGCCGGGTGGAACCAGGTTTGGATTTGGGTATAAGGGGCAAAACGTCCTTCTCCGGTAGCGCCCGTTAGGCGGCCCAAGCTATTGTGGGGCTGGGGACGGAGTTCCGGCTTATATCGGGCATCCGGGTCCGGACATTCCGCGCCTTGGGCATAGGCGGCTTCGTCATCCAAGGCCGCCTCTTGCCATAATTCCGGTTTTTGGTTTAAGCTCCCAAGGGGCAGCCAACGCTTGGCTTTAAGTTTTTTCCGTAACTCCTCCTTGACCGGAGAGGCGAAAAAAACAGAGGGCCAAGTCGGCAGGGGGAGAGAGCCGTGGGGAAAGGCATCTGAAACAACGGCGAAAGGCCGGTCCTGGCCGTAACCTTCCAGCAGTTCCTCCAACCGGGACTCCCCCAGTTTGAGGCTAAGGCCCCAGCAGAGCTGGCCGAAAAGGGTATCCCCGGACACGGGCGACCCGAAAGCCGTTCTCGGCTTAAGAATGATTCGGAGAAGGCGCGGGGTCATGGTTTCCGCCCGTCAAAGGGAACAACGGTTTTCCATAATTCACTTTCCCGCCCGTCTATTTTCAGGTTTTCAAAGCTGACCTTGCCGTAACCCCGTGAGCCGGAGCCGCCCAGGCTGTCCATCTCCAAGAGCTTAAGGCCGGCCAGGACGGTCTCCAGAAGATTATCCTCGTCCTGGTCCAGCCGCTTAAAGGACAGGCGAAAGTCGAAAACCGCCCCGGCCGGCACCCGCTCGGTCTGGCGGGGGTGTTCGGCCACGCCGGAAATGCGGTTTATTTTGTTTTCGCTTTTCACCTCGGTCAAAGGCTGGTTGTTGTCCCGTATCTTTCGGACCCACTCTTCTTTTAAAAAGCAGTCCCAAAAAGAAAGCCGGGTGGGCCCCAGTTCCATAGCTTCTTTCAAGTCAAGTTTTTCGCTCCCTCCGACCCCGAAAAGGCGCAGAATGGGCCGCACCCCTGGTTCGTCGCGCTGCTCCCAGCCCAGGGGGGATTCGTCTTGCAGGGCTCCGCTGCGCAACTCCAAGAGGCTGCGCACCTTGCCCTTGAGGCTGGAACCAGGGATATAGGGCTCCCGGGTCAGGGGGTGGCGAATAACCGGGTTGTCCACGCCCCCGATATGCATTTCGCCATCGCCCGCGCCGATGTGGAGGCCGGTCAATAGTTCGAGGTCAGCGGTGATGCTGGTGATGTCGGTCAGTTGCATGGCGATTTTCCTTGTTTCTAGTCGTATTGCCGGTAAAACCCCATGAAGGCTTCCAGGAAAAGCTTGGCTAACCGCAGGGTTTTAGGGTCTTTTATTTCATTGAGACAACGGGAAAAAAGGGCGGTGAATGTTTGGTCCACATGGCCCCTGCTTTCGGCGTAAACCACCTTGGCCTTAAGCATTTTTATGAACGGGGCCAGTTCCTGGTATTTGACCGGCTCTTGTTCCACCCGGTCGTTCCACATGGTCAGTTCATCATAAAAACGCCGCAGCTGGGTTCGCTTGTTGGCGCTGCCCGAGTGGACTTCTTTGGCCGCGTGTTCCGCCACCACGCTGAAGATATTCTCGTCCGGATTTTCAAATTGGATGTTCTTTTCCAGCCATTCTTTGGTGAGACGGCTGTCGTTGGTCCGCTTGTTTTGCCCCCCGCCCCAGCCGGTGCTTTGCGGCGGCGGCTTATAGCCGTGGGGTCCGCCGCCGGGCGCTTTAGAACCATTCGTCATTATTCACCTCTCACTGGCGATGCCTGTATAAATAGTTAAACAAGGGAATACGGAAGGCTTTTTTCAATTCCGCCAAGCCTTTTTGACCCAATTGCCCCACGATTTCCGCTTGAGCCTCTTGGCGGCTTGGGCCGCCCCCTCTCTCCTTCCTTCTCCGACGCTCCAGGTGGCGGGCCGTGTCATAGGCCAGCCGGCTGCGCCACAAGGCCGCTTCCGGCTTCCGTTCCGCCTCCAACGACATCTCCAAAAGGCCGAGCAGCTTATAGATGAAGCCGGTGGAAAGGTCATATTTGGCGGCCAGTTCGGCCAAGGCCTCTTCCATTTCCTCCAAGTCAGGCCACTTGTTACAGGATTCCACGGCCTCGAACAGGCAGAAAGCATTTTTGCCCGGCTTTTCTTTCGCCTGTTTCAGGGCTTTTTCCGCCTCTTCAGCCAGGGCGGCCACCGGGGCGCCCGGTTTTTTCAGGACCATCCCGGCTGAAAAGTGGATTTGGGGATTACTGGCCACATAGCGGTTGAAATTTTGGGCCATGTCCCAGGCCAGGCTTTGGACGCTACGCCAAGGGCCGATGAGGAAAAAATCATCCCCCCCGGCGAAAACCGTATAGGCATTAGGAAATTTCCGGGCGCACAGGGCCGGCAAGTAAATGGCGAAAAAGGCGTTCACTTGGCGGGAAAGCCCGGCCCACTTGGCGAATGATGGTTTTTGCCCGCCGGTCTGGTCGTTGAGCATTTTTTGAAAAATCAGCCCCAAATCGTCCACATCGCCCTTTAGGATGGTCAGAGCGGTTATACCGCAATTCTTCCCATTTTCGTCGATTTCCCGGTCCACCTCGGCCAAGTGATCCAGGGTTTTCACCGTCCCGGCCATAACTTGGTCTTCTTTAATGTATTTAGGAACATAGGCGTTTATATAGCGGCGGGCATAGCCGTGCCAGAGGGGCGCCTCGAAATCTTCCGGCAGGGATAAATCCCAGCATCGGCGCAGAGCCCCGGAGGCGGCCAAGGTGCTGAACCGGCCGGAGACGGTTTCCTCTTTCGTGAAGCCGACCCGGTAGCCGAACATTGACAACTCACTGACCTCGTCGCCCTTAAGGTCTTCCGATGCGCCTTCCCGCAGCACCAGAAGCCGGTTGAACTTGGTCAGGTTCAGGCCCATCATGATTTGATCGCGGGACAGGGCGCAGGAGGGCTCATCATTCTCAGGCCCCGGGTCGGCGGGCAGGCGACCGTGCCAAGCGCAGACGCCCAGCTTGAAATCAGCCTCCATCACCGCGCTCTCGGCTTGAACCAGGTTGTAGCGCTGATATTTGGCTTTTTCCAGGCCTTCAAACAAGTTTTTAATCAAGCCGGCGAAAGCGTGCCCTTGCCCCTGGCGGCGGCAAAAATCATTGGCCGAAGCCGGCAGCCAAGCCAAGCCTAGGCCGGCCAAGCCGAAAGTGTGTCCTAAAAACCAGGCGTTGAATTCCTCCCGAGCTCGCTTAAGGATCTCAATGGTCTCCGGGATATTGGGGGCCACTATGAGGAATTTACCCGCCGCGTTTAGTACTTGGCTGGTGGGAGGCAATTCAAGCAGTTCCAGGAGCCGGAGAGCCGCCAATTCCGTAAACAGGGCCACTTGGAAAGAACGGCCCCGCAGAATTTTGGCCGCTTGGCGGTTGGTCCCGCCGCCTTCCGCGAAAATGAACTCTTGGATGCCGAAGAAATCACCTTGGACCAGCAAAAATTTTTGTTCGTCGTAGTCGTTCCGGCTTTTTAGGGCCTTAATGACCTCCTCCCCGGTCGCGCCTTTGGCCAAGGCCCAACGCCAGAGGGTCACGGCCAAGGCCGCCGTGGCCTTGCTGTGGTCATATAAGGAGACGTCCGGCTTGACCTTGAAGGCCGTGGCCGAGGGCACACTATGAGTGATGGACAGCCAAAGCGAGTCAAAATGATCCAGCCACAGGGGCCAGGAGCGGCTGTGAGCCGCCGGAATTTTCTCCAGCCCGGATTTGAATTCCGACCAGAGGGACTCATATTCCTCCCGGGCTTTTTCATCGTTATCCGGTTCGCAAATCTCCCGTTTTAGAGGGAATATTCCGTGGGGGCTAAGGGGGACCAAGGGCTGGCGAAAGGCCCAGTCCGTTTTTTTCTCCCCGATCGCCCGATTCAGATTTTCAAAGAGAGGCAGAAGCCGGGCCTGGAAGTGGTTGCGGCCGGTCTCGGTTTCGTCTTTAACTTTGTTGTATTCTTCGAATTCCTCCCGCTCGAAACCCGAGGCTATCCTGTCGGCCGAGGCCACTGCCCATTGAAGAAAAGTCTCTGGTTTGTGGTGAGCAGCCGCGGCGTTGACGAGGCTGTCGGTTTTATTCTCCCCCTTGGTCCGGGAGGCGAAAGGGAACATATCGCCTCGGAGCGCCTCAGGCCAAAGGTCTTCCAATTCGTCGAAAGCCATAGCCGTGTAAGCGGCATGATGGTGGGTGAAATATCCTCCAGCCTCCTGAAATGGACAATAGGTCTGGAAATTGCCAGCCAGCAGGTTCTGGGGAAATCGGGACTGGCGCGGGGCATCAGCCCGCTGGGCCAATTTCCCCAAATCATGGATCAGGGCGGCGAAAGCCACCCGGCAGGAGGCGTCTGTCAAGTTCATAAGGTTATCCCGGTCCGGTTACTTATGGGCGTCAATCCCTGGCCTCAATCCATTTGGCCAACTGGGTTTTAAGATCGCGCAGATCATCTTTTTGAATGACCTTTATGCCATAGGCCTCGGCGCGATTTTTGTTCGGTTGATTCTTGCCGTCGTCCAGTCCGCGCCAAGTCACCAAGAGAGCCTTGGTCTTCAAACCTGTCCGGCTCTTGAGGTTTCTGAGCTTGTCCAGGACCGGCATGGCTTTTTCATCTTCCAGGCGGCCGGTTTTGCATTCGATGATATGCAGGCGGTTGTCAGCCATGAAGACCACATCAAGTTCGTTTCCTACCTCTTTGGGCACGGTTACGATCTCCACCCCCCTGGCCTTGCCCTGTATTTTATCCTCCAGGCCCTGGCCGCTTAAGGCGGTGAAAACGGATTCCTCCAGCCAGCCTCCACAGACATATTTGCGGGCGTTTAATGAAACGAAAGACCAACTCCCCTGTTTCCAGACCGGCGAATTAACCAGCCCGTGTTCGGCGCAAAGCGTAAGTATCGGCTGAAGAACCTCAACATCATCGGTTGTTTCACCGGCGAAATCAAGCCGCCGTTTTGATTTTTCCTTTCCGACAATGCCGTTGAGCCGGCTCAGTCCTTTCTCATAGCGCGACGGGTTATTAATCAACTCCTCGGCAAATTTGTTCTTCGACATCGGTTCAGAGGGTTTTTCGGTTTTATAGCCGTAGGCGCTGAGATAATCCTTCATATGCAGTTTTACGCCCAAGGGGACTTCTTCGACCCGGCTCGTTTTTCCGTCCATTATAATAACGCGGCTGGTCGATTCATTGACGTAGAACATAGGCAGGCCGGCCGCGGAAAAGACCGACTGGGCGGCCAGGGTCATGATTTTGGTGCCGCCGGTGATATTGAGGGCGATTTTTTCCCCGTTGTTTTCAGGGCGGTCCAAGTGCCCGGCCAACTTATTCCAGATTCCCTCATAGTCATAGGGGGCTATGTCCAACGGAGTGAAACTGCCCGAATCGAAGCCATGTCTCTTAAGCACCTCGGTCAGCCGGTCCGCGTTCGGTTTCATTTTTTCTGAAACCAGCATGACCATCTTTCTGGCCTTGGGGCCGAGTTCCGGGTCCAAAGCCGGCAGAAGGTTGGGGGCCTGCTGTTCCGAAATGAGGCAGATATGCACGTCAAAATCAAAGCCCATTTTGGCCTTCCACTTTTGATACTTGATATTCCTGAAAATCGGCCTGTAGGGCCTCCAAGTCATCGGCCGTCAGATCCAGCCCGCGCTGTTCGGCCGAGACCGACAGGCACAGGGCGAAAAAACGCGCCCCGAGGCGGCAAACTTCCGCAGCCAATTCCACCGGCAGGTTGCCGAAAATTAGGTCACCGGGCCGCACCGCCGTCAAGTCCAGGTGAGACACGAAGCGGTCGATGGCCAGAGACCGCCGTTTTACCCATTCAATGGCCCCGGGATGGCGGGAGACGAACCATATCGTCATGACCAGTCCTTTTTATCCATTTTAAGCGCCCGGCGCCCCGACTTCAAGGCGGTGGTTTTGCCTTCAACATCTTGATATTGTAACATATTATTAATAAATGGCATCAACCGGCCACCAACACCTAGGCTTAATCCGAAGCCACGGCGGATTTAGGCCGAATGGCTGTTTTTATGTCGGTCTCAAACTGATTTTTAAAATAATAACCTACACTTCTCAATAAATCAAGACCTGGGCTTGACCTTTGTTGGGAGCAAGTAAAATGTCCGAAGTAATAGCGTAAGAGTTGTCCGATGTGTAAAGGAGACCGAGAAGGAGGTCTCCATGGAACGGACGGAGCTGTTAAGGGAGATAAAGATGCACAGATTTGAG
>Ga0268262_10005234_pt1 | contig 12939 bp, 19 predicted proteins | sample TergutNc150P3_FD_190354 | JGI IMG/M metagenome (GOLD analysis project Ga0268262, IMG submission 190354) | Nasutitermes corniger P3 segment gut microbial community from laboratory colony in Florida, USA - Nc150 P3 (SPAdes) (version 2) | ecosystem: Host-associated > Arthropoda: Insects >... | reverse complement strand
CGGGCCGCTTGAGAAAGCCGAGGCCGACAAGCTGGCCGAGACCTTGATTGCCAGAAAAGCCGACTTGGCAAAGAAATTCCCTCATCTTGTAGAGGCCCCGCCGGCCGCTTTGCCCACAGGCAGAATATCAGCGGCCGAGGTTCAAAAGATTGAAAATGGCCGGATTCGCGGGTATGCCCTGCCCGTTGACAAGGACTTGGTTGAAGACCAGTCCTTGCTTTTCTGGTTTGAAAAAACGGTTGATGGTCAGTATATAACCGGGGCCAGATTTAAGATAACCCAAGAAGCGGAATCACTTTTGAGCAGTAAAATCAGCCTTCCCTCAAAGTCTTCGGAAATGCTGAAGCTGGAAAAAGACTACGAAGTTTTCAAGGAGAAACTCAGACTCCAATGGAACGTCTCACACAACAGGCCGGGGAAGGCGATTGACGCGGCCTTGGTGAAGGCGAATATTGATGACTTGAACAAGACTTTCACCACCCTCTATACCGATTTGAAAAAGGTCGATCCTTCCTTCGCGGACACGTTCAAGAGCAGTTTCGATCAAGCCATACAGGACGTTACCCAAAGCCTTTCACAAAAAACTTTCTCACCTTTGGGGGTCACGTCCTCCGGCAAGTTCCAAGATTCTCCACTTTTCAATTTTGCATTCACGCCGAAGGAGAAAGCTGTAAAAAATGTTGGTTTGGTTTGGAAGGATTATGAGCCGATATGCAAATACAAGGATTTGAAAAAAGGTGTTGCCACCCAAACGGACGTGATAATAAATACTGACATTCAACCGAATGGCAAAATTTTGGTTTATGGCAAAAATGGGAAGGAATTTAATGCCAAGGTTTATGAAGCCGTCACGCCTGACGGAGTTACTATTCGGCTTTGGCATGGTGAAGAGCGCGTAGGCCAGGCATTAAAGAATCAGGTAGAGATATTTGCTCCAGGGAAAGGCGCGGATTCAGTTTTACGCGCTATAAAAACGGTTGAGGAGGAGTTGGGCATTAAACTGAACGCCCCTGCCTTGCTTGATGCAGAGGAAATGTATCTAACAAAAATCGCTAGAAACAGGGGGAATTATAATTTATTGGATGAACTGGAAACCATGAAAGGTGCCAGCCAAGCCGAGCGGGTGGAATTTTTGAAGGGCAAGTTAAGCACGAATGGAGGCAGGATTGACAAACTACCGGGCTATAATCCATACGGCGGGCATGACCCCTTTGATGTCGGTTATCGGCACTTTTACGACCCGGAGTTTGAATCTGCGGAATGGAAAGAGTTTACCCAAAAAAACGTGTTGCACCATAGGATTCAGAGCAAAGATAAAACAATGGCAGAAATACTTGACATTACGTTTGACTCTGGAGGATCGCTAGTTTCAACTGCGGATAAGCCAAGGGTAGGATTGGAAATGTATGGTATGTCCCCAAATGCTGACCTCGGAACGGGTGGTGCTGACTACGTTTTTACAAGGTTATTCGGAAGAAACTCCACCTATGTCCAAAAAGCCCCCGGCATTGTTTGGAAAGGTGACAACCTTGCTAGACTTGACAGGGTATCATACGAGGGTGACAAATTTGGTAATACACAAGGGAACTTTGTTCAGGTTAATGGAAATTGGACAAAGGCGCAGCTTCAAACTGTATCAGGAACTCAAGGGAACGAAACCATTTTTAAAAATGGTCTCAGCGTCTTTGAAAACCTTGATCACTTCAACTGCGCCAGTCTGAAAGAAGCTCAAGACGTTTTTGATGTGCTGAAAAAGCACGGTTGGGGTGAAACATGGGTGGACGGCAGAAAAGTAACCGACATTATAAAGATTTTGGGCAAAAATATAGGTAAGGGAGTGTTAAAATAAAAGTCTTGACTTTTATTACAGAGTAATATAACATTTTAATCAACAGTAGGGTTCCCTGTCAGAGAGGCGACCAAGGATGAAGAAAAAACCAGCATGGGACATTTACAAGCAACAACCGCTTTGGCTAGAAATCCACGATCCAGATATGGATTTAAAGTTTACGGTGGCGGCGGTCAGCAAACAACCGCAGGGTATAGTCTGGTGGAGCCTTGACTATATCGTCTCGATCCAAAAGGGCGGCGGGCTTGGCTCCGGCTTTTGCGACCACCCCATAGACAGAAAGCCGGTCTTTGACCACAACCGGGAAATCTGGCTAATCAAGCGGGAGGAGCGCATCTACGAATTCCGCCTACCTGACAGGGATTTACTTAGATTTTTTGAAGAAAACAAGAAATATGTGTCTAGCTTAGAGGAATTCCAGAGGGATACCGATAACAGCTACGGCGAGGAGTGATTATGTGGCTTTTCACCTTGAACAGTTTTGTCTCCGTGGTCCGGCACCGTGACGAGCCCGGCAAGCTCCTTGTCAGGTCCAGGCGGCGCAAGGACTTGGTTGAGTTGCTTGGCACCAAGATGTTGAAGTGGCTCGGCCCCCGGTGGAAAAAGAAGATAAAAGAAGACCTTAAGGCTGATTACCGCTGGCGGCTGATCATGCCGGAGAAGCTGTTCAAAGCCATTGTCGCGGACTACATAACTAAGCGCCTGAGCTACGGCAACTTCAAAGCGGCGCAAAAGCTGGACCCCATATTCTCCAATTTCCTGCATACCGTGTGGGATGAAGGCTACCGGATGCAGACCGGCGAGTTGCGCGGTGATTTGTGGGGCAAACTGAGGTCATACTACCCGACTTAAGCATAGTCAACCGTGCTTAAGTGCCCTTTCCTCGATAAACTATTGAAATAATAACAAGAAAAAAGTTTAAAAAAGGGTGTTTTTTATCTTGACTTATCTAACTAAGTTAGATAATATAGACCCAACAAGTCGAGGAAAGGAAGAAGAAAATGAACGCTATTATCCAGCCCGTGACCGACCGCCCCAATTTTGTGGTAATTAGCTACAGCCCCAAAGATTTTCGGTATGATTACCGGGAAAATACCAACAACAGGTTTGCTCTGGGCGTGAAAATTAGGGATGCCATGACCCGGCTGATCCCCCTGGCCGAGAACGCCAATATCCGCCGCTGCTACAATATATCAGTCTGGGAAAATGAAATATCCCGCGACTGGCTGTGCTTGGACCGCAACGGCAAGCGCATGGATATGGCCTACATCGAGATCGGCGCGGACGGCCCCAAAATACACGCCTCGGCCAACGGCCCCGACCGCGCCCTCCTAGAAGCGGTTTTGGCCGAGGTCGAAGTCTGAGAAGAAAGAAAGCAGGTGCAAAATGGCTAAAGCTAGGGTCCAGTTGACTTGCTCGGATTGCGGCACCGAATTTTGGGCCGAAAAGCGCGATTGCTATAACCGGGCCGAGGCTGACCGCTGGGTGGCTTGGGTCAGCCAGGGCGGTCGCCAGTGCCCCGAGTGCTACCGCAAGGAGCAAGCGGCCAAGCGCGAGGCCGAGCGGGCCGCCAAGGCCGCCGAAAACGCCGCCGGGGCCGCCTGTCCTCTGGCCTTGCCGGAACTCCAGGGCTCCGAGAAGCAGGTCAAGTGGGCTTTGGACCTGCGGAACGGCGTTCTGGCCACCCTCAACAAGTATAACGTCAAATGGCAAGAGTTCGCCGAGCGGGCGGTCAATGAGCCGGAACTCAAGGCCGAACTCGACAAGATAATGCAGCCCTCGGCCAAGTGGTGGATCGATAACCGGGGCCAGACGGTCCTCGGCGTGGCGCCCATCGGGCATTAAGGAGGCAGGAAAATGAACGCTCTCAGCAACGCCGATATAGATTATCAAGTGGTCGAGTCCGCCCGGTCCGCCATGTGCAAAGCGTTTGACACGATCTGCGGCGGCCAATGGATCGGCCGCTTGCAAGACGGGGAGTTTCCCCAGGCGGCGACGGTGTTCGCGGCTTGGCACGAGGCCGACCGGATCGCCAGAAAAATTTACGATAATCCCAATCTTTTTGATTCGGAAGACTGAAAGGCTACCCAACAATGAATAAATACCCGTGGACCGTGGAAGAAATTTTGAAAATCAGGAAGGGCGGTCGGCCGTGGACCAAGATAGATGACTTTTGGCTTATGACTTATCGGGACACGCCGCCCGAAGTGCTGGCCGAGGCTATTGTTGAACACATTTTAATCAAGGCCGGGCTTTCCGTTCCGGCAGAAATTTGAGGAGGACAAGGTGAAGCATTATTACAGCAACATCCTGGCTGATGACCAGTCTCGCAACTGGACGCGCTTGAAAGCCTCCAACTTGGCGCAAGCCAAAATAGAGGCGGTTCAGGAAGAGGGCGGAGGCTACGCCCACCATTTTATCCTTGTGGGCCAGGGCTCCGAACAGGGCGATATTACCGTTGTCGCCAAGCGCCCCATGCGGGCCGAGGAGTGGATTTAACCATGACAACCACAAACAGTCTGCACGAACTGACCGGGCATGAGGCGGGCCTTATCGTCTATGAGGATGAAGTAGCCCTTATCTGTAACTGGTGCCGAGTTGATGGTCTGCCCCGGCTTGACCCGATGGGCATTACGGTCATGGGCTTCGGCGAGAAATTCAGCCTGTCCACCAAGTCCAAAAAAGTCCCGGTCAAGAAAGTCTTGGCTAGGCTTGTTGACAATGCGGACGGCGAAGCGGACTGGAACATTATCTACGCGCCGAACTTTGAGGACGATATAAAAGCCATAGCGGAAGCGGCTGAACTCGGCGAAAAGTGCGAAGTGTGGAATATCAAGGACGGCGAGAAAACCGTCCAAGTATTCACCTTTGAAGGCTGGAATTGATGGAATGGGGTGTCCTGCAAGTTGGCGGGAAATTTCCCGCCAACTACCGCAAATATGACAGCGCCGCTTTGGCCCTTGACGGCCCCACGTTCAATGTGGTTTTATCGGTGGGCGGAATAACGCCAAAGGAAGCCCAATCCTTTTGCAAAGGGAAATTGCGAATAGGCGCGGCTGTTGTCGCGTCTATTCCCTTTGTCTTAATTGATTGCCCTGGCCTTGCAACCTTTGACGCCCCTTTAAACATTCTGGTCGAAAGCCAGAAAAGCCGTGACGGTTTTTTAGCTGGTGAGCCGGAAGCAAATTTAGTTTCTCTGTTTTTGGTTGACAACCGCACTGACATTATCCGGGGCATGAGGTCTGTAGGTTGCACCATTGATTTCATGCGGACAATCAAAGAGGCCGCTTTCGACCAAGCCGCCAAGTATGCCACGGCCGATGAGGTCATTAAGCAAATCCAAGCCATTTCCACGGAATATTCGACTGACCGCTTGATAAAACGGGCTGTGATGCAGGTGTTCAAATGAGCCGCAAAACGTCAAAGAAAATGGGAGCGCCCCTGCGCTTCCCGGACGAGCCGACCGGCAAGGCCCTTTGTGACAAGATAATCGAGTTGCGTAGAACCCTGGGCCTGTCTCAAGCCGATTTGGGGGCGAAGGTTGGCGTATCAGGCGAGGCGGTTTGCAAATGGGAGACCGGCAAGACCGCGCCAAGCGGACCAGCCTTGAAAATTTTGAAACAGCTTGGCGGGAAAGACTGGTGGCCGCTTGATTCCAATTCCGCAGTCTGATATTATTCCTCCGTGCCCATAGGGCACACAAACACCACAGATGCAGAGCAAAAAGGCCGGGCTAAAAACCCGGCCTTTTTGTTTTTCATTTAAAAATCCTTCAATTCGTTTTTCCTGTTCCATACGACAAAACGCATACAAGTCATTACTTTTATTAAGAAAGTTGCGGCTTTCTGTATTGACTTTTTATTTAGTTGAATATAAAAGCGAATCATATATGGCCTTGTGGGCCATTCAATCAAGCTGCCTTGGGGGCAGGAGGAAAACATGAAACTTAAGCTGGTGGTGGATTCCCTTGAGGGGATGGATGAAAGCATAAAGGCCCTTTACGAAAAAGGGGATGACGGCAAATTCCACCTCACCGTTGACGGCCTTGAAGACAATACCGGCCTGAAAAAAAAGGCGGAGGAGCTTCTGAATGAAAAAAAGAAGTTGACCGCCGACTATAAGGCGCTTGAGGAAAAGCTGAAATCCTTTGAAGGGCTTGACCCGGAGGATGCCAAGAAAGCCGCCGAGACCGCCCGGAAGCTGAGGGAAAAGGAGCTTATCGACAAGGGCGACATTGACGAACTGGTCAACCAGCGCACGGCGGCCATGAAGAAGGACCACGAAAGCCAGTTTAACCAAGTGTCGGAAAACCTGGCGAAAGTCAAAGCGGAGAACGAAAAGCTCCGGGAGTCCTTGAACGGGATAATCATTGACAAGGGCATCATGGAAGCCGTTACCGCCGCAGGTGTTCCGCGAAAAGAGGCCCTGCAAGACATTATAGGCCGCGCCCGCAACGCCTGGCGCGTTGACGAAGACGGGCAGCCCAAGGCTTACGGCAAAGACGGCACTGTCCGCTACGGCAAGGACGCCAAAAAAGAAATGACCATGGCCGAGTGGGCGGAAGAACTTGTCCAGACGGCGGGCCACTTGTTTGAAGAAAACCGAGGCGGCGGGGCCAAGGGCAACATTACCCTCGCCGGTGGTGGGAAATTATCAGCCGAAGCCCTGGCCACAATGAAGCCATCAGACAAACTTACTCTTTCGCGGCAACTGGAAAGCGGAAAATAATTTTTCGCTGTTCGCCGCTTTGAAAACGTATCGAAAAGGAGGCCACAATGGCTCTTACTCTTGTTGAAGCGGCGAAACTTCACAGCGGGAACATCTTTCGGAGCGCGATCATTGAAATATATGCCCAAAGCTCCGGCATTCTCCGCGTCCTGCCCTTCCTTTCCATCAAGGGCAACTCCTACAAATACAACCAGGAACACGAACTTCCCGGCGTTGGCTTTCGCGGTGTGAACGAAGCCTACCCGGAAAGCACCGGCATTCTGAACCCCCACACTGAGGGCCTGGTTATCTCGGGCGGCGACATTGACGTTGACAAGTTCATCGTCAGCACCATGGGCAGTGATCAGCGGTCAGTGCAAGAGGCCATGAAAATCAAGGCCCTGTCCCTGGCCTGGGAGCGCACCTTCATCAAAGGCGATTCCTATGTGGAGCCCCGCGAATTTGACGGCTTGCAGAAGCGCATTACCGGCCGCCAGCTTATGGATGCCGGTAACTCCAGCGGCGGCGACCCGCTTTCCCTGTTCGACCTGGACAACCTGATCGCCTTGGTCTCCGACCCCACCCATATTCTGCTTGAAAAGCGGATGGCCCTCCGCATGACGCAAGCCGCCCGGAATAAGGACGTGAGCGGCCTGATCGGCTTTGAAAAGGACGAATTCGGCCGGCAAGTCGTCACCTACAACGGGATTCCCATGGTCCCCATCGGCACGGACAACGAGAACGAAGACATCATAGGCTTCAAAGAGCCCGCTCCTGGCGGCGGCCCGGCGCAGTGCACCAGCATTTATGTTGTCAGCATGAGTGACGCCGGGGTCTGCGGCCTTGAAAACGAAAACATCCAGGCAACGGACCTGGGCGAGTTGCAGGAAAAACCGGCCTACCGGACCCGCATTGAGTGGTATAGCGGCTTCGGCATTTTCAACGGCAAGGCCGCCGCCCGCCTTCGCGGCATCAAAAACGTCCCGGTTATCGCCTAACCGGAATCCCTGAGCGGAAAAAACTGAAAGGCAAGGTGAATATATGACCGTCAACACCAGCAACCCGAGCCATGGTTCCGTTTTCGGGATTCCGTCACAGCACGTCTCAAACGTCTTTGACATCGAAACGTCCTTTTTCGATATGGCGACCCCCATAAACGCGGCCACCAATTCCCCGGTCCTGCGGGTGGGGTCTGGCCTCATGGAAGCCGACTTGATTATCCATGTGGCCTCCGCCCCGGCCGGCGCGAATGCCTCCGTGACCATTGAAGCCGCCGACCTGGAGAATTTTTCGGACGCGATCCGGCTTCTGACCATCCCCATTCCCGCCGGCCACACCGGCCCCATAGCGCAGCCGTTCAAGAACGCGCTCGGTAACGAAATGCCGAGGCAGTTTATCCGGCTGGCGGTCGCCACTTCGGCCGCCATCAGCATAGGGGCCTTTGTGACGAAGCGCAACAACACCCCGTAACCGGGCCTGAAAATCAACATCTCAACGGGGCTAGGGATTTTTCCCCGGCCCCGTTTTATTAAACGGAGGACGAAATGAAGGTCACTGTCTATAACCCCGAGGGCAAGCCCGAGGAAATGACCCGAGAGGAAGCCAACGAGGCTATCAACTTTCGGAAATACACCTGGGAACTGAAAACGGCCCCCGCCAAAACCGCCTACACGGCGAAGCCGAAACAGACCAAGCAATACACCAGCAAGGTTTACTGCAAGGTCCAGGACAAGAAGAGCGGCGAAATCTACTCCATGCTCACAGTGGACGCCAAGGAAGCGGTCAACACCGGCCACTACGAGCTTGTCCAGGCCGAGAAGGGCGAAGCCAAGGCCGATTCCTCCAACACCAAGGCCGAACACAAGGCCAAGCTGAACGCCGAGCAACTCAGGGAAGAGCTTAAAAAGATGGGCGTTGACTTCCCGACCCATGCCAGCAAGGCCCAACTTCTGCTTATCTACGAGGAGGCCATGGAGGCCGCCGAGGCCGCAAAGGAAAGCGGCTCCGGGGACGAAGACCCCAACAAAACCGAAGACGACCAGAAAAAGGCCGAAGGGGAATAAGCCGTGGCCCTGGTTGTTGAAGACGGCACCGGCTTGGTTGGGGCTGAAAGTTACGCATCTTTGGAAGATGCGAATGCCTATCACTTGAAAATGGGCAATGACGGATGGCCCCAACCACCGGGGGGAAATGAAGTCAGGCAAGAGGCCATGCTTCGGCGGTCGGCCGCTTACCTTGACAACACTTATTTCCTCCGAATGACAGGCGAAAAGAAGAACCCGGATCAGGGCCTAGCCTTCCCGCGCACCGGGGCCGTTGACTTTCAGGGTGAGCCTCTGCCTGATACGGTCCCGAAAATCTACAAGGACGCGCAGTGCGAAGTTGCGCTTTATATGCTTCAAGGGCTGAAACTGGCCCCGCAGGTGGAAGCCGGGGCCAGACTGAAACGGAAGCGGGTTGACGTGTTGGAGAAGGAATGGTTTGAAGGCACCGAAGGCGAATGGCCGATCTTGGGCGCTCTGGATTTGCTTCTAGTGAGCCTTTTCGGGCCTCGGGTGGACGATAACCAAATCAAAATAGCCAAGATTACCAGGGCTTGAGCATGGCTGAAAACTGGATTCAGGAACAGAACGAAGTTTACAACGACCTCATGGAAGACGGCGTTCTGCTTTACTTTTCCAGGCGAGTAAAAAGCGAGTTTGACCCGATTAAAACCAAATACGGCCAAGCAAACGAGGTCAAATTTCAACTGCCGGCCTTGATAGTCAAGATCTCCAACAATTCGGTCAAGTCGATAGGCTGGCTTAAGGAATCGGCGATTGAAGTTGGAGACAAAATGCTCCTGGTGGCTCATAGCGATATGAGCCCGCAGATTGATGACCGGGTTGAACTTTACGACGAGGCTTGGAAGGTGGTCAATATGAGCACCTTGGAGCCGGGCATGGTGCCGCTCATGCACCACCTGTTGATACGGAAGGCTTGAAAGATGGCCGGCAAGTTCAGCTTGGATGTTGCGAAATTAACCAACCAATACAAAATCAGTATCGACAAAGTTATTAAAAAAATTGTTTTCGATTTATTCACAAAAATAGTAATGCGTAGCCCTGTTGATACGGGAAGATTCAGGGCGAATTGGACAATTGCACAAGGGCAAATGAATACAATCACTACGGCGGCAACGGACAAGACAAATAATGCCGCGCCAACTTTGGGAAAACTCGCCGAGCTTAAGGATTTTAAAGCGGGAAAAACGGTATTTATAACCAACAGCTTGCCCTACGCAATACCCCTTGAATACGGGCACAGCAAGCAAGCCCCTGGAGGCATGGTGCGTGTAACGCTTTCAGAATTTCCCGGCATTGTTGAAAGTGCGGCGGCAGAAGTGAAGAGTGGCAACTAATGGAAACCCCAACCATCGAAATACGCCAAGCCTTTGACGGACGTTTAAACAACGCCTTGTCCAGCCTTGGCCTTGAAGCTGATCAAGTTGCCTGGATGAATGCCAGATTCACGCCGAAGGTGGATACGCTTTTCATACGGCCGCACATCATGTTTGGCGAAACAAAAACGGTCAGCATTGGCAGTGACGGGTTTGAACGCTTGGTCGGCATATACCAGATCAGCGTTTTCGGGGTCAAAGACACTGGCCTATCAGACATTGAAGAGGTAGCTAAAAAACTGATTGACCTTTTCAGGTCTGGAAGGGTTTTGCCCTTGTGTTCAGATAATGCGGTGACCATTACCTCCGCTCACTGTAGCGGACCTTTTGAACTTGACGACAGGCCACATATACCAGTGACCGTTAGTTGGTATTGCTACGTCCAGAAGGACATAGCGTAAAATTTTGGAGGTGCCATTATGGCTAAATTCGCAACAGGCGGGTTTCACGGCTTACGCTATGTTCAAGAATCCGAGCTTGGGGTCACGCCGAACGTCCCCCTTATGAAAGCGCTTCGGCATACAAGCTGTTCCCTGCAACTGTCCAAGGATTCCTTTCAATCTCAAGAATTGCGGAGTGACGGCCAGATTTCCGACCTCCGGCACGGCACTTGCCAGTCAGGCGGAGACATTGGAATGGAATTTTCCTTTGGCTCCTTTGATGACCTGTTGGCGGCGGCCCTGCGGAGCATTTGGAAAGACGACCCGGAAACCGGCTACAAATACCTGATCGCCGGAACCGATGTGCCGTCCTTCACCATCGAGCGGGCCTTCACCGACATTGGCAAGTTTGAGGTCTTCAACGGCTGCCAAGTGAGCACACTGACCTTGGAAGTGCAGACTAACGCCATGGTCACCGGCACCATCGGAATCATAGGCAATGGCGTTGTCTTCGCCGAGCAGCCGCTTTCCGAGACTGTTGAACCGGCCCCGACCTATGAGCCGTTTGACGGCTTCACCGGCGAACTCAGGGAAGCCGGCATAGACATCTCGGTCATAACCAGCATAACTATCAACCTGGACAACGGCATTCAACCGGCTTTCGTCCTCGCCAACAAGTTTGCGGAAGACTTGGTTTCCGGCCGCATCAACGTCACCGGCACGGTCTCCGCCTACTTCAAAGACCTGGGCCTCCTGAAGAAATTCGTGGACGAGGAGGAATCCAGCATTCAGCTTATCTTGGTCGATAGCCGCACGAAAGCCTCCTACCGAATCACCCTGCCCCGGATAAAATACAGCGGCGGGAGCAATTCGGTGGAGGGCGAGGGCGGCATTGTCTTGGATATGCCTTTCCAAGCCCTTTACGACCAATGCACCGGGACCAATATCAAAGTGGAGCGCATTCCCCCGGCCGTGGTGCCCGACTGCGCGATCACATACAACGGCACGGCGTTTGCGGAAAGCCCTACGGCCCCCGGCACGATTGAAACCATCATTTCCGGGACGCTTTCGGGCGGCAAAAACGCCAAGACCTTTAACGGCCGTGCGGGCTCTGAAATTCCCGGCTTCCGTTTCACTGGCCTCCCTGCCGGCCTGACCGGCAAAGCCTTGAAAAGCGACAACAGCAAAGTCACCTTGAGTATTGAGGGCACCGCCGCCTCCCCGATTCCCACCGGCCAGATCGGCGTTGAATTCGATGCCTCCGCCGTGGCCTTCGGCTTCTGCCACTGCCCAAACAATGACATTGCCGGCCGCACCGCCAACTTTGACTTGACGGGCCTCCCGCCGACAGGCCCGACCGAACCGGAAGGGCCGCAGGAGCCGGTGCAACCGCAGCCGACCCTTAGCTTTGCCACGGCTATAGCCGAAGGGGCGCTCCTGACTGCCATTAAGGCCCTCACAAGCGATGCCACGACCGAGGGGGCGCTTGTGGCCTCTATCTCAAGAGGCATGTCCGTCATCAATGACGGCGGCGGCGCCAGAGTGACGGTCTTCCATGACGGGATGACCAGGGCGCCGGTGTTCAGAACGGACGGCGTCGACCACTGCGTCAGGATCATGGAATGGATCGAGAACAACAGAGACAACCTCTCGTCGATCGTGGAGACGACGACAAAACACGGGAAGCTCACGTCGGTGGAGTCGTTCCCCGCCGGAAGGAACCTTTTCACCCGTTTCACATACGGGACCGGGGATGCGATGGGAATGAACATGGCGACGATAGCCACCGAGGCCATATGCAAAGAGATAGAGAGCCGCACCGGCGCGGTGATGGTATCTGTGTCCGGCAATATGTGCAGCGACAAAAAGGCCGCCGCGATAAATATGATAAGAGGCCGCGGCAAGTCGGTCATCGCCGAGGCGAGGATCCCGAAAGATATCGTTGAAAGCAGGCTACACGCCTCCACCGATTCGATAGTGGAGACCAACACGAGGAAGAACCTCATCGGAAGCTCGCTCTCCGCGACGCTGGGGGCGAATGCACACGCCGCGAATATGATCGCGGCGCTGTACATCGCGACCGGACAGGATCCGGCGCAGGTGGTGAGCGGGAGCATGACGACGACCATGTGCGAGAACATGGAGGGGGATCTGTACATCTCCGTGAGAATGCCGGCCGTCGAGGTCGGGACGGTCGGAGGAGGCACGAGGCTGCCGTCGCAGTCGGAAGCGTTGGCAATGATCGGATGTCTCGGGAATGAGAAAGCTAAGAAACTTGCGGAGATCGTTGCGGTCACCGTCCTTGCCGGAGAATTGTCGACGGTCGCCGCCCAGGCGGCGGGACATCTAGGAAAGGCACACCAGGAACTCGGACGCTGATAAGATGCCGGTCATCAATTTCAAATACAGCGACCTGTGCTCCCTTATGGGGAAAGAGGTCCCGCAGGACGTCCTGGTGGAGAAGATACCGCTCATAGGCGCGGACATGCATCAGACGGAAGGTTTCACCGAGGAGATGTCGGTGGAATTCTTCCCGGACAGACCGGATCTGTTCTCCGTCGAAG
>Ga0268262_10005233_pt1 | contig 12943 bp, 10 predicted proteins | sample TergutNc150P3_FD_190354 | JGI IMG/M metagenome (GOLD analysis project Ga0268262, IMG submission 190354) | Nasutitermes corniger P3 segment gut microbial community from laboratory colony in Florida, USA - Nc150 P3 (SPAdes) (version 2) | ecosystem: Host-associated > Arthropoda: Insects >... | reverse complement strand
CACCTGGGCTATACACGGACATTTTCTCCATATGGGGCATGGTCAACGCTTTGGGCAGCGAAAAGACCGACACATACTGCCTGTCCATTGGCTATGACCCGCATGCCGTCGGCAAAGACTTGGCGGAAACAGGTCAGGTTGGCATCGCCACTCGGGGACAGGACACTTGGGTGAACGCCGTCGGCAAAAACTATGGCGGCGCCGCACAGTTTGTGGTCGGCCCCTACGACCCTGCGACGCACGGCTTGGGGGCCTATGGCGTTGACACCATCGCCCACCGGTTCTGGGCGGTGGTCAACTACAACGCCGATTTCGCCGTCGCACCTGGCATTTAGGAAAAAAACCAACACCATCAAGCCGCTGGACTGCGCCGTTTGGGCGCAGTCCAGCTTTTTTTATGGTGCCCGCCAGCGGGCTGGGGCGGCAGGCTACCGCACTTCGCTCTATTTTCTGCGCTACTGTCTTCTAGGCATACGGATGAAGGGCGGAGGCTCCTGCCTCACCACGGGGCGCTCCAGCATGAACTGGTACCACAGATTGCCATAGACGGTCATCTTCATGGGCTTTTTGTTTTGGAGCAGCGTGCGGTTGGCCAAAAGGCGCTCATCGTCTTTGCAGTATTTGAGACCCCTGTTGAGCACTTCGATGGCGGCGTTTCTGTCGCGCATCTCGTTGAGCACGTAGGCGTAAAGCGCGTAAACGATGCTCTCCTTGCGCCCTGTCCAACCGATTGCGCTTGCGAATGTGTCTTTGGCCAGCTTGGCGGCTCCGCGCTTCCACTGCAAGATTGCCAGCATCGCCTTTGCGAAGTAGTTCATCCCCGACGCCTTCAAAAGCGGCTCGGCCTCGGCGGGCTTGTTCAGGACGTAGTACAGCATTCCAATCTGTGCATTGACGGCACTTTTGATGCCGAATTGCCATGGCGCGAGCGCGTAGCCCTTTTGCATTGCCTTAATCGCTGGCTCGTGCTGCTTGGGCTTCAACTGCCCGGACGCCTGCTTGAAAATGGCCTCCAGCCTATCCTGCACGTTTTTGGCGATAAACCAGAACGCGGCCGCCCCCGCAACAAGACCTATGAGAGACCCGATCCAGAGGTTGACGTGCAGTAGCTTCAGCAACACTGCTAACAATATGGCCACGCCAAAGCTGATGGCAGAATTAATCACGTTGGCTCCAGTCCAAAAGAATTACCAAGGGGCGGTGCGCCCCCTGACGCTTCTATCGCCCCAAATGCTTGGATGCGAACTGCCCGCTAAGAAATGACGCCAGAGCGCAGTTTGACTTGGCGTTTCCTGGCGACCTGCCTCTTTGTCGTGGTTTTGGCGGCAGCTTTGGCAACGATGACCGCATTTTTGCGCGGCCTGCCGGGGCGCCCCTTTGACACCTTGGAGCCGACGGAAATAGAAACGTGTCTGCGAACCTTAGACCCTGCGCGCTTTTTGCTTTTTGCCAGCGCGGCCTTGGCCACCTTGGAAATTTTGGCGCCCCTGGCGGCCTTTCCTGCCTTTGTCGCCTTGGCATTCTTGTCCGCTTTTGCCTTGGGCTTCAAGGCGGCTTTTTTCGCGGTCTTCTCTTTCCGCAGTTTTTCGCGGCGGGCAATGGCCTGCGCGGCCCTGCCTGTGACAACCACCCTGGCCCCGTTCTTCAGCGTCTTCAGTTTGCTTCCTGGCTTGCGGCCGCGCTTTTTGGTCATGGGCAATGGCTCATCCGCGAGCAGCTCTTTTTCCAGCGAGGCCTGGAGGGCCATCATTTCGCCCGAATCCTTTTCGTGGTCGTGACCGCACAGGTGTAGGAAGCCATGGATAACCAGCGTCTCCACTTGCCGCCGGCGGCTGATGCCAAAGTGCTTTGCCTTTTTCTCGGCGGTTTCAAGGCTGATGACTATGTCGCCGATGTGATTGAATTCGCCTTTTTCGGGGGATGAGGGGAAACTGAGGACATCCGTCGCTTTATTGATCGCCCTGTGCAGTCTGTTCAGCTTTCTCATCCCGCGGTCGTCCACGTACGAAATGGACACCCCATTGGCCTGCGGTGAGAGTTTCTCTGCGAGTTTTCTGACAAGATCGCCTATCGAATTTTCGCTGGGTCCCCTTAGCTTGCTTCGGCTGGACCAGTCTATTTTGAAATTCATCGCTTCTCCTCAAGAAACAAAATAGAAACAAGAACCATTTTCGTAAATTTCGTTTTTCAAGTCAATTATTATTTTCGGGTTGGGTTCAAGCGAAAGCGCCCAAACCAAAAATCGCCATCCAAAGGACTTGACCGCTGTTCGCGCCTTTGGCATTGGCTTTCAATGCTGCATAGCGCAGTTTTCAGCGACCGTTGGTTGGCGCAGACACCTAAACCTCCAATAATGACGCGCCAAACGTGCATTGACGGTACTTTTTAACACATACACACTTCCAAACTGCCCCTCTGCGGTTAAAAATAGAGTGACCGCGCTTGTAGCTAAACTTTCAAGCCTCCCACCTTGCCCATGAACACATTTGACCTGCACACGCCGATTTTCCCGGAAGCAATGCTGGATGCGGCAAAAACGTACCTGGACTTGCTGGAAAAATGGAACGCCGTCCACTCAATCACCGGGCTGGCACCAGATGCCCGCTTTGAGGCACTCCTGCTGGATTCGGCGGCGCTCCTGTCACACCTAGTCGACCTTCCGCCCGGGGCGCTGGTAGCGGACTTCGGCTCCGGAATGGGCGTACCAGCCATTGTGCTGGCGGCATACAGGCCCGACCTCAGAGTGGCGGCCATTGACCGCAGCCGAAAAAAATCGGCATTTGTGCGCCAAGCCGCACTGGAACTTGGGCTGGGCAATCTCAATGCCGTCTGCGGATCCGTCGAGTCCATCCAACCGCTGGGCGCCCAGTTGGGCACCGCAAAAGCCGTCGGATCTTTGGAAATACTTCTGGGGTGGTGGAAAAGGCACTCTGCACCTGGCGCCCCGTTTTTTGCTTTCAGGGGGTCGAAATGGAGCGCGGACAGTGTTGGGGGCGAATGGGGATGCGATATTTTCCCCTACCGCCTTCCAACAATGGGCGAAAGGGCGATTCTCAAGCTGTTTAGGACTGGATAGCGGCCTGCCTTACATTCTTTATCAGCATTGCGTCCCCATAGCTGAAAAACCTATACTTTTCACGTATCGCCTCTTGGTAAGCGTTTCTGGCCCGATCCAGACCCAGCAGCGCGGCCACCAGCACGAACAGTGTGCTTTCGGGCAAATGGAAGTTGGTCAGCAGGTGGTCGGCAGTGCTTATCCTGTGACCTGGGCGGATGAATATCCTCGTTGATCCGCGCAGCGCAACATCGCCAGCGGCCGGATTGTCCCAAGCGGCCTCCAGTGTCCTCAAAGAAGTCGTACCTATGGCAAGGATGTCCCTGGACCTCGCCGCAAGCGCCGCCTGGAGTGCGGCAGCCGTCTCTTCGGGTATTTCAAATGTCTCTTCGTGCATGGCGTGGCCCTCTATGTCCTCGGCCGTCATGGGTCTGAACGTGCCCAGTCCAACGTGGAGGCGTATGGGCAGCCAAAGGCAGTTTTTTTGCTTCAGCCGCTGGATGAGGCCGGGCGTAAAGTGAAGGCCGGCGGTTGGCGCGGCCACGGCCTCGCCCTCTTCGGAGCGGAAGGCCGTCTGGTAGCGCTCGTCGTCGCCGGCGTCGGCGGGTCTCTTGATGTAGGGGGGAAGCGGCAGCAGGCCGAAGGAATCCACCCGATCCCAGTCGAATGGCGTGTCGCCTGACAGCTTTATGACCTTCGAGCCTCCGCCAAGGTCGTCCTCCACCAGCAGCTTTGCCGGAACACTGCCGTCGTTGGGGCTAATTATCTCCGCCGTTTTCCCGACCCTCAATTTGTCGCCCGGCCGCAGCAGCGCCTCAAAGCGGCCGCCGCCAAGGCTCCTGTGCAGAAGCGCCTCGCCCGGCCCGCCCCCCATGCGGCGCAGGGTGAGCCTGGCGTGGCGCACCTTAACGTCGTTTGGCACGCACAGTGTCCCATCCGGCACCCATTCGGGCAGGTCGAGGATGCGGGAGTGCGCAATGCTGCCCGACAGCGCGTCAACCACCATCAGACGGGCACCGTCCCGCTCCGCCGGTGGGCGCTGGGCCACCAGTTCGCTCGGCAGGTCAAAATGGAACTCGCTGCGCTTCATGTGCGGCACCGTCGGGTACATATATACCAGAGCAACCGGCAGAAATACCGCTGTAACGACACTTGCCCTAAACTGTAGGTTGGAGTGCCGAAGTGAACTTTGAGCCAACAGAACTGCGAAGCCGCGCAGCGGGCGCCCTTGCCGCGCTCACGAGAGTAGTTGTGGGCAAGGAGGTCTACGTCAGGAGGGCCCTGGCCGTGCTGCTGAGCGGGGGGCACCTGCTGCTGGAGGACCTGCCAGGCGTAGGCAAGACCACGCTTGCGCGCGGACTGTCCCTTGTGCTGGGGGGCAGTTTCCAGCGCGTGCAGGGCACCAACGACCTGCTGCCCTCCGACCTGCTTGGGGTGCATCTGTGGGACGCGCAGGCCCAGGCTTTCCGCTTTCAGCCTGGACCCGTTTTCGCAAACGTGCTTCTGCTGGACGAGCTGAACCGGATAGGGCCAAAGACGCAGAGCGCCCTGCTGGAGGTGATGGTGGAGGGCCAAGTCACGCTCGACCGCTCAACGCACCCCCTGCCCGACCCTTTTTTCGTTGTGGCCACGCAGAACCCCAACGACCGCGCCGGCACTTTCCCGCTGCCCGAAAGCCAGATAGACCGCTTCGCGGCCGTGCTGCATTTGGGCTACGCGCCGCCGGAGGCCGAGCGCAGCATATTGAAGGGCGAGGCAGGGACTTCGACCTTGGACGGCCTCTCGGCCGCAATGCCGCCTGAGGGATGGGCGGCAGCCAAGAAAAACGTCCGCAACATACGCGCCTCCGACACCCTGCTGGACTATCTTGGGCGCGTGGCTGAGCGGATTAGGGGCGTGGGCGGCTTTTGCTCCACAAGGGCCATCGGTCAGTGGCTGTCGCTGGCAAAGGCGGAGGCATGGATGGACAGCCTTGGGTACGTGACCCCCGACCACCTGCAGGCCACGCTCGGGGACGCGATGGCGCACAGGGGCAGGATAGACGGCAGGCGGCTGAACAGGGAGGACAGGAGGGATTTTTTGGAAAACATCGTCAAGGAGGTTTCTGTGGGATGGAAGCCATGACCCTTTGCGTAGCCAGAACGACCGCAAAACCAAAACCGCCCCGAACCCCGCTGCACAGCGGACAAACCTGTGGAACGCGCCGACCATGACCAGCAACTCGTCCAAAATTGGCAAACTCAGCACGGCCTTTCGTGAAACGCGGGAGGAGCTGGGGCTAGACCTAAAGCAGATGTCCAGCGAGCTGGGCATCCAGCTTTCCACCCTCGAAGCGATAGAGGCACTGGACTGGTCGGAAATACCTGCGGACAGGGCCTACGAAATGTCCGTGGTGATAGCCAGGCGCCTGGGGCTGGACCTTGACAACTACTATGTTGACAGGGCGTTTTTCTTTGGCGACATCAACGAAAAGGACACCAGGCCAAGGGACATACGGCGGGAAAAGATAGCGATGTTCACCATGACCACGGCGGCCGTGGCCATGCTGTGCTGGCTCCTCATCCCGGCCTCCGACATAAGCGGCGTGGCCACAAAAGAGAGCACTGCGGCCGTCACGCACGGCAGCGTCTGGAAAAAACCGCCGAGCGACGCGGCCTACCCGGTTCTCGGCGAAGTGTTTCCCGAAAGCCCCATCACGAATGACGGGGCGCTGGTGAGCCTGAGGGCCACCGACACATGCGATGCGCGCATCACCACAGAGAAGGGGCAGGAGCTTGAGCAGACCCTCCGCATGTCGGAGCCATGGAAGCTCAGGGTGAAGGGTTCTTTCACACTGCATCTGGACAACGCCGGAGTAGTGGCCGCGGAAGTGGCTGGGGTGAAGATCGTGCATGGCGCTGGCGTGGGGCAGCAGTGGTCGGGGTCCTTCGATGACCACGGGAACTGGGTTCAGCCCAAAAAGCCCGTGAGGGTTCCGATGCCCGATCTGACGCAGGGGGGGCCTTCCTTGCAAAAGGGCAGGGGCACGGCGGCAGGCGACGACGACTGACCGCTGTTGAGTGGTCGGTGACCAGCCGCGGGTGGCGGGGGTATTTGAGCGACATGCACCAGATAGTCCAAAAGTTCATAAACGGCGAACTGGCGGAGCCAATGGCGGCAACGCTGGTGGGCGGGGGCATCCCCCTGCCTACGCTTGACCTGCTGCACGCGCTCGCACACGCTGTCTTCGGCGAAACGCCGCTGAAAGACACCGCTCTGGAGACGCTGGCGGGTCTGCCTGCTTCCATATTGAAGGGCGCGATAGGCGGGCCCGTTGAATCACCAGGGCCGCTTGGCTTGGTCCTCATCCACCGCTCCGAGCCGGACATTTTGGAAGCCGCCCTGCTGAACAAGTGCCTTTCGGCGGAGTGGATGGAGCGCGTCATACCTTCGCTCCACGGGCTGTTCCTGGAAATGGCCCTGAACAACCAGGCCCTTTGGATGCTGCGCCCGACCATCCTGGACGCACTGGAGTCGCACCCCGAAGGCTCGACCAACCTAAAGCGGAGGATAACCGAGTTCCGCAGGGACGTGCTGAAGCAGTTGGACAGCGCGGGCGCGGTCGAGCGCATGGAAATAATAGACGAGGTGGAGGCGGGCGCCCTGGACGCGGCATGGACTACGCTGCCCTTGGCGGCGGAGCACACCCCGCCAAAACGCCGGGAACCGCCTGTGAAAGAGAAGGGCGCGGCGACGGTCGCGCAGCGCATAGCCCGCCTTGCGGTCAACCAGAAGGTCATACTCGCGATGAGGGGCGGCAAGGAGGAGCGCGCCATTCTGATGCGCGACCCGAACCGCCTGATACAGGTCAACGTAATTCACAACCCTCGGATAACCGAAGGCGAGGTGGCCCAGATGGCCCAGATGCGTACTGCCGATGAGGAAGTGATAAGGATAATAGCCAGCAACCGCGAGTGGACGCGGCACTACCCGATAGTGAAGGGCCTGGCCCACAACCCCCGTACTCCGCTGACAATAGCGATGGGGCTTGTAAAAAGGCTGAACGAATTGGACCTAAAGCTGATGGCCATTGACCACAACATAGCCGAGCCGCTGCGGAGGGAGGCAAAGAAACTGGTGGACAACAAAATGGCGGGCAGGGGATGAAGAATGGCGGATGACGGCAGAGGGCAAGCGGCGCGGCCATCCTGGCGGTCCAGCGGCCACGGGCAGCAGTGGGTGGATCACATCCCCCCTTGGGTCTCGTGGTGCGCCCTTGCTGTAGGCGGGGCCTTTTCCGCGCTGGAACTGCTGCTGATGGCCCTGCCCCTGTTGGTGGCCGCGGCGGTCGAGCTGGCGAGGCTTGATCTGTCTCGCCTGAGGCGCAACCTGGAGGCGGTCGGCCCGCTCGTTGTTGCGGGGTGCTGGCTTGCCAAGGTCGGCTGGGTGATGACAGTGATCCTGCTGGTTTTCACGCTCTGCGGCGCCAGGCTGGCCCTGCACAGGGGTAAAACCCAGAGCCACCAAGTGCTGCTCATGGCGTTCCTGCTGTTTCTGCTGACGGCGGTGGCCAACCCCTCCATATCGTTTTTGCCGTTTGCCCTGCTCTGGACGGCTGTGGCTGCGAGGACTATGCTATTCAACTCCTGGGGCGGCGCGGGCGCCCTTGGGATGGTGCAGGGCACACCGCCGCCAAGGGCCGTGCGCCACACGCTGTCATGGACAGCCGCGGCGGGGCTTTTGGCCTGCCTGGTCTTTTGGGTGGTCCCCAGGCCGGAACAGGGGTGGCTTTCGCCGCTGTTTGGCGCGGGCGGCCTTGGCGGGGCGGTGCTTCGGGATGAGATTGCGCTGGCAAAAAATGGAGCCGTCCGCACCGGCAGCAGGGCCGTGGCCCGCATCCTGCCAACCAAGGACCTTTCGACTGCGGAGCTAATGGAAATGGAATCAAGGATGCCGCTGCTCATCGGCTTCAGGCTGGAGCAGGCAACCCAAGGGCGCTGGGAAAAGGGTGGGCACTCCCCAAAGCGGCACGACGTAGAGATACAGCCCTGGGGAATGAACAGTGCGCTGGAGTATTTTACGTACCCAACGCCGACCGGCCTCATTCCACTGCCCCAGGGCCTGATAAGTGTTGCCCCGCCCCCAAACACAAGAATTGAACTGCTGGTGTCCGGCGAGACGCGCTGGGGGCGACCCACGGCACGACCCACGCCATTTGGTCTAAGTCTTGGCTCCATCGCGCCAGAGACCATAGCCGTCTGGGAGGCCGAGAGGCGCGGCCTGATGTCCGCGGACCCCGAAACAACGGCGGCGCTCAACTGGAGCCTCCGCGTGGCGCCGTCGATGGCAGGGATGCACGCAGACGAACTGGCGGACACCTTGGCCAAGGCACTGCGTGGTTTCAGATACACCTTGGACAACCCAAGCGGGGGCGCCAACGACCCACTGGGCGACTTCCTTGTGCGCTCGAGGGCAGGGCACTGCGAGTACTTTGCCCACGCCCTTGCTTCGGCGCTGCGCCACCGTGGCATAGCCAGCCGCGTAGTGGTCGGCTACAGGCTGGGGCCGTGGATAGACGAGGGCGGATACTGGCTGGTGACACAAAAAGAGGCGCACAGTTGGGTGGAGTACGTCAGCCCCGAAAAGGGCGAGTGGGTGAGCATAGACCCCACGCCGGCTGTGCCAGCCGACCACTCGGGGCGCAGGACGCTGTCGGAGAGACTTAGCCACGCGATGGACGCGCTGCGCTTTCGCTGGGACCGCTACGTCGTGCGCTTTTCGGGCGCCGAGCAGAGGGCAGGGCTGTCGTGGGCGCAGGTGCATACGGCCAGCCTGTGGTCACACCTGCGCGGCACCAACCTGTATCTGGCCTGCACCTGCGCCGTCATGGTCATCCTGTCAGTCGCGCTATGGAAAATGCGTGGCCAACTATGGCACCTGCTCCGCCCAATCGTCCCACCAGGGGCCATCTTGCCCCTGCGTCCGCTCATCAGGGCATCCAAAATCCAGCCGCTCCAAGGAGAGACGGTAAGGTCGTGGCTCCGCCGCCTATGCGAAATCCGCCCCGACAGGTGCGCGCCGCTGGAGCAGTTGACCAACCTTGTCGAGGACAGCGTGTACGGCAACAGCGGCGAGGACATAGCCCACCGCGCCATCGCTGAAGCAAGGGCGTGGAAGGAAAAAGCCAAGGGCACCGAATGACACAAAGTGCAGTGCTTGATACGCCGCAATGGCTTGCGAAAAACTGTGTTTCTACGCACTACTTGGCAAAGACCAGATGATCCGCGTCAAAATCCGAATCACACAGGCGGTACAGAACCGCGCCGTTCTTCCAGACCATGGCCGAGCCTTTCTTGCCGGTCGTGCCCTCAAAGCCAGCGGCGTACACGTCGGCACCCTGGACGAAAAGGGAGTGGACGACGGCTTTTGTGGCGCCGTCTGGGTTCAGGCGGTGCAGCACCTCGCCGTTCTTCCAGACAACGGCAATGCTATTCCGCGCCCCGTCGGCTTCCCATCCACCCGCGTACACATCGCCATCGGAGACAAACAGGGATTTGACAGTGGCATACCTAGCTCCGTCCGTCAGGCGGTGCAAGACGGCTCCGTTTTTCCAAACGGAGGCGACGCCCCTGCCCTTGCTGTTGTCTTCGCGCCCACCAGCGTATGCATCACCGCTGGAGACAAAAAGGACGTTGACCGCCGCGTCTTTGGAGCCATCCGTCAGGCGGTGCAGAACGGCGCCATTCTTCCAGACGGTGGCCACCCAAGCGCCCTGCTGGTTCTTTTCCTCTCCGCCCGCGTAAATGTCGGCACCTGATATGAAAACGAAATTGGCGTAAGCCGCACGCGCCCCGTCCGTCAGATAGTGGATAGTCGAGTCGTTTTTTTGTATGGCAAGGCGGCTGCCTTCCGCGAACGGGGTCGAGCGGTACGTGTCGCCCCCAGACTGGCATGACCTGCCGATGCTGAACCCGTCAAAGCGGAACTCCCCGACCTCCCTGCCGTTCTTCCAGTAGCGCGTTTTGAAGCCATTGCGGGTCACAGCGTAAACATCGGTCTGGGCCGCTTGGACAGTCTGCCGCCCCTGGAGCGTGGCGCAGAAAGACAGCGCGGCAACAACGACCATCGCCGCCGCCAGTGTGGTCCTGATGATTGTCGGCATTCAACCCTCTTTGGAAACGACTTGCGGGAATCGGCGTTTCCGAACGCTACCGAACATCGCCATCACTGACAAATATTGACCTGACAGTGGCATCTTTGCGCCGCCACTTCACAACCCGTATTCCTGCTCGATCCAGTCGTTCCAATCATCCTCGTCCCAGTTTTCTGATTCCTTCGGCGGCTCCAGTTTCAGCTTCGGCTTCGCAACGAAGACCAGATGGCTTGCAGCCTCGCTCGAATCGTTCAGGCGGTACAGTGTCTCGCCGTTCTTCCACACCTTGGCCACCCACGTGCCCTGGGCGTTCCTTTCTACCCCGCCAGCGTACACATCGCCGCCCTGGACGAAGAGTGATTTAGCAATAGCGGCACCGCTGGAATTGAGGCGGTGCAGGAGACGGCCGTTCTTCCAGACAATGGCTGGCATGTACCCAACGCTGTTATAACGCCCTCCTGCATACACATCGCCATCGGAGACAGCAAGGGACAAGACCGCGCTGCCTTCCGTCAGGCGGTACAGAACACGGCCATTCTTCCAGACCATGGCAACTGGAACCCCGTCACTGTCCTTTTCATACCCCCCCGCGTACACATTGCCGCCTGAGACGGCAAGGGCAACGACATTGCATTTCGCATTGCCGTCAGTCAGGCGGTACAAAACGCTGCCATTCTTCCAGACCACGGCAATATCCTCGCCCTGCGAGTTCTTTTCCAACCCACCCACATACACGTCACCAAGAGAAACAGTGATGGTCTTAACGTGATCCGTCGCGTCCGTCAGATAGTGGAGTTTCGAGTCGTTTTTGTCGACGGCGGACTGTTCAGTGTTGTACCGCACTGTTCTGTACGTGGCACCTCTGTACTGACAGCGACTGCCAATGCTGAACCCATCGTAGTCAAACGCCTGGACCTCTTTTCCGTTTTTCCAGTAGCGCCACTTGCCGCCGTCCACGTTGATGGCGTACACGTCGCCCTGCGCGTGTAGCGCGGCGACCAGCAGCAGGACGAAGATCAGTATGCGGGCGAGGGCAGTGTGCGATCTCATTTTGCGGCTCCTTGTAGAGTGTGGCAGTGGATGTAAGTCAACGGGGCAACTGCGACATGTTACCATAATTGCTGGTTTGGGACTTCGGAGACGGAACCTGCATGGCAACCCCGCAAAGAGTGCTAGTTGTGGACGATGACCCCGGGATGAGGGACGGCATGGTGCTTAGCCTCAAGCGGGCGGGCTTCATATGCGAGCAGGCCAGGAGCGGCGAGGACGCGCTGAAGATGACCCGCCCAGGCGCATTCGACGCCGTGGTGACAGACTTCCGCATGACGGGCATGGACGGCCTACAGCTCATCGCACGCCTGAAGGCACTGGACCCAAGGCTGCCCATGCTGTTGGTGACTGCCTACGGGAGCAAGGACACATTCAAGGACGCCATGAGGCAGGGCGCCTACGACTGCCTGTCCAAGCCATTCGACAACAACGAACTGGTGGACGCCGTACAGAAAGCGATCAAGTCGGAGGCAAGGTTCAAGCCCGAAGACGTCACCGAGGTCAAGGCCATACTCACGCAGGACCCCGCGCTGGAGGAAACGCTGGCACTGGCCAGACGCGCCGCCGACAGCCGCGCAACCATCCTTATCCAAGCGGAGAGCGGCACCGGAAAGGAACTCCTGGCAAAGCTGATACACACGGCCAGCCCGCGCCGCAAGGGGCAGTTTGTGGCCATCAACTGCGCCGCGATACCAGAGAACCTGCTGGAGTCGGAACTGTTCGGCTACGAGCGCGGCGCGTTCACCGGCGCCAACTCGTCCAAGGCGGGCCGCTTCGAGCAGGCGGACGGTGGCACGCTGGTGCTGGACGAAATAGGCGAATTGCCGCTGGCCCTCCAGGGAAAGCTGCTCCGCGCAATTCAGGAGCGCGTGATAGACCGTCTGGGCGGAACCAAGTCCATTTCCATAGACGTGCGGATAATAGCCCTCACAAACAGGGACCTGGCGCAGGAAGTCAAGGAGGGGCGCTTCAGGGAAGACCTCTTTTACCGCCTGAACGTGATACCGCTGAGGCTGCCGCCGCTAAGGGAGCGCAAGGGCGACCTGCGCCTGCTGGCCGCGCACTTTGCGGAGCGCTACAGCCGGGAGAACGGCCGGCAGACCCCCGCACTGTCGCCTGGCTTCTTCGGGGCTCTGGAGCTGCACCCCTGGCCCGGCAACATACGCGAGCTGGAGAACGCCATGCAGCGCTGCATAGTCCTGTGCGGCGACACGTCCCTTGGGGCGGGCGACCTGGAATGGCTGCTGGGACACGATGCCATTGCAGGCCTGCCGCCGGAAATAGCGACCTCCCCTGCCAAGCCAACTGCAAAGGCCGACCATTCGCGGGGAAAATCGTCAGACCATGCTGCGCCCAAGGTCCCAGATGAACAGACAAGGGACAACAGACCGCCCGCTGGCAACGAGGCAGAGCCAAAAGCGGATCAGTGCGAGCCCACCGCGGGGCACTTTCGATACAGCGACGGAACTGAGCCGCAGGCGGTCGACCCCTCGAAGCCGCTAACGGGCGTCCCGCTCGGCACACCAGTTACGCTCCCGCTTGGCCTCCCGCTGCCCGACCTGGAGCGCTTCTGGCTGCTTTCCACCTTGGCCGCGCTCGACGGCAACCGCACGCGATGCGCCCAGCAGCTCGACATAGCCCTACGGACCGTGCGAAACAAAATCAACGAATACAGGGAGCAGGGATTCGACGTGCCAAGCGGCAGG
>Ga0268262_10005232_pt1 | contig 12943 bp, 13 predicted proteins | sample TergutNc150P3_FD_190354 | JGI IMG/M metagenome (GOLD analysis project Ga0268262, IMG submission 190354) | Nasutitermes corniger P3 segment gut microbial community from laboratory colony in Florida, USA - Nc150 P3 (SPAdes) (version 2) | ecosystem: Host-associated > Arthropoda: Insects >... | reverse complement strand
ACTATCTCGGTAGAATACAGCTCAAACCTGTACTGGCTCGGAAGATACACTGAGCGCGCCTATACCACGCTCAACACGTTCTTCAACTATCACGACAAATCGCTCGACAAGGATAAAAACTCCTACAAGGGGTTCCTTGAAAACCTGAACATCATTGACAAGTACGGCGATCATCAAAGTTTCATACAGGGGTATCTGTATGACGATACGGACTGTTTCACCATCAGTTCGACGCTTCGCTTCACGCACGACAACGCGCTTGTCTGCCGGAACGTGATCGGCAGCGAGGCGCTTGCCTACATCCAGCTTGCTATTGACGCGTTCCGATCCAGCCGCGACGCCAAAAATCTTCGCCTGTCATTGATGCCTGTCATTGATAACCTGCTGGCGTTCTGGGGCAGCATAGACGACAAACTCGCGGACGGTGAGGCGCGCACGATTGTCAAGTGCGGCAAGCTTGTCGAGCGACTCGATCTGTATTTCAGATTTTGGTATGACTACAAACTCATCAACAGCGAGTACGAAAAGCTGTGCAATGTACTTGCGCGGGTGAGAAAAGGGTTTTGCAACGCGAAGCATCTTGCGGTGCTGGTTGAAGCCCTCGCCACAGAAGAAAGCTACAAAGCGTGCCTGGAAGAAGTGCTTGAAAGCCTGAACCGTCTGTTTGAGGAGCAGGCGGCTTGAGGACCGTCCGTTTTCAGTATCAAACCGAACTGGTTTTTTCATCGCCCGCATCCGAACACTATTTTCTGCTGAGGATATTACCGCAAAGCGATGATAGACAGCGTATTAAGAACCTGTCGTGGCGCATTGACCCGTCGCCCGCCGATACGCTATGGCAAACTGTAGACGGTTTCGGCAATAACGCGCTGGCGGGACATATCAGAGCGCCGCACGATCATTTCCGTTTCGGGGTAGAGGGGATAGCGGAAGTATCGGGCGAACCGTACACAGCGTCCGGCGAACCACCGCGCTTTTTGCTCTACCCGACGGAGTTGACGTGTGCGCATCGTGCGCTTGTTGATTTTTACAATGACATTAACCGTTTCGCCCCGGTCAATGCGCTGGATCGTATTCAACATTTTTCTCACGCCGTCCACTCCCGCCTGCGCTACCAGCGCGGCGCGACAGGGAATTCAACTTCCGCGGCACAGGCGTTTGACATCGGCTCGGGCGTCTGTCAGGACTATACGCAAATATTGCTCGCCCTGCTGCGCCTCGACAAAATCCCCTGCCGCTACGTCGCCGGCCTCGCCTCCGACTACGGCGAAACCCACGCATGGGTCGAGGCGTGGACAGGAGATCGATACTGCGCCGCAGACCCCACACGCGATAAACTCATAGACTCTGGCTATATCGCCCTGTCAAGGGGCCGCGACTTCGCCGACAGTTCCATCGAACGCGGGGTATTCAAGGGCGCGTGCCGCGGAACGCAGGCGGTGAGTCTGAATATGGAAATTTCGTAAACAGTATTATCTACAGTTTGAGCCGCCAGCCAACAAAAATAATTAAATTTTATTGAATTCCTACTTGACATATAGGAATAGTATGTATATAGTCAAATTCATAGTAATCACATATGAATAGTATGTGTTATATTAAAACCTACCCTGTAATGGGTAATGATTAATAGGAGGTTTTCAGATGAAAATCAGATTTTACAGAATTCTCTTTGCGGCGCTTGTATTCGGATTAACCGTTTTAACGCCGGTCTTTGCCAGGGGAGCCAGAGATGAAGCGGGGACTGTTACGCAGCCAAGACGGATTGTCGTGGCTGATGCCAACTCAACCCATCACCTCAATCTCTATGTAGCCTACGAAAAGGGTCTCTTTTCCAAGCGGGGCCTTGATGTGGATATTCAGCAGACCAGCGCCGGTGTAGCCGCGGTGGTCGGTGGCGAAGCCGACATTGTGTTCAACTGCCCTACCGGTGTTATTACCCCGATTGCCAAAGGCCAGAACATAACCATAATCAGCCAGGTAAAAATCCCCTGTACTTCGGTGCTGGTGGTCCCGGTAAACGCTCCGATACGGAATCCACAGGACGTAAAAGGCCTGCAGATCGCCGGGCTCTCAACCACCTGTTGCGCGGTTATTGCCATCAGGGACGCTCTCAAAAACCAGTACAATACTGAATTTGAACTGGTGACACTTGCGCCCGGTGCGGCCCTTGCTGCCCTCGAAGCGGGAAGCGTTAGAGGAGCGATTCTTGAGGAACCCTTTGTGGCCGAAGCGCTGCTCCTTTTGGACGCCCAGGGCAAACCAAAATATAGGACCGTTTTTGACGGAACATCGGACGCCAACGGCGACGGCAGAATTGACGCGAACCTTGCTGGAGAAAAACCGCCCTGCCGCACGATCAATGCCAATACCAGCTTTGTAGCGACCAGGCTTGATGATGTTAAGCTTTTTATAGAAGCGGTTGACGAGGCGAATAATATCATCCGCGCCAATCCGAGCGCGCCTGACATCGTAGCCATCGCCAGAAAATATGTTAATGTTTCAGAGCAGGCTATCATCAACAGCAACCCAAAACTGGGCTTTCAGATTAAGCTTGATACTACGGGCCTTAAAGGTTATGCCGATGCCCTCGTAAATCTGGGAACTATCGACAAGAACCCAGGCGATGCACTCTTTGCTTCGCAGTTCAAGGGGATCACGTGGTAGCGAAACGCTATGATTGAAACTTACGAAACAAGGGGAATCCGCCGCTTCTTTCTGGAAATCGGCGGATTTCTTAAAAACTCACTGGGTAATTTTTTTTCTCTTGAATTTATAACAGTATTGATTCCAATACTGTTGATATGGGAATTCTTCCCCCGCTGGAAGATACTGCCTGAAGCGCTTATACCGAGCCTTTCCGTTGTGGCTCGGCGTTTCTGGTTTATGCTTTTGCACAAAAAACTAGTACTCCACATACTCATAAGCATGGGGCGCTTCTTTGCCGCGTTCGGCATAGCCGTGGCGCTGGCGGTTCCCCTGGGGCTTCTCATGGGCTGGAACTTAAAAATACGCTCGTATGTGCTTCCGCTCTGGCAGATACTCTCAGCCATACCCCCGCCTGCCTGGGTTCCCATGACCATCATTTTTTTCGGCATCGGGAGCAGGATGCACGTATTTCTCATGTTCATCGGAATTTTTTATCCGGTACTTTTCAACACATATCAGGGAATTAAGGATACCGATCCCCGCTATCTTGCGTCTGCGAGGGTTTTTGGTGCCAGCGAATTTACCCTTTTGCGTAAAGTGTATTTTTGGCACGCCTTCGGCTCTATTATCATGAGCCTCAAAACAGGTGTTGCTATGGGACTGGTAATGCTCCTCATCGGCGAATCCTACGGCGGACGCATGGGTATCGGCTACCTGCTCGGCCAGGCAAAGGATTACTTCGTTATTCCTGAAATGATGGTCTGCATGGTAATACTTGGCTGGATAGGCTGGTTTCTTATCGAAGTACTTAAATACATCGAAATCAAACTTGCCGTTTGGAAAGTCGGAAGATAAGTTTTTGGAGGAAAAAATTTGTTTTCATAAACAAATTAACAAATATGGGACGGATGTACAGCAAAAAAGGCAACTCTCATAAAAAACCACATTTCAGGAATGAGGAGCCGTTTGATATTGCCGAACTTCTGGAAAAGACGCATTTTGAAACAATTATGGCTTTTTCTGAAGCACTGGAAGCCAGAGATGAGTATACCGCCGGACATTCGCGACGGGTTATGGAATATTCCAATAGTATCGGACAGTGCATGAGACTGGATAAACAAGATATTGAAGATCTTAAGAGATCCGCTTTATTGCATGACATCGGAAAGATAGGAATACCTGATGTGATTCTTAAAAAGGAAACAAAACTTACCGAAGAGGAATACGCCGTTATTAAATCACATTCCGGGACAGGGGCTGCAATTCTGAAGCATATAAAGTCTTTAAAACATTTAGTGCCTGCTGTATATCATCACCATGAGCAATTTGACGGCGAAGGATATCCGCATGGCGTTAAAGGCACAAAAATTCCCTTGCACGCGCGGATAATCGCTATAGCCGATACCTTTGACGCAATGACATCAAGCAGATCGTACAGGAATGCGCTTTCTTTCAGGACAGCGTTATCCGAACTTAAGCGGAGTAAAGGGACACAATTCGATCCTGACATTGCTGATATTTTTATTGAAATATTACAGGAATCGCCCTTTTATTTTACACGGTTTAGAGAGCCTGAATATCATATATAAACGGTTTTAATATGGACAATAGCAGACTAACGGAGGTTACCGAATGATACAAGCCAAAAGCATAAGTAAATTTTTTTCGGTGATAAATGAAAAGGGTATAGCCGAAGGGCTGACCGCAGTTCTCAATGTTTCGCTTAACATTCACGATGGTAAAATTGTATCCTTTCTTGGACCTTCCGGCTGCGGTAAATCTACCTTTCTGGAGATACTTGCCGGACTCCAGCCGCCTACGGACGGAACCATACGCATTAACGATAAACTGGTTCTTGAACCCCTGCCCGCGACCAGAAAGGAACAAATAGAATACAAACGCCGTTACCGATTTATTTCGCCTCTGGCAAACGGCGTGGTTAGGGATCAGCCTAAACATGATATTGCCATGATATTTCAGGACTATGCGGTATTCCCCTGGATGACAGCCCTACACAATGTGGAGTTCGCCCTTAAACTGCGGAACGCCGGACGCAAAGGAAAGGAAAAACTCAATCGTTCGGCGATAAGCGATAAGGCGCTTTTTTATCTGCAAAAAACCGGACTTGCGGCATTCGCTAATAAATACCCGTCCCAGCTTTCAGGCGGTATGCGCCAGCGCCTTGCCCTTGCAAGGGCGCTTTCGGTAGAGCCTTCCATTATATTGATGGACGAACCTTTTGCCGCCGTAGACGCACTTACAAGGGAAAAATTGCAGGACGAGCTTTTACGCCTGTTATCGGAACGGAACGACCAATCCCCATTAACCGCAATTCTGGTAACCCACGAGGTGCAGGAAGCGGTCTATCTTTCCGATGAAGTAATTATTTTTTCTCCCAGTCCGGGAAGCATACGCAACCATATTCATGTTGATGTAAAACGCCCGCGGGCAAGAACTGAACCTGAGTTACTCGACATCCAGGATCGTATTTTTGCCATGTTTCAATACGACATCAACCAGGAAGCTGAGTATTCGATATAAGAGAGGAATGTATGGATCAAAACAATGTAAATGCTAAAGCGGAAAGCCGGGGGCATATATACAACGGTATTATTGAAGCGCGGGGTAATACGCCGCTGGTCAGGCTCTCAAAACTTGGCAGGGAAATTCTTGGTAAAAATTTACCGGGAACAATACTTGCCAAGATAGAATCATTTAATCCCATGAACAGCGTTAAATGCCGTATCGGAGCCGCCATGATCGACGCCGCCGAAAGGGACGGTAAACTTAAAAAAGGCGGTATTGTGATAGAGCCTACGTCGGGGAATACGGGCATTGGTCTTGCCTTTGCCTGCGCCGCGAAAGGATACAAGCTGATCCTTACCATGCCGGAAACCATGTCTGTTGAGCGGCGTAAACTTGCGCAAATGCTCGGCGCAGACATTGTGCTTACGTCAGGCAAAGACGGCATGAAAGGGGCGGTGCGGAAATCGGAAGAACTCGCTGCGCAGATTCCCGGCAGTTTTGTTCCGTTACAGTTTGAAAACCCCGCCAACCCTGAGGCGCACCGCAGAACCACCGCCGAGGAAATATGGGCGGATACCAAAGGACAGGTGGATATATTTGTCGCAGGCGTAGGCACGGGCGGCACTATTACCGGCGTTGGCGAAGTCCTAAAAGAGCGAAAGCCCGGTGTTAAAATAATCGCTGTTGAACCGGACGCGTCACCTGTGCTTTCAGGCGGCTTTGCGGGACCTCACCGCATTCAAGGCATTGGGGCGGGCTTTATCCCGAAAGTGCTGAACCGTTCAATCATTGACGAAATTATCAGAGTAACCAACGAAGATGCCATTATTACCGCCCGCAAAACAGCCCGCGCCGAAGGCATACTTGTAGGCATTTCGGCGGGAGCCGCCGCGTGGGCGGCATTAAAAGTCGCGGCGCGTGAGGAAAACGCCGGAAAAAACATCGTCGTTGTCTTTCCCGATTCAGGCGAACGGTATCTTTCAACACAGCTTTCTGATTTGAATGGATAAAAAAAGCAGAACTGGTAATAAAGTAAAAGACTTGATAACATAGTAAACCGATGGTATAAGGGTAATATGAACATAAGCAGCATCTGCGTACATGGATGCAAAAAGAAATTTGACACAACCGGAGCGGTTGCCGTTCCGATATTCGCGTCAGCTACCTTCGCGCATCCCGGTGTGGGGCAGAGTACCGGCTTTGATTACTCGCGTTCGCTTAACCCTACCAATGTGCATTTGGAAGACACTGTCGCCGCGTTGGAAGGGGGCAGCGCCGCTATTGCGTTTTCTTCCGGCATGGCGGCGGTTTCGGCTTTGATGGAACTGTTTTCGCCCGGCGACCATATTATCGCTTCCGATGACCTTTATGGCGGCACAGTCCGCCTTTTTTCACATATATCCCAAAAGAACGGCGTTAAAGTTTCTTATGCCGCGGCGAAAGACATCGAAATGGAAGTAACTCCGTCCACAAAAGCCGTATTTATTGAAACGCCTTCCAATCCAATGATGCGCGTAACGGATATTGCGGCGGTCGCGGCCATTTCAAAAAAAAACAATTTGCTTTTTATAGTTGACAACACATTCCTTACGCCGTATTTTCAAAGGCCGTTTTCTCTTGGAGCCGACATTGTTCTGCACAGCGGGACTAAATATTTAGGCGGACACAACGATACTCTGGCGGGGCTGCTGGTTGTAAAGGATCCATGCCTTGCAGAAAAACTCAGGTTCATCACGAAAACAACCGGAGCGTGCCTTTCACCCTTTGACGGCTTTCTGATTATTCGCGGTATAAAAACGCTGGCTGTTCGCATGGAACGCCAGCAGGAAACCGCCCTGAAAATCGTATCCTGGCTTTTAGAACAAAGCGCTGTCAGGAAAGTGTACTACCCCGGATTGCGGGATCATCCCGATTACGAAATATCGCGCCGCCAGACAAGCGGCTTTGGAGGTATGCTCTCTTTTTCCGTGCATAATGGGCAGGCAGCGGCAAAAATTCTGGAAAGCGTAAAAATCATAAAATACGCCGAAAGTTTAGGCGGCGTTGAAAGCCTCATTACCTATCCGATGCTTCAAACCCACGCAGATCTTCCGGAAAGCGAGCGGAACGCACGGGGTATAGATGATTGTTTATTGCGCCTGTCGGTGGGTTTGGAAGCCGCTGAAGATTTGATTTCGGATTTGGAACAGGCATTCAGGTAACTGTTTATGAAATACGATTTTGACAGCGTAATAGACCGCAGCAATTCTTACAGCATAAAATACGAGCCTTCCTGGCGCGGAAAGCCATGCGACGTGCTGCCCATGTGGGTTGCCGATATGGATTTTACGACGCCGCCCTGTGTGCAAGAGGCGATGATCCAGCGTGCCAGACACGGGATTTTCGGTTACTCCGAACCGGATGCCGCGTATTTTGATGTTGTGGGCAAATGGTTTAAAGAGCGCTTTGATTGGGATACCCGGCGCGACTGGCTTCTGATAACTCCAGGAGTGGTAAATGCGCTATATATCGCTGTCCGCGCTTTAACGAAACCTGGAGACGGCGTAGTTATACAACAGCCTGTGTATTATCCTTTTGAAGCGGCTATAAAACAAACCGGACGGCAGCTGCTTATCAATGAGCTTGTGTACAGTGATGGACATTACAGCATAGATTTTCAGGATTTTGAAGAAAAAATCAAACAGGCGAAATTGTTTATAATGTGTAATCCGCACAATCCGGTCGGGCGTGTCTGGAGCAAAGATGAGCTTACGCGAATGGGCGAAATATGCCTGCGCCATGGCGTGATCGTTATCTCCGATGAGATCCACCAGGACTTTGTTTATCCTGGGCACAAGCACCTTGTATTCGCCTCTCTTAACGATGATTTTGCAGGTGTTACCGTTACCTGTACATCTCCTTCAAAAACCTTTAACCTCGCGGGACTGCTTCATGCCAATATTTTTATTTCCAACAAAATTTTACGTGGTAAATTCAAGGAAGAATATGCACATTCCGGTTTAAGCCAGCCGGGTCTGATGGGGTTGGACGCCTGCAAAGCGGCGTATGGAGGCGGCGCCGGGTGGCTGGAACAGCTTCTGGACTATCTTGGTGAAAATATGCTGCATCTAAAAACATATCTTTCAAAGCACATTCCAAAAATTAAATTCATTGAACCGGAGGGAACATATCTTGCGTGGCTGGATTTCAATGAGCTTGGACTTTCCGCCCAAAAACTGGATGATGTAATTATGAACAATGGGAAAGTATGGCTGAGCGCAGGTTCATCATTTGGAAAAGGTGGCGCGGGTTTTGAACGCATGAATGTAGCCTGCCCCCGCTCCGTTCTGATTAATGCGCTGGAACGGTTAAAGAATGTGGATTGGGAAATGTGGGCCGTAAAATGATAGTTCTGAAAGGAATCTCCAAAAGCTATGGCGCGGTTACCGCGGTAAGGGGGGTAGATCTTGACATTCCCCCCGGCTGCATTTACGGGATCATCGGCAGGAGCGGCGCGGGGAAATCAAGCCTGCTTAGGGTAATGAGCCTTTTGGAAACGCCTGATACCGGGGAAGTGTTCTATAACGGACAGCAGGTCGATACTTTGCGCGGCGCGGCATTGCTGGAAAGGCGCAGAAAAATGGGGATGATATTTCAGAATTTTAATTTGCTTGCGTCGCGCAACGCGTCGGGAAATATTGCATATCCTTTGGAAATCGCAGGTTTTACACGGAAACAGATAGACAAGCGGGTTGATGAACTCCTTGACTTGGTTGACATTGCCGACAAGCGCAAGGCGCGTTTGCGGGAACTATCCGGCGGGCAGAAACAGCGGGTGGCTATTGCCCGTGCGTTGGCTGCAAACCCGGAGATACTGTTCTGCGACGAAGCGACCAGCTCCCTTGATCCGCAGACCACCCGTTCGATTCTGGCTTTAATCCGCAGTTTACAGCAACGGCTGAAAATTACCGTGGTGCTGATAACTCACCAGATGGAAGTGATCCGCGAGATATGCCATGAAGTAGCGGTAATGGACGCTGGGCTTATTATGGAAACGGGAAGCGTCGCCTCGGTGTTTGAATCGCCGAAAACGGCTGCGGCGCGGGAGATGCTTCATGCTTAGTGAAAAAATTCTGGATGTGCTGTCCATGTTGCCGGCGGCAACGGCGGAAACGGTGTACATGACCTTTGTCTCGACCTTTTTTGCCTGCCTTCTTGGTTTCCCCCTGGGCATGTACCTTTATTCCGCTTCTCCCGCAGGCCTTACCCCCCGCCTTGTGATGTACAACGTGCTTTCCCGAATCGTTAATTTGTTTCGTTCCATTCCCTTTATCATACTGATGATCCTGTTGATACCCCTGACGCGGCTCATCATCAAAACCAGCATAGGCCCCACGGCGGTGATTATCCCCCTTTCGATAGCCGCCGCTCCCTTTGTAGCCCGTGTCGCCGAATCCGCCCTGTCTGAGGTTGATCAGGGGGTGCTTACCGCGGCACGCGCAATGGGTTCAACCAATTTTCAAATCATCCGCAAGGTGTTAATTCCCGAAGCCATGCCCGCTTTGGTTTCCGGCCTTGCTTTGACCATCATCAACTTAATCGGCTATTCGGCAATGGCTGGCGCAATCGGCGGCAGGGGCCTGGGCGACCTTGCCATACGTTACGGCTATTACCGCTTCAGAACCGATGTAACTATCGGCGCGGTTATTGTTATAATGATACTGGTAGAAGCGGTCCAGGTTATCGGTACGGCAATTAGCCGCAGTCTCCTGTCAAAGCGATGAGTTTTGCCTCTTGACGCGGCTTGCTGTTTTTTTTATAATCCTATTAAACATATAGGATATATATGTAAACTATTGAAGAGGAGAGATACCATGAAAAAACTACTCAGTCTGCTGATTGCCTGCGTACTGGTTTTAGCCTTTAATTATACGGTTGAAGCCAGAGGCAGTACGCAAAATTCCGATTCCGTCCTTACGGTGGGAGCCACACCGATTCCGCATGCGGAGCTGCTTAACCTGGTAAAAGACGATCTGGCGGCGCAGGGAATCACTTTGAAAGTGGCCGAATTCACCGACTATGTTATGCCCAATTCGGCGTTGATTGCCGGTGAGCTGGACGCTAACTTTTTCCAGCATATTCCCTACCTGGAAACCAATGCGGAATGGTCGTCAAAACTGGTTTCCGCTTTTGGGGTGCATGTGGAACCATTCGGGCTGTATTCGTCAAAATACAAGCACATTAATGATTTACCCAACGGCGCTTCCATTGCCATACCCAATGATCCGTCCAATGGGGGCCGGGCGCTGCTTCTGCTTCAGTCAAAAGGGCTTATCACCCTTAAGGCCGGGGTTGGTCTGACCGCCACTCCACGTGACATCGCCGATAACCCAAAAAATTTCCGCTTTCAGGAACTTGAAGCCGCTCAACTCCCACGCTCTTTGTCGGACGTAGATGCCGCTACTATTAATGGCAACTATGCGCTTGAGGCGGGCCTAAACCCCTTAAGAGATTCCCTCATCATTGAAGGGGCGGATTCCCCCTATGTAAACATTGTGGTGGTGCAGAAGGGCATGGAGAAGGATCGCCGTATCATTGCCCTGAGAAACGCCCTTCTCAGCGTAAAGGTAAAGAATTTCATCAACAGCCAATACGGTGGCGGTGTAGTTGCTGTTTTCTAGGAAACGCAAAGGTGGCACCAGGCATGCCTGGTGTTACCCTTATTAATAGCATATATGAATATTCTGGAACTTGTAGGCAATACCCCGGTCATTGAGCTAAAAAAAATATTCGACACGGCAAACGGAGTTTCCATATTTGTCAAAGCGGAATATTTCAACCCAAGCGGCTCTGTAAAAGACCGCGCCGCAAAGGCCATGATACTGAACGGCATTAAGAGCGGGCAGCTTACCAAAGAAAAAATTATTCTGGACTCCACAAGCGGCAATACGGGCATTGCGTACGCCATGTTTGGCGCGGCGCTTGGTTACCGGGTGCGGCTGTTCATGCCGGCAAATGCCAGTGAGGAAAGAAAAAAGCTTATACGGGCTTATGGCGCTGAAATTGTAGAAACAGACCCGCTTGAAGGCTCTGACGGCGCATACCGCATGGTAATGGAGTTATCCCAAAAAGAGCCGGGGCTGTATTTTTTCCCCAATCAGTACGACAATTTTGAAAACCCGCGTATACATTATGAGACGACCGGGGTCGAACTGTTTGCACAGTGCAAGCCCACGCATTTTGTAGCCGGAACCGGCACTTCGGGAACATTTATGGGCGTTTCCAGGCGGCTTAAAGAGTTTGATCCGTCTATACAAATCGCCCTCATGCAGCCTGATTCGCCGTTTCATGGGCTTGAAGGAATGAAGCACATGGACTCAACCATTGAGCCTAAAATATTCGACAGAAGCATTGCTGATCTGCATGTTGTAGTAAAGACCGAAGACGCTTACGCGACGGCGCGGCGGTTAGCCCTGGAAGAAGGGTTGTTTGTCGGGATAAGCTCAGGGGCTAATGTGTGCGCCGCTATGGAATTGGCAAAGACATTAAAGGTGCCTTCGCGGGTTGCTACAATACTTTGCGATAACGGGTACCGCTACCTGTCGCAGCCGCTGTGGAAGGATTTATAGTGTTAAGGCTTTCTTCTGAACTGGAAAATAATATAAAAGCGGATGGAGAAACCGCCTACCCCAATGAATGTTGCGGAATTATTCTGGGCGAAATCAGCGACGACGGAATTAAAAACGCCAAACGCGCTTTAGCAATAAATAACTCCGGGGAAGACGGCGAGCGCTATCATCGATTCCTTATAACGCCGGAAGATATGCTCCATGCGGAACAAACAGCAAGAGCGGCAAAGCTGGAGATTATCGGCTTTTACCACTCGCACCCGGACCATCCGTCATCTCCGTCCGATTACGATAAAGATCATGCCCTGCCTTTTTACTCGTATGTGATTATATCGGTAGACAGCGGCAAGGCGCAGTTTCTTACCAGTTGGGAGCTTGCAGATGACCGGGCTAATTTTGTGCAGGAGGTTATTAGTTGATAAAAGTTCTTATTCCCTACGCGCTAAGGGCATTTACCGGGCGCAACGCGGAAGTGGCGGTAGAAGGCGGTACGGCGGGCGACGCGATCAAGGCGCTCGCCGAAGCGTATCCCTCCCTTAAAAGCCATCTCTTCACGGATGACGGCCAGCTTCGCGATTTCATCAATTTGTTTGTAAATGGCGTAAATATCAACAGCCTTCAGGGGCTGAACACGCCCGTTGCGGATAACGGCGAGGTGATGATAGTCCCTGCCATAGCCGGAGGCAGCGATGATGTAAACCTTTCCAACGAAGAAATCGCGCGCTACAGCCGCCATTTGCTTTTGCCGGAAATAGGCGTTGAAGGGCAAAAAAAAATAAAAGCGGCGAAAGTCCTCATTGTCGGCACGGGCGGGCTTGGCGCGCCGCTTGCCCTGTACCTCGCAGCTGCGGGTGTGGGGACAATAGGCCTGGTGGATTTCGACACTGTAGACGAATCAAACCTTCAGCGGCAGATAATTCACAGTACCCGCGACGTGGGAAGGCCCAAGACCGCGTCTGCCAAGGACAGGATCAAGGGTATAAACCCGCTTGTGAATGTGGTTACACATAACACAATGCTTACAAGCAAAAATGCGCTGGAACTATTTGCCGATTATGACATTATTGCGGACGGAACCGATAATTTTCAAACGCGCTATCTTGTAAACGATGCCTGCGTTTTTCTGGGCAAACTCAATGTTTACGGCTCGGTGTTCCAGT
>Ga0268262_10005231_pt1 | contig 12944 bp, 13 predicted proteins | sample TergutNc150P3_FD_190354 | JGI IMG/M metagenome (GOLD analysis project Ga0268262, IMG submission 190354) | Nasutitermes corniger P3 segment gut microbial community from laboratory colony in Florida, USA - Nc150 P3 (SPAdes) (version 2) | ecosystem: Host-associated > Arthropoda: Insects >... | reverse complement strand
GGCGGCTATTTCTGCCGTTTTCTAAAATTTCCGAGCGAACAATAAATATCTTGGACAATAAATAGCCTATTCCGCCCCACCATTGCAAAAACGTTTCCATACTTACTCCAATACATCCAATTCCCTTTCTTGTAGAAATATTTTTTATCCTTTTCGCCTATTTCACGGATAACATGACAAGGTACGCCAAAAGCCACAACATTAGCAGGTACGTCGTTTGTAACAACACTCCCCGCCCCAATTCGCATTTAATGGTATTTCAACATGACAGCCTTCGCCGATCTCGGCAAACATTTCTTTCAGAAGGTTTTGCCGTCTTTCTTGTTCCGTTGGCCGTGTATGGTTATATTCATATAGTTTATCCTGATATTCAAACTGATTTCCCATAAGCGAAGGATCGTCATAATGATATGGCAATCCGTTTGCCTTTCGTTCCTTGTTGGTCATAATATTTCTCCATGCCTCTGAATTTATCCTATTGGGCGACGGTTTTAGCTTTTTTTATTTCATTAAAGAATAGTAATACCCCTATTCCTGTAAGTACTATTCCGGCAATATCAAACCACAAAGGCTGAAAAGAATGTCCAAGGTTTGTAGTATTAAACCCTTTGATTGGCACTACGTCTTCCAGTCTACTTAAAATAACACCTGTCATATTATTAAACAGGTGCATATAGATACACAATAACATGGATTCTGTTTTTAAGCATACCCACGCGCCTATTATTCCAAAGATGAAAGCGGTTACAAATTGCCACGGGTTCATGTGGACAATCCCAAACAACAAAGCACTGATTATTATTGCTTTTTTTGAGGAATAGTTATCTTTAAAACCACTAAGTATTACACCCCTGAACATCATTTCCTCGCAAATTGCAGGCATTAAACCAACAAGTATTATTGAAACCGCAATATACTGATTGTCTATTATTGTCCCAAATATTTGCTGGAAAAATTCAGGTTTTGGTATCAGATAGCTTACTATATTATCTATTTCAGAAGATATAATAACAAGCCCAAACATAAATACAATTGCCGCGATCCAAAGGCGCAATGGCACTTTCTTTAACGGAAAAATTTCACTGAATTTTTTGTGGGACTTTTTAAAGCCAATAAAAATAACCAACGCAAAAGAAATTAGGTTTGCAAAAATAGTTCCTATACCATACAGAATGGAATCCGTTCCAATTCCAAGAAGGCCGATAATTACTCCAAGAATTACTCCAATTCCCAGTTGAAGACCCAAAAAAATAATGCATAAAATTATCGCGTTTTTTATACTTGGGTATATTTTATTTGACACAGCGTTTTCACTCATGTGAATATGCTATACCCCCTTTCCCTATCTTGTCAACAAAGATCTATCCCATTTTACCGTCAAATTCTTTCTGCGCTATTTCTGTTGTTGTTTTTACAAATATTCAATAAAGGGTGAATAGTTTTTAAATCCGTTATTTTTTCATACGTTCTATTCGATATAAATACGTTAGATTCAGGTACAATTTTATGCTCCATAAATTTAGCGAGAAGCATTTTTCCCATACTTCCATAGCCAATAATGCCTATTCTTTTATCCATATTATTATAACTCCGTATTCTTAAAAATATTATACGATATAATGGCAGAAATGAGCAACATGAATATACCTAAAGTAAATCCACAAAGCAAAAATAAAATGTAATGCTCAAAAAAATATTGTAAAACCTGGGCAATATTTTCAATGAAATTAGTTTTTTCAGATAAAAACGCGATAAGGAGAAGCAAAAGATACAAAGGAAGCGTAATAAATATATATGATTTGGAAAACCCTATTTTGTAGTAAATTGGATACGAAATACTAACCGCGAAACAATAATAGCAAAAAGCCAAGGTCATTGATAAAAATAACGCCAAAATGTCTATTTGTTGTTTTGAAAATATCGCTATTATATACGACAAGATGATTGAAATTACAAGATTCGCTATTCCGGAAATAAATCCGTACAAATACCTTCCTGCAACGATTTCCTTTCTGCGAATTGGCAATATTCCAAATAATTTTTCACAGGCGTTTTTCTCAACGATTGAAAACGCCAGCCCGCTAAAAGACACGCAAAAAAACATAATCATAATAACTGGCATTATTGGCTGGGTTGATAGTCCAAGTAGTATTGATATAGCGTATATCATGATTAATTTGGAATAAGACGCTTTAATAATGCAATAATCTAATTTCAATGCTTGAAAAACGTTATTCATATTTGTATGTCCCCTTACTTATATAAATAAGTATTTCATCAATGGTTGGTATTCCGGTTACGATTTCTTTTGGAATATTTGGCAACATGGAGGATTTTATCATACCAACAAATACTGACTGATTTATTGTTAATCCTATAATATTTTCCTTTAATTCTGTAGACAAAACATCGGGGCTCCCCCTTACTATTAGATAACTGTTTATAAGTTCGTTGGTATTACCCGAATAAAACAACCTTCCATGATCAATTAGCGTAATATAATCAGCTACTTTTTCTAAATCGGACGTGATATGAGTTGAAAATAAAATACTCCTATCACCATTGGCTATGTATTCCTTAAAAATGTCCATAAGCTCATTTCTGGCAACGGGATCAAGGCCGCTGGTTGGCTCATCAAGGATAAGGAGTTTAGCGTTATGGGACATAGCCACCGCAAGCATTAATTTAATTTTCATTCCCCTTGACAAGTCTTTTATCATTTTGCCAGAAGGAAGATTAAACTTATCTAAATACTGTCTATACAATTTGCTGTCCCACAATTTATAAAATTCCTTTATCGCGTCTTCTATGTCCTTAATTTTCCACGTTTCTATAAAGAAAAAATCGTCAAATATTACCCCCAAATTTTGTTTTATTTCCAGTTCGCTTTTAATGTTATTCAGGCCAAATAATTTTATTACGCCGCTATTTCTTTTTAGCATATTCAGTATCAAACGAATTGTGGTTGTTTTTCCCGCGCCATTTTGACCGACAAAACCCATTATAGCTCCGGCAGGCAAATTAAAAGAAATTGAGTCTATTGAGAAGCCTTTAAATGTTTTGCTTAGATTACTTACTTCTAAAATATTATTCATATATCCGTTTACCTAATATTTTCAATCCACGTTCCACCCCATCAAGCTCCGCGATATTTGGGAGCGTTGCCCAATCCTCAAACCCAAAAGACCTAAATAATTTTAAACTTGGTTCATTGTGCGAAAAAATAAATCCGAGCAAAGTCTTAATTCCACATTTTGGCGCGTTGTCAATACAATGCTGGAGAATTTGTTTTCCTAGTCCTTTGCCCCTTTGCTCTGTCGCCAAATAAACGCTTATTTCAACGGTGGCATTGTAAGCGGGTCTTCCATAAAATGACTGAAAACTAACCCATCCAATTATTTCATTTGATTTATTCTCAACAACCCAAAGCGGCCTTTTTAATGGATTATGCTCTTCAAACCATTTTACCCTGCTGGCTACTGACACAGGCTCTGTGTCTGCGGTAACCATTCTGGAAGAAATCGTTGAATTGTATATTTCAACAATCTTTATTAAATCTGATTTTACCGCGTCTCTAAATTTTAATTCTTCCATACTCACTCTTTCTACACTGGATAAAATAATTACTATGAAGAAATCGCGAATTTGTCAATACATTTACTCTTATAATACAATAAAAATAGCTATGGCAATTTAAGTTTAGGCCATTTATGACATTGGCTATTTCTATAAAAAACTAGTAATTACTGGATTATCATTAATAATATTATCAATAGCCTCATTTAGTTTATTTTTCAATAATTTTGCACTCTTGTCCAATTCATATATGCCAGCAAGTTTATTATAGTCATTGTCTAATTGTAAAAAATTATTTAAATTTGCTTCAGTCGTTAACTTATAATTTAATGAATCATTATGGTATAACTTTACGATAACACGCATTTTTTTATCTGGAAATAAAGGGGTTTCAATTAAATGAAAGTATGCAGGGGCACAATGCCCTCCTGATCCACCAACTCCTATATAATCTATCATACCTTTATCTCGCCAAAACGCTAGAAAACAACGTATAAAAATACTTTCATTTAAATCATTGTTTTCATTTATTATTCGTATTCCATGATAATTTGTTGCTACATTTTTCGAATCTTCAATTACCACATAAGTCCGGCCTTTTCCAAATCCCTCGCCGCCAAAAATAATATCACCTTTTGATATAGTTTTTAATTTTGTTGGCGTTCCAATAAAAAAAGATTTTTCTACAAACCCATATTGACTAATATGTGTCGGTAAAACTAATTCATAGAAACCATTAATATAAACGTCACTATCTATTCTTGTTTTTATTGCATCATTTTCCAATGAAGTTCCACGAGCCCAAGTGAATCCCCGCGAAATTAGATTTTTACTTCCATACTTATAATTTAGTACAAGATGATTCAATTTTTTGAATTCCTCATTATAAAGTCCTGTATCAAGCCTTTCCATGGCTGTAATTTCGCCTATTCCTGGAAAAGAGAAATCAAACATATGCTCTCGCTGATTGTTCAGTAGCTCATTTTCAATTTCCGACAAAATACGTTCATGTCGTTCCTTTATTAATCTTTCTTTGTTAATTATTGCTTACATAAGGATTTCGATGTATTTAATTGTATTTTCCTTATCTTTATTAGGAAGTGGAATTTTGCAATCCAAAAAGTATGTTTTCGCATGACGAATAGTAGCCCCTTTTGGAACCATGAAGTTTAATTGCTCCCTAAAAAACAGGTGCTTAATAAAGGCAAGAAGATAATATTTGTATTCTTTTATGGGTAATTTGTAAATAGCTCCAGATACCATATAATCGGGATAATCTTTATCTAAAATAACAATTTCACCAATATTACTATCTTTCGATATTAATAAATCGCCTTCTTTTAGATTTTTATCTAGAAAAACTTTAGGTATAATTGGTATAGAAGTTTCAGAATTTATATCTGGTAAATAAGAATATGGTTGTAAAGCTTTTGTCCGCAAAAAATAACAGGGAGACTTATCAATATAATTATGACTTCCTACTTCAACACCCAAGTCAGCTTTTTTTAATGGTCGAAAAAGAAAATCCCGTAACAATTTGTAATTTTTATTTTGCATTATTAATTTTGTATACCGTGGAGAAGAAAGAATATTATCCATTTTGTGAATATCATTATATGAAATATATGCTGGCGTTTTTATATATTGACCGCCCATATATCAACTCTCCTTCTTCATGAACAAATCTTGTAACGTTCGCTCTTGTTCTTTACACCATTCTTTAAAAAGACATACTGTTTCTGTGAATTCTTCATCCAAAATAACACGGCCATCTGAATCTATATCTATTTCAAAAGTTTTATAATTAATTTTATATATCGGAGGGAATATTTTTAGTCTTTTACTTGTTTTTACTTCATATCCAACTTTTCTTATATCCCTAAAGAAAACTTGATAATTTCTTTCCTTTAGTTTTTGTAATTCAATTGCTGGTGGCTTATAGGCAACAATTATTGTTGTATTTACACCTGTCTCGCCAAATACATTTGCAGGTAAATCAAAGATAGCCACTATCCTCATTCTATCCATCAGCCATTTTCTTGCCTTCTTATGAGTATCAATGGATGCTATGGAATTTGATAAGACAATTCCTAACCTTCCATTTTCATTAAGGACGCGATAAGCATTTTCAAGAAAAACAATACCGAGATCTATTTTTTTCCCGCCATATAAATCCCAAGTTTCATAACACTCTATTAATTTTTTTTCTGCTTCATTTCTAGGCGAAAATGCCCTATCTTCACCAAATGGGGGATTAGTAAGAACAATATCAAATTTTTTTAGTTTCGTATAATCATTACTAACTTCCCAATTACCAGCTTTGTGCATTTCAGGTATCAAAGGAAAAAGCTCATTTTCTGTATTAAGCTTATGCGATATTGAACCTGCACCCGATTGAAATTTTAATGTAGAGCGTCCATCACCATTTAACAACATATTTAATTGTGCTAATCGAACCATCTGATTATCATTATCAATTCCAAAAATATTTTTATCATTCAACTCACTGTTTGATTTTACATAAGCGACCGATAAAAAATCTCCACTACCGCACGTAGGATCGATTATTGTTTCTCCATCTTTTGGATTAACAACATTAACAACAAATTCGATTAAAGGAATAGGTGTAAGAAATTGGGCTTTTTCTGTTTTGGTAAACGCATTGGCAAACTGATAAAAAACAAGCTGCCATAAATCATTTTTACTTGATTTGGTAAAGGTAAAATCTTGTAAACTATTCACTACAGAAGCAATAACACGAACATGGGCTTCTTCTCGTAAATCCATGATGGATTCGCTTAATATTTCCTTATATGTTGTTTCTGCTTGTTCTTTCAATTCCTTAATACGATCGGTGAAAGTAATTATATTCGCATCATTCAAAGTACGATATTCGCGTTCATTAGGCTCAATATAAAATTTTAATAATTTTATATCTTTATGTTCTTCATCTTGAATATAATATTTTAACCATTCATTCTTTTTTTCATCAAATATTTTGAGAGCTATCATTTGTATTAGTATTTCATAGCCTCTTTGATTCATCAGACTAACTTTATCCATCGTTCTCAAAATATTAGAAATACCATCTGTAAGTTGAATACTATATACACCGCTGATCATCTCTAGATCATCAATTGTTCGTTTACTTCTATCAATTTTTGGATGATAAACTCTTTTAATCAATTGTTCATAATTCGGTATTGTATTATATGTATCTGTTAAATGTAATTGTAAATCTTTCGTCTGACTTGCTTCTTTTTTTGTATTATACCCTTCATTTAAGCGAAGATATTTGTCGCCTTGCTTCTTAAATAAATACAACCTTTCGGTATCATATAAAACACCAAGACAGAAATTACATTCTGATTCTTTCAAAGCTGGTTTCAATTGTTGATTCCATATTGCTTCAATATCCTTGGCATTTTCTTTTTTTATCTCAATTACACCAATTAGATGTTTCCTCAACCAATCTAATGCTTCTTGCTTTTTATCATTATGATATGATTTATATTTTTCAAACCAGTTCTTATCATCAAAAATAGCACCATCAAATTTAATTGGAGCAGAATTCTTGTTGCCTTTTGGAAAATAAACTTCTGTTCCTATATAGTCTTTTGCATACATTCCTGATTTTATTAACGAATAAAAGAATTGCCACTTATAATATTGTTCATTTCTGATTGTATTCCTCTTCTTCAGAGATACTCTTTTTGTAAGTGTCAAGTGCTCAGAAAGGAAAATATTGATTTCATTTACATTTTCATGTTTTTTATCAAAGTCTATTTTCATTTGCGAAAACGTTTTATTCATTATTACCCCAAACTAAAATAATGAACTATACCATAATTTCGGATACTCTCTTTCCCCTAATTTCTGGTATTATAAAGATTATATATGTTTTATTAATTATTTCAAGCCTCAATTGTTCCAATTTTTTGTAATATTATGGATGTATATATTAAAATAATGAGAGAAAGCCAAAAGTGTATACTATATTATACACTTTATAGCCAAAATGCTTCTTTGGGGAGCTATCGCCTAGCTATACTAACGCACCACAATACCCATCTCCCTACAAACAACGGCAGCCAAGCCAACATTACCAATACCGCCAGAATAATTCTACCCGACAGCGAATGTCTTCTCTCGCTTTCATCTTTTATCTCCCCCGCATCTGCCTGGGTGTAACCAGCCAAAAGCCCGTCCAGGGTTTCGACCCAATTCTTCCTGTTAAAAAGGTTTCTCGCTTCTGTAAGGCTGGAAAAAACACGCAGTGACTCTCCCGCGATTTTTCCGAAGGCGCCAGGGAAGGCAAGGTCGCTTCTTACACAACAGCGCGACAGCATAAAAAGCCCCTCAAGGGTTACCGCCCTTTGTAAGCCGGTCATAAGAGCGCCGTATGTTATTTTTAGCGAGCCGATAGAAAAGAGCAATTCCCCATAAGGAACAAGTAGGTTAAAAAATACAATCGCAAGCATAACCAAAAACGTGATCAAGGGATTTATCTTTTTACCTGAAAGCCAGGCTATGAAAAAGAAAAACAGAAATTGGACAATACGCATATAGGTATCGGGATTGAAAAGCAGGGCGGGAATCATGCAAAGCCCGGCCACCGCCAAATCCAAAGAGCTAAATTTTTTGGCGCGGAAATTTTCCTTGGCGTTTCTGCCGCGAGGTTCCAAAACCGGAAGGGTCAAACTACCATTAACAGCCTGCAAATTAGAATTGCCATACCATTTTGAGCGACTGATAAAATATTCGCAGACGATACCCAAAAGGGTTCCTGTGATAATACCCAGAGCCAGAATAGGAGCCGCCGCGTAAATGATGCTTTTCCCAAAGACAAAATAATACGCCATGACCAGAGTAACCGCGTTAAAGGCCATTGCTCCGGCGGCGCTGATACCGACAAGGCTAATCATTTTTTTTCCAAGGCATTTACGCAGGGCGTACATTAAAAGGGAGGAGACGGCAGTGCCGCCAAGGGAAAAAAGAAACACGTAAGAAAATAAAGTCCCCGAGATTAACGCCTGGCCCGCGACTTTCAATGCCGCCAGAAGGACAAAATAAGAAAAAGGCAAAATGTCCAAAGCAAGAAGCAACGGAATATTGGCAAGCCCCAGGCGAATAAAAGGCAGGGGCTTGGGGATCATGTATTCCAGGGTGGAAAGGAAAAAGCAAAGGCCGCCCAAAAGCGAGACTTTTTCCAGCCAGGTTTTACCAGGAGCCTGCATCAACGACATCCGCGCCCCCAGCCCCCTCAATAAGAATAAAAACCCTGTTCGGCAGGCAGGCCGCCCACTGTCCGTTTTTGCGCAACTCTCCGGCGGCTACGCAGGTCTGTCCGTTGCAGGGGGAAGATACAATCGCGACCCGGCCATCGCTGATCTCTACCAGAGTCTCCCCGATAGGACCGGCGACGGAAACGCGCTCCTCCGCTGAGATGGGGAAGATCCAGGTTTTGTCCGAGCCCTTCACTACCACGCTTAATGAATCTGTCCCACGTCCATAAGCTTTCAACCCTACAATTACGGTTAGGGCCGTTGCCAATAAAATTACCGGAATATCAAGAGGTTTAAGCTTCATTAAGTTAAATGGTACTGACAATCGCGATTATTCTCAATAATATTGGCTAATGAAGCCAATCGCGGAGCTGACTGCCAAAGAAGCCCTGGGTGTGCGCTATTTTTTAATGGACATTGACGACACCCTCACCAGGCAGGGCAAACTCCTTTCCTCATCTTACGCCGCGCTGTGGAAACTGAAAGAGGCCGGGCTAAAGGTAATTCCCGTAACCGGACGCCCCGCAGGATGGTGCGACCTGATCGCGCGGGAATGGCCGGTTGACGGAGTGGTTGGCGAAAACGGGGCATTGGCTTTTTGGGAGGAGCCGGGATCAATCCTGAAAGCGGAATATCATCCCAGCGCGGTAAGGAACAATCACAGCGTCCTTGAAAAGATCAAAGAAAAAGCTTTCGCGGAGTTTCCGGAACTCAGACTTGCCAAGGATCAGTTTGCGCGGCTTTTTGACATTGCCCTGGACTTTGCGGAGGAAGAGCCGGTTCTTCCCATTAGCGCCGCACAGCGCATTAAGGAAATAGCGGAAGAAGAGGGGGCCGTCGCAAAGGTCTCTTCCATCCATGTAAATATCTGGATGGGCGATTACAACAAGCTTTCCATGGTCGAACGCTTCCTTGCCGGAAGATTCGGCTGGAAATCCGGCGCTGATGATCGGGAAGCGCTATTCGTTGGAGACTCGCCAAACGACGAGCCCATGTTCGCGCGTTTTCCCCTGACCTGCGCCGTTTCAAACATAAAGCGCTACACCGATCTTATCAAACACAAACCCGCTTTTGTCGCTGGAAAAGAAGGCGGCGACGGGTTCGCGGAAATTGCTGAAATTTTTCTTGAAAGGCGAATGTGATTCCCCCGCTAATTTTCCGTTTCGTAACTCTTATACAGGTAGCGCTTGATTTTTTGCTGGGCGTTCTTTTCAAATGGCTCCCTGCGGATAGTAAAATCGGTAATCTTTTTATACCCAACAAGAGTGCGGTTTATCTTGTCGATCTCTTGTTTAAAGATTCCCTTGATAAAGTTATCGTCATTTTCTTTACCGGGGTAATCGACCGCGATGTTTTCGTAGTTGGGAACCAGCACGGCGAAAACCTGCTCGCCTCCGTGTTCCTTTTCTTTCCGGCCAACTACAAGAGACTCGGCGATTATCCTGGAATTATTAAAATGGGCTTCGATTTCCTCCGGGTAAATATTTTTGCCGCCTGAGCTGACGACCAGGTTTTTCTTTCTTCCGTTTATATAGATAAAACCCTTTTTGTCCTTGTAACCCAAGTCTCCTGTCAACAGCCAGCCATCAGGAGTGATGACCTCGGCAGTAGCTTCGGGATTATTGTAATAACCAAGCATGATTGACGGAGACTTTGCCGCTATTTCCCCCACACCGTCCGCGTCGGCATCGACAATCTTAACTTCGGTTTTCGCCACCGGAAGACCGACCGAGGCGTTGCGCCTGTGCCAGGGGGTATTAACGCTGATGAGGGGACTATTCTCGCTTGTCCCGTAGCCGTGAACAATATTAAACCCAAAAGAATCAAAAAAATCCGCTGTTTGCGGATTGAGAGGGCCGCCCCCCGCAACCATCATTCTGATGGACTGGAGCCCTGCCCTGCGGCGGACAAATTTAAAGACAAACCTGCCAAAGCCAATGCGTCCCTTTTTTGCTTCGGCAAGTGAAATAGCCCTCAACACGTTTAGTATGGCTTTAAAAATTCCCGGCAGGGCATTGTAGCCCTTTTGAATTCCGGCCATAACTTTATCGTAAAGAAGAGGAACCGCAATAAGAAAGTTTCCGTTTGCGTCGCGTATATCATCGATTACCACAGAACCGACAAGTTTTTCAACAATTATAATGGAAGCTCCCACCGAGAGTGGCGATAAAAAGGAACAAGTCGTAGGGTAAGTATGGTGCAGGGGAAGTACATTGATGAAAACATCAGTGGGATAGGCCCTGAGCGATAGTATTGCCGCGTTGCAGTTGCTTATGATCCCTTTGTGACTGAGTGTTACGCCTTTGGCAAAACCTGTAGTGCCGGAAGTAAAAACAATGGACGCCGGATCGTCTTCCGCGATCTTAACTTCAAGAGACGTATCTTCCACATCTGCGCCAAAGGCAGAGTAAGATTCGGAAGTCAGGCTTATCGTTATAGGTATGGACAGTCCCAGCGTAAAAAGCGAATTGGCGAAACTCTTTTTTTTTGAAGAATAAAAGAACGCCTTTGCGCCTGTCATGGATAAAATATTTCCACATTCTTTTTCAGAGGCAAGAAAATCCACTGGGACGATAACAAGGCCGACAATAACTGTGCCCAGCCATACCGTCATCCACTCCGGGCGATTTTCCGCCCAAAGGCACACCCTGTCCCCTTTTACAAGCCCAGCCGCAAGCAAGCCCCTCGCGATCCGGCGACATTCCTCTCCAAACTCGTTGAACGACCACCTGGCAAATTCCTTTCTGCCATCCGAGCGGTAAAGGATAGCGGTCTTATCTCCCCAATTTGACATACAGCCTTCCAGAAACTCAGAAAAATTATGGTAAGGCAAATCCGGCCAGTCGGCGATATAGTCACTGAATTCCAACATGCTCCTCAAAATAAACCATTTTGGACTTTTTGTCGAGTTATTGGCGTTATAATAGTAATAAGGCATAATAACACATGGATTACGAAAAACTAACTATCAAGGCCCAGGAGGCTTTGAACGAAGCAAGTTCCATTGCCCAGAAGGGCGATCATTCACAGATCGAAGCCGAGCACATACTGCTGGCCCTTCTGCGGCAGGAAGACGGTATAGTGCCGCCCATCGTTGAAAAGATCGGCGCCGATACCAAAAAACTAATTAGTTCAGTCGAGGCCCTTGTTGAAAAACAGCCAAAGATATACGGGGAGGCGGCGCAGGTTTACTTTTCCTCGGCGGCGTCAAAGGTCATCGCGAAAGCGGAGGCCGAGGCCGCATCCTTAAAAGACGAGTTCGTCTCCGCCGAGCATATCCTCATCGCCATTGCCGCATCGGACGGCAAGGCGGCGGAGCTGCTTAAAAAATCGGGCGTAAACAAAAACGCGATACTAGGCGCTCTAAAGCAGGTACGGGGCAATACACGAGTTACGGATCAAAACCCCGAGGAGAAGTACAAGGTTCTGGACAAGTATTGCCGCGACCTTACCGCCCTTGCCAGGCAGGAAAAGCTCGATCCGGTTATAGGCAGGGACGAAGAGATACGCCGCTGTATGCAGGTTCTGTCCAGGCGCACCAAGAACAACCCGGTGCTAATCGGCGAACCTGGCGTAGGAAAGACAGCCATCGTGGAAGGCCTGGCCCGGCGGATTGTGGCAGGGGATGTTCCCGAGGGGCTAAAGGGAAAGAAGCTCCTTGCCCTGGATTTGGGCGCGTTGATCGCGGGGGCCAAGTTCCGCGGGGAATTTGAAGAGCGCCTGAAGGCGGTCATCCACGAAGTCCAGGCTTCGGAGGGCGGAATTATCCTGTTCATAGACGAGCTTCACACCCTGGTGGGAGCGGGGGCCGCCGAGGGCGCGACCGACGCCAGTAACCTCCTAAAACCGGCCCTTTCCCGCGGGGAACTTCGCTGTATAGGGGCCACCACCCTGGACGAGTACCGCAAGCACATCGAAAAAGACGCGGCCCTTGAGCGCCGCTTTCAGCAGATTTACACGGCTGAACCTTCCGTGGAAGATACCATCGCCATACTGCGCGGGCTTCAGGAGCGCTACGAGGTTCACCACGGCGTACGGATCAAGGACGAGGCGCTGGTGGCGGCGGCTACGCTTTCCAACCGC